>Ga0214545_1012213_pt1 | contig 11361 bp, 5 predicted proteins | sample CNSS4metaG_FD_160064 | JGI IMG/M metagenome (GOLD analysis project Ga0214545, IMG submission 160064) | Root nodule microbial communities from cowpea collected in UCLA plant growth center, Los Angeles, California, USA - CNSS4 | ecosystem: Host-associated > Plants > Roots > Nodule | place: USA...
TATATATATATAAGAAAAAAATGATATATTTTTGTCATTTTTTAGTTAATTTTTTTTGAATAAGATCAAGGTTTTTTTATTAAAATTGAAGTTATGAATAAGGATGGTTTACTTTGTTGATATAATTGACATAATCCTAATATCAATTTTGATAAAAAATTCTTGCTCCACTTCAAAAAATTTAACGAAAAATATCAAATTGTATTAATTTTTAAAAAATTGAAAACAAATTGAAACTAAAATAAATTAGATGACCAACATAATATTTTTGAAAAAAAAACAAATAAAAAAAATAATTTAATCAAAATTTTGACATCCCAAAATATTGGTCAAAATCTGCCACCGCAATTATCATATATAAACTTTACCAAACTAAATACTAACTGTGAAATCCCGTAAAGTAAGAGAATGAAATGGCTATATATGACATAATAAGATGAAAAGTAAGTACATTTATTGATCTAAAAGTGTTCTAGGTTCTCCCATTCATCTTGCCACGAGACCCCATGAAATGTTCTCCTACGAGACCTCACCAACACAATTATTATGATTAGATATACATTCATATCCATATATATATATAAAAGAAGTTTTGATTCCATCACGCCATGCTTAAAAAGCAGTGACTAAAAGCAGTTATATTTTCAGGTTCCAAGCCAATTCTGATGTCAACGCCGAAGTTGTCAGTAGGGCTTTGCATGAAGTATGCGACCTGTGGGAGAGGAGTGGCAAGAGGACATGCATAGGCTGCTTTTCCATGGAAGAAGTCAATGTTGTGAAAAGGCATTCTTGTCCAATCAGAAACCAGAGTTAGCTCCTTTAATGGAGGAAGAGAAGAACCTTGTTCTGGTCCTTCTAGTGCTTCAATATAGCTTCTCACATATTCCTGGTTCACCTTGTTCTTCGCCTCTCTTATTTTCTCGATGATGCATTCATGGCTTGCATCTTCTAATTCTCCCATTGCCATCATGATGGAGGCAAGAACATATGCATTTCCACTGAAAGATTTTGGCAATGCTGGTCTCATCTTGTTCCTTATCTCCACTGCAAATTGGAGGCATACTTGTTTTTCCTTTTTCACCCCTAAAGCTTTGCTCCTTGCCTATACTCAAAGTCAAATATCTCAAATGATATCATATCATGAAACACATTAAACTCATAAAATAAACTTAATAAAATTTGATTAAAAATATTAAATTCACGCATTTTTAGAATTTAAAAATTAAGTTAGACTAAAATTTTTGAAAAGAGACTAATTCAAATTTTCACTAAAAATGAAAGAAATAAAAATATATTACATTTTTTTAACTCATTACAATTTTTCTCATGTGTGGGGTTGTGATTTATTCTAAGGTAAAAAAAAAATTACTTGTTGGTAATGGTAAGAGATAAGTTGGCTTATCTTTATCCATTAATCACTAAGTAAAATCTATCAACCACCTTAATTCAAAATCTCAAAACATTAAATTGGTGTCTTTTTCACTTCTAGGTGATTAAATTTGTCCACTAATGTTTGCACTATAACATATAAAACATTAATAATTTTATCATGTAAACGTATTTTTCTTCTTCTTAGAATTGGATTTAAGTCCAATCCAATTTCATAAAATTTTATAGCAACTATTTTCTTTAAATAAATTTCGGATAAATTTAAATATCATTTTTAAATTTGGATATAGATTAATTATTTTTGTGTGTAGGAACAAGATCAATTTAACCTTAATATAAAAATATTAATTAATAATATAAACAAGGTATAAATTAATATTTTAAATTAAGATAAGTTTTTAGATATGTAATATAATTAATAAATATGGTTATTGTTTTGTAAAATTGTATAAACATGTTTCTAGTTTCCGTAAAATGTGAGTTTTAATCCTTGAAAAATTTTCTCTTAATTTTGATTCTTATAAAACGAGAAAAACTGAATTCAAAATGTATGAGAATGAAATCCTACAGCAACTAAAATAAAAACTCAAGAGTAAAACAAGAAACAATATTTTCAAACAATTAAAGTACATTTATGTCATTCTTTTTATATAAGTTTTAAATTTAAGAATAGGAAAAAAGTAATTATTACTTTTTATATTGGCTATAATTTTACTATATTATAATTTGTAATACTAAAAATATAAAACTTATATTATAATTTTTGTCTTTGAATATGAAATTTACATTTGTGGCATTAAAGCTAATATTTTTTATTGTTTCAATAATATAATATGAAAACTAATATATGGAAACTAGGCTAAAAACTCTGAATAAATTATAACTATTTCTAACAAAAATATATATGTTAAAAAAAATTATTAAATGAAAAAGTAAAAATATATATATATATATATATATATATATATATATATATATATATATATATATATATATATATATATATATATATATATATATATATATATATATATATTTCTTTTTATAATAAATAAATTATTTACCTTAAATAATATAATTATTTTATCGTGAGGGAAATCTTTGTTACGGTTGATTATTATTTATTATTCTTTTAGTTGGAACATTAAATTAAATATAGTTAATGCTAAGAATTAAAAATATATTAAAATGATCAAAAATTTTAAAAATAATACATAATTTTTGAAGGACTAAATTATATAGAGCTATATTATATGAACTGAAAACATATTTCAGACTTCAATGAAATTAGTTAAAATTAATTTCAATATTATAAATACATTTTTATTCTTAAAATAATTTAAAAATTAATTAATTTAAATAAATTGTTATATAGATGCTTTTGAGTTTAGTTATTTTAATTTTTGTTTCGATAGTGTTTTTTAATATTTATCCAACCACGATTTTTCGATATTCAATTTTGAGTTCAGTTTCACCATATATATATATATATATATATATATATATATATATATATATATATATATATATATATATATATATATATATATATATTATTTGAGTTCCTCTAAATATATATTTTGGAAAGTCTTACCACCTGAATTAATTAGTGACAACTAAATAACAATAAATACTAAGCACATATTAAGTATACAAGTATAAAACTTTGAAATTTCCATAAGACGCATACTCTAAAGTTCAATCATCATATATCATAAAATTCAATATTGTAGAAATAATTTCAAGCATATTAAACAGAAAAAAAGTGAAAACTGGATACTGGTTAGAAACATATTAAAAATATTATTATTATAGTAATCCAATATTAATTGATAAAGTTTGGTATTTATTAAAAAAAAGAATTGTCTTACCAAATTTAACGAAATTTGTAATTATTTTACAGAATTTAGCAGTGAGTGAGCGTGTGATTCATTCGTGTTGTATACAAAAGTTGTTAATTGGTGTAGGTATAAAGTTTAACATTTGGTATTAATTATTGATTACCTCTTATTACCTATATCTCTCTTTATATAAGAATTTCATTAGTGATAACCATTGAAATTTAAGAATAATTGAGTGATTTTCTCTTTAATGAATTCTATCTCTTTTTTCTTTTCATATCTCATTTATTCAAGATTATATAAAGCATATTTGGTTTTTCAGTCTTATGTATTTCTTTTATAACCTTGACATTTGTAATATATAGTTTATATGGCAACCTAATGCATTATTTTGAAAATCATCTCACTATATGGGACTAATTCGTTGATTACAACTATTAAAACTTTGAATCCTCTTTGACTTTTTTAAATCAAATCTATCATGAGTATGATTGGACAATTTTTTTTTTCTGAGAAAATTATAGAAAAAAAAAATATGCTGAAACAAAAGTGCGTGCTTAGTGTACTTGTTCTCATATTTGGTGGCATAAGTTAGGGACCAAACAAAAAGATCTGTGTCAGGCTGTCATATCTTTGTCATAACTAAAGAAGAAAAAAACACACACACAGTGCTGAACAAGGAAAAGAGAAGATTGAGATATTAACTTACCTTCCAAAGGTGTGCTGCAAGAACCTCAAAGGTTGAGAAAGGAAATGAACCTCTTTTCATGGGGAAGTGTTTCCTTTTCAAGTTTTCTGCCATTGCACCTGAAACATGATAGGTTTTAAGAACACACTTCTTTGAATTCGAGGGTGTTCCAATTTGCAGAGGAAAACCCTTTTGTGCAGTAGCTGTTTGCATTATAAGATGATATAAGTGTTCTATTGCCATGGCTCTTGCTTCCTTAGCATTTGAAGTTGAGTCTGAAGGAAAATTTGCAGTGTCTCTTGGTGCTTGAAGAGTACCACTCAGAAGTATCCCTCTCTCATGCACTGGTTTTGTTGGAACCTCATCAGATCTGCTTCTTCCTTTCACAATTTCTGAATTTGAAGCCCATGCACGCAAGAAATCATAGGTTGCTGGCCCATCAAACAAAGAGTGGCTTGTTCCAATTCCAATTGAATACCCTCCACAACCAAATTTAGTGACCTGTGTTTATCAAGCAGTGATTAATCAAGTTCGTATTCTTTTTCTCAGAACTTAGTTTCATGAGATCAGAGGAATGATCATACACACAAGTATAGAAAAAGAAAGGCGAAAAATGGAATATAAATCAAGCCAGATGATATGTTATGTAAAATCAGAAGATATAGATTAATTATTTCTTGAAGGACTATGTAAGAGGTATTTTCTCATAAACGTAGATCAGACAAAGAAATCATGAGAACATGTGATAAAGATACACACATGTACACATGACTGGTGCATAATTAAGATACTTAGGGCACAAAAAGAAAGATGGTTTCTTTTTCTTCTTTCTGGTTTATCAATTTTGCAGACGCTGTGTTGTCTTAAGAATGATAAGAAAGATAATAATTAACAAAGTTATAAGCAAATAAGTTATGGGAACAAGAAGATCTTACGATCCCTCTTATTGTCCAGTGTGAAGGGAACATGTTCCATGTTTTCATATACGACAAGGACAAACCCTAGCTTCTGCCATACTTCACATAATGGGAAAATGATTCCAAACAATTCTTTATAACTATTTCTGGGGAGGAGAGAAATTCTGAGGGGCCTAATCAATTGGGTAATTAGCACGGACGAAACAAAATACACAAAAACCCTAAGCAGGTGAGTTTTATTTTGTGTGTCTTATATCAATTTTACATTTACTTCTGCAACTTCCAGTATTTTATAACGTTTATCAGCAATCAGATATTATATTCTACATATAGATTTTTCTTACCTGAGCAACAATCAGCGGCATGTTTGAGAAGTTCCCATCAAAAGCTGGCTTATAAACCAGCTTCTCAAAGAATTCATTGTACTCAGAGAGGTTTCCAAGTTGTGAAATTTTAGCAGAGGTTTCAGCCTCTGCAAGAACTGCACCATGGTTGTTGCACCACAGGTTGAGCTTGCCATCACTTGGATTGGGCCAAAGCCTACCTGCAGCAGGATACCACAGAGCCAAGGTATCTTCCAAGCCAGATTTCAAGCTGCAGAACACTGAATTGAGGGACAAATCCTTCAACCTCTGATGAGGCAAGTTATTGTAGAAGAAGACCAAGTGCATGAGGTGTGGACACTGCCTGTCCAAATTTGAAAGAGTCAAAACCCTGTGAGGTTGCACAAGTTTGGGATTCACAGACACAACCCTTGAAATAGAAACTGCAGTTCTAGGATCATTAGCCTGAGTTGCAGCCATGATTAGATGAAATATGTGGGATATTATTGCTCTAAATATATCTGCAACTATCTGGTTTATTGGTGATAAGTGGTGAGATACACAGAAAGTGAAGGTTACATTTATAGAGGGAGGTAATTTGCAAGCTAGATTCTCGTAGGAGAGAACAAATTATTAATATAGGTTCTTGGTAATAAGCATGTTGAGGGTGGTTATATTTTAAACATTGAGAAGTGACTAATGAGAATAATGTTATAATGCTAATTTAGTGTTGTAGAGGCGTATCTTTTTTGTGAGTAGTTAATGTTATGCATGGTACTGTAGTGTTGTGTAGAAAAGGAGGAATTCTGGTGTATGATCTGGCTCCCACTGTAGATGAAAGTGACCTACTACCTGTCCCTCTATATGATGCTAACATCAACTTTCATTATCTTTTCTGTGGGACCTTAATGGACGCTCTCTAACATAATCAGCCCTGGTTTTTTGGTTTCATTTTTGCTTTTCTGTGGACATAAAGAGGAGTGTATATTAAAATCTTTACTTATAAAATGGCTATCTGAAAAGGAAAATAAAGGACAGGTTTCAAAATTTATCACAAGTTATCATAAATGTGCTTCAAGATTAGCCTCTTCTGTCCTCTCATTTTGTTGTTTTTATGAGTTTTGAGATTGATCATATGTACTAGGCATCAGGCTCATGTAAATAGCTTTAAGAAAGCTTATATAAATTCACTTGCCTTGAAATTTCAGGTGTTTAATGAAGAGCTATACTATCTATATACTATTTGAAGTGTTGCAATACATGTACAATAGAAGTTGCACAATGACAGTATCAAGCAAATCTTAAGGTAACAGTTTAATTAAGCTAGTGAAAACAGTTTATGATCTTCATACTTATACTTTTTATATGAAGCTAGTGAAAGCTAGTGAAAACAGTTTTTGCTTGTTATACTAGATATTTTATAAAAAGTGATAATAAAAAAAACAATTATTTCATAATCTCTTAATTGAGACTTATATATGGTGAAAATTTCTCATGTGATTAATCTTAATATTGAACATATCATAAACAGTTATATAAAATAAAATAATTATAAGGGTAAGTAATTTATGTTTATCAAATGAATTCAAATCAATTTACATACCTCAATTATTTCAGGAATTACCTTATTTAACCATTACCCAATTTATAGACTTGTAATATTTTAGTGAATTAAAAAAAAATGTATATACTCACTTCAACTGATAAGTTTTTCACAGGCTAATAGTGAATTCAAAATAGCCTGAATTATTTAACCCGAGATAGGTCTAAGTTATTCAACCAAACCCTAATAAACTACAAAATATCAACTTTTAATATTAGGTTAAATTACTTAGTTCCAAAAACATTTTAAACTTTTCGGTTGAAGTTCTAAGCAACTTTTAATGGGGTGTTCTTAATTATGCAATTTCTTTTTTACCAAGTTTTTCTAAAAATTTAAAACCACTATAATAGTAATTTTTTTTTTCTGTTTGAAGCTGCCAAAAACTAATCCTAGAAACCTACTTCTTGAAATTAGAGGGACCATTAATCAGTAATTTAACCAAAATTGTATAATGTTTTTATTACATATATAAGTTGCAGTAAACCTATTTAGGGTTTGTCATTATTAAAAGAAATTCGAACACAGCAAATATATGATATAAGTACTTGCACCATTTGAAGAATAGTTTACTGTGGATGAAAACTAGTAGTAGTTTTCGTGGTTCCAAATGTTTAAGATAGACCAAACTTAATCTTATGAAACTGTAAGAATTATAGAGATGAATGAGATATGCAACAGTAATTTTCAGGTGTGAGAGTTAAAAGAAGGTTTACGTTGAAGTTGAGAGGAAGAATTTAAAAGCAGGAGGAGGCCCACATTAGAAGGGTGAGTAGGCGCTTGAGGTGGTTCGTTGCAAAAAGACAGAGGTTGTATAATCTGTACACAAAGATTGATAAAGGTCACAGAAAAGAATGGCAATAAGAAAAGGCATAAAAAAAAAGAGAAAGGGAAAAGGAAAAGGAAAGTTTGTTTTTGTGTTTTGTTTTGAGGGGGAAAAGAGGTGTGAGTCGAAAGAAAGCAAAGGGTTTAGGGTGTGGTGTGTAGGGAAGTTGGTGTTAGTAGGGAAAACATGCGTGCATTTGAAGCCCAGGCCTTGTCTTCTTGTCCCTCACTTTAACAGCATTTCCCTCATTTCCAGCTCCTCAGCTTTACACTTTCTTTTTCTTAATTTCCCTATTCTCTATCCTTTCTTTACTCTCTCATATGCCAACCCTTCTTTTCCCACTCTTCCAATAATTTATACAATACACTCCCATTATTCACCTTCCATCGCATGCACTCCTTTACTTTGCTATCTCAACAACCATACTCTGCAACTTCATATTCACACATGCATTCAAACTTAGGCATTACAACATTAAATGAACTGCACTCAACTATATTGAACTAAAAATATTGAACTTTTTACAATAAAAAATGGATTCTAACATTTTATAGTTCAGTTTCAATAACTAAATCTCTAAAGTTACAGTTCAATTAATTATTCATTAACTTAGAATTACTTTGTTTTATACTTTTTACTTGTTTAAGAGTACATAAAATTGCAGTTCAGTTTAACAGTTGTCGACTCCACTAAATTTTGGTCCGGATTGACTCGGTCCAATTCAATCAATTTTTTATTAGAGTTGAGTTAGTCGAATTTTGGTTAGGACCGACTCATCGTGGTTATCTTAGTCGATTTTTCAATCGGGTTGACTCGTCTAAATTCGGTTGAATTTCAATCGAGATAATCTCGATTGAGTTTTGGTTGTGGTCATCCCAACCAAAATCTGCTAATTTTCGACCAAGGTCTACTCAACCAAATTTCGATCAGGACCAAATCGATCGAGTTTCAACTGTGCTTGTCCCGATTGAATCCAGCTAAATTTTAGCCCGAGCACATCTCAACATTTTGTCTGACCTTAACCGTCTCAACCTTAGTCCAACTTAGTGTGTCTCAACTTTTTGATTTTATTATTTATGGAAGAACCTTTGTTCTTGAGTAGAGACAAAATCTTTCGTATATACTTAGTTAATTATTTTTTTTTAGATTTTTAAAAAATAGTTCAATTTAGTTTATTAGAATAAAAGTAATTAAATTAAATTTATCCGAACTAATTTTTAATTTAATTCAATTTAAATGAACTATTTTTTTTGTTCAATATAATTTTTAATAATTTAGTGCCGTGGAGGTTAATTTTTTCCACTCATACTGAATCTACAACTTATATTGTATTGGTTTTACATACATGGATCATGTATATAAATCATAATTTATGTTTCTGCCATGTATCGGAAGATTTTGACAAAGTAAGAAAACACTGTTTTCATCTGTGCGAATAACTGCTCAAACTAATCTTGAGACAAATTTGGAGACAAACTTTTTAACTTTGAATGGGGAACTGTGCCCTTTTTGGTTTTGGAAAACCTATGTAACAAACATTTTGTTGTGAATTTAAAGTTTTTGAATTTTGAAAACATGGTTAAAGAAGTTGAATTTTAGTAGCCTTGTCTTTATACTTACTCTATGAACATATTGTTTTTCCCTGGTTTTTAGTTTTAGTTTTATAAAGTATGTATTTTTTTTCTGATCCTTATTATTATTTTTTTGTCATTATTCATATAGTTTCATATGGCATTGCCTTACTACGTGTTTATCTACTTAATAGAATTTCACGAGTCATTTAGGCACTGTTTTAAGCTAAAATTAGCATACACACACAAAAAAATGAAGTATTAAGATATTACAAGTTCATGAAAAGTTATTAGAGGGTTAAATTTACAGTGAATATAGTAGAAAGAAAACAATGAAAATAAAAGTATCCAAGAAGATAAATTTGTGCTTTTCTTGTCTTTGACAACCAATGACTTAAATCATAAACAGTTTCTAATTCTCTAAAACTAAAAAGTTGTCAAACATATCAAAATGCTCTAATTGCATCTTTAATTGTATCATTTCATATTTGGTAAAATTTGTTACTAACAAATATAATCAATTCTGAATAATTTTTGTATCTAGCAAGATCTAAAATTGAACAACAAATTAGCTTACTATATATAAATAATGCAAGAACAAAATGTAAGAGTTTACTGGCCACATCTCGTATTTTAAAATGTAAAACAAAATAAAATGTTATATATTTTTTAAGATAAGATAGAATCTTATCTGTTAAATAAAATCTAATAAAAATAATTTAATAATTAAAGTTTATGAGAATTTTTTTTGTCTTATATATAATAATAATAAATAACCTCCTATATCTTTTCTTTAATTTATTTTTTAGTAGATTTATAATTTATTCATCATTAATTTATCAAACCTCCAAAATTTATTTTTATGACAATATTTTATAATTAACTGGATTTATAATTTACTCTCTAATTAATATTAAAATAAAAATATATATTATCTAAAAATAAAACGTTAATATTTAACCTATATAAAATATATAAAAAAAAAAAGCAATTCAGGGGGGTCGGTGGTTCCAATTCCCTACATAGTTAGAGTTGTCAAAATGGGTAACCTGGCCCGACCCAGCTCAACCCACTACGGGTTGATGATTTAGTGAGCCAACCCAACCCAGCTCATCTTTTAGCAAGCCAAAAAAATTCGATCTCAGTCCGGTCTGCCATGGGTTGGCGGGTTAAACGGGTTGGCTCACGGGTTCACTTAATTAAAAAAAAAATACAATTTTTTTATTTATTTTTCAGTCAAAACTAAATTATAATTCTAATTAAAATCTAAATAAACTTTAATACAATCCAAATACAAACCAAAATAAAAATAATACAAATTATTTATGTGTTAACTAAAAAAAAATCTAACATGACCCATATGTAAAGTTCAACTTAATAAAAAACATTTGTGTGACCCTTTTATTTGCGAGTTGGTGAGCCAACCCTGCTGACCACTGGTTCAACTCGGATGATCCGAGTTCTAGATGAGTCGGGTCAAAAATCAACCTGTATTGAATTTTGTAAAAAAATTTGAACCCAACCCGGCCTGAACCCTTGATGAGCACGGATTCCAACTTATTTTGACAGCTCTGTTCCGTTACTACTTTTTGCATTAAATAATCTACATCGTGATAAATAAAAGAAGTAAAATCTATAATATATTTTTAAATAACGATGAGATGAAATATTTATAGACTAAAATTATTATATGTTGATAATCAACAAAATGGAGTCTTCACATGCACTCCTATGTCCTCATACTTAACTACATTTTTTATCTACCAATGGTGGAATCAAAGCGTACGTTGTTGATGCTTAAATAAACTATATATTTAATTAGCGATTCTCATAATCAAAAAACATCTCTCTCTATATTGGTTTTGGTTCTCTTATATATTCTCATCATATATGCATTATAATATCCCTAGGTTTTACAAAGATGCCAAGCTAGAGGAGTAAGTTTTCATTCTTGCGTTAAGTTGAAACTACCATCATTCTTAACCCTTCATTAATCCAACGTCTGTTCTGTTTGAATGCTACCAATTTATTCTCTCAACATACCTTTTGGGGTCCATATGCTCCTCCAACTGTAATATCCAAAAAAAAATATATATATATATATATATATACATATATATATATATAATAATAATAATATTAATATAAACATTTTGATAAGTTAAGGACATGAAAGTTGAAATTACTTTATCAACATTTTGATACT
>Ga0214545_1012215_pt1 | contig 11359 bp, 3 predicted proteins | sample CNSS4metaG_FD_160064 | JGI IMG/M metagenome (GOLD analysis project Ga0214545, IMG submission 160064) | Root nodule microbial communities from cowpea collected in UCLA plant growth center, Los Angeles, California, USA - CNSS4 | ecosystem: Host-associated > Plants > Roots > Nodule | place: USA...
GCGGATGTGCAAAAGAGATTCACTCACATAGTCAACCATCTCATAGGCTTGGGTAAGGAATTTGACAAGGAAGAGTTAAACATCAAGGTGCTAAAGTGTCTTGATAGATCTTGGCAACCAAAGGTCATGACTATCTAAGAAACAAGAGATCTATCCACTTTGACTACAGCCGCATTGTTTGGTAAGCTTAGGGAGCATGAGATTGAGATGCAAAGGCTTAATGAGCTTGAGTCAAGTGAGAAAAAGGTCAAGAACATAGCCTTGAAGACTAGCACCAAGAAAAATGAGGAAATTGAGGATGAGGTGGCTGAATCAAGTGAAAGTGAGAACTTGAATCTCCTTGTCAAGAGGTTTGGTAAGTATCTCAAAAGGAAAGGTATCAAAGGTAATCCCAAGAGGTATACTTCCAAACACAATGAATCAAACTCTTCTAATTTTACATGTTATAACTATGGAAAACAAAGACATATCAAAATTGAATGTCCAAATGCTAACAAAGAAAAGAAGAAGAGTGTTGATAGGAAAAAGGAGAAAAAGCCAAAGGAGAAACCTGCATACATTGCATGGGAGGACAATGATGATTCAACAACAAGTAGCTCCTCACAAGATGAGAGTGAAGAAGCCAACTTGTGTCTCATGGCTGGTTATGAGTCATTCTCCTCAAGCCAAGTAAGTTCTCTAGACATAATGACTATAATCAATTGTTGCATGATTTTGAAAAGTTGCATAATGAAGCAAACAAGATTTTTGCATTAAACAACCGATTGAAAGGCTTAAACAACTGGTTGGAAAACAAAGTTAGCCAACTGGAAAAAGAAACAACTGATTTAAAAACTGATTTTGAGCATTTAAAAATGATTTACAATAATTCAACCAACTGTTTCAGAAATCAACTGGCTGAAAAATCCTGTGAAAACTGCACAGTTTTGAAAAATGAAGTGAAATAGCTTATAAAGACCTGTGCAAGGTTCACAAGAAGGGAATCAAACTTAGAGGTTGTTCTTGGTTCTCAAAACTGTGTGTTTGGCAAAGCTGGACTTGGTTTCAATCCTTCTTTTCAAAAGAAAGTCAAGAAGTTCTCTAGTTTCTTTTCAAAAAGTATGCCAAGTGACATGCCATTCATTTCATGCAACTACTGTATGCAAAAAGGTCATGTTATTAAGAATTGTCATGCTAGAAAATATGGTGTTCCTAAAGGGATTATGAAATGGATCCCAAAAGGATCTAGAAAGGCATAACCATGATGGACCCAACCTACCAAAGATAGCCTAAATTTTTAAACTAGCCAATTCAACCCCCCCTTCTTGGCTTTTCAACCATTTCAAAACTAACAAAAACAACCAAAAACAACATCGTGTCACCTGGCGGTTGTTCATCGCCGTTAGGCGGTTCATAGCAAAACCCAGAAAACTGGGCAGAAATGACGCGTCGTTTGGCGGCACACTCATGATCGCCAAGCGGTTTCTAGGCAGAAACCTAGAAACGCAGAAAAACAACGTGGAAGATACATGTTTTCATGCATTTAATCATGGTAAAGCACAATAATTCATATACGAACCAAACACATGTGAGATCAACTCCCCTTACATGGAAATCCTTGCTCCAATGAAAATTCGCACTTCTTGCTTGATTTCCAATTCTCTCCGTTGACCTCCCAACCAATAACTCTTAACCCTCTCTGCAAAGTAGCTCTAATCCTTTGGAAAATCTCTGCCCAAGACCCATACGAAAATGCAGACCTCCACTCTCCTCTAATTCCCTTCTCTCTTTAAGTTACTACCCCCTTAAACACCCTTTACTCCACCAAAACGAAATTAATTAAAAAATTGCTTAATGGCTATTCAATGATCATTATGGGTTGTTTTTCCCAGCTCCCTTGGCTGCCCCTTCCTGCAGGTATGGTTTCTCTGCCCTTTCACATTCACGCCAAAAGAAATTTTGGCAAAACGAAAGCTTACTTCACTCTTAGCAAGTTTGAACACATAATCACTCAATTACAAAGTCAATGCATAACTAATACAACCAATGCATGTTTCGTGATAATTCCTACACCTTTAGGAATTTAATATCACGCACGTAGATGAAAATATATTACTAAAACAACAAGCAATTAAATTAACACACAATTTGGCATACATAGGACTCGAACCCAAGTCCTCTCAACATAATCAAGTACTATCAACCATTTGAACTAATACTTTTCCACGCCATAAAGACTAATAATTAATGTCATAAAGAATTCCATCACCCACATTTATTAAATAATTATTTAATTAATTATTTAAATTCCTTGAGTCTTACAACCTTACCCATAAATGTAACTTGAGCATCGAAATGTCTTTGCAAGCATCCCGACCGTTCAGACATTGGAGAGCTCATAGGAGGATAAATCTCATCCTTCATCAACAAATAGGAGGATACATCTCGGACTTATGACAAAGATGAACAAGAATCTAGATTGTTTCTTATGAAGATTAGTAGTAAACGTATTTTGGTATTGCAAGAACATTTGGCATCCACAGTGGGGCTGAGGTATATATTAAAAGAACAAATAGTGTCTTTTAGAAACAAAATGAATAACGGTAGGAAACTGTTGATAGATGTGTTAGGTAATAGTTGGAACGACATGGATTTGTTGTTGGAGTTGCAGAAAGAGTTGACCAAGTTTAAGAAACATAATGCGAAGGAGATCGTCTTCTAAATTTGAAGACATCCATTTGTGGATGGGATCATGGAGATCCCATTACCTAACAATTGAAAATCTTTAACTTTAGACAGATATGTCTCGACTTTACTCTCCTTAAGTTTAACATTTCTAATTGAGCTTTTGTTGCTTTATTTCTTTGACCTCTTGGTTTGATTATCATCATTGGTGTTGTTTCCCATTTGGAAGTGCACTAACTTTCCTAAGGTAGCATCTTAGGAAGTGGAAAATCCAGATTTGAAGGAGACTCATCTTTGGTGACTCTAAAGGTGAAGGTGCTAGAAAGTTCAAACACTTTAGGAGACGAGCAAGGAATGAAAGAAGGAAATACAAGAGAGAAAAACTAAGAGCGATTTATTACTTTTTTTGTTTTCTTTAAAGCTTTTAAACAATTTGTATTCGACATAATTAGGTGTCTTGGGGTAGCCTTTGGTGTTCTTCCATATCCTAATTAGAACCTTATTTTATTGAGGTAATCTCTGGCTAGGAAAGACTTGGTACTTAAGCAATCCTAGTGACTCAACTCTCTTTTCTGGGAGTCAACTTGAGAAACTTACTATCTTATTCTCTTTAGAAATTTTTTTGAAAGAAAAAGTAGTCATGTCTAGAGAACCTTCTTATCATATTGGTAGTGACTATATTGAATATATAAAAAGCTTATCTAAAATTGCACAATAGCTAAATTCACTACAAATAATGGGAGAAGATAAAAACTAGAACCTAAAAGTTCCTCTATTACAGGAAAACATTTTTACTTTAAAAGATGAACACGCATGCTCTAACAATGGAACCTTTCCTCCATTTTCAAGCATCAAACCCTTATTTGAATGAGGATGCAATCTGAACTTGCTCATGGATGCTCGAAATTCATTGCTTTCATTCAATTTTATCAAAATTTTACATTGGCTAATGACCTCATAAGTACGAATGCTCGAGTGAACCCTATGAAGCCACAAATTTAGCACAAAGAATGCAAAGCCCTTAGTAAGTGAGAGACCCTTACCTGGTTCATTTAATCCAGAGAAATGGGGGTTTGACCTTACTCCTACATATTTCCATTTAGAATGAAAAATTAGGAGCTACAAAGTTCTATAAGGAATTATTTCTTTGAAAATCTTGATATTTTTAATTTTGAAAATTTATATTTGTTTGGTATTTTTGAATTGTTGAGAAAAAGAAAAGTAAAAAGTATTAGGATGAAATTATTTCTCAACTTTCTAACAAAAATATTTGTTGAGTGTTGTGCTCCAAAGAAACAAAATGTGTTAAAAACAATTTTGAGTAAACAATTGGTTTTAATATGATAAAGACGTTTTGAAGCTAGATTTCATCACTTTGTCCCTCTCTTGTACTAATCCCATCATTATTTACAAAGATGTAATTATTCATGTCCTGAGAGTTCTCTTTAAATGTAATTTCGGTATGATTCCTCGGTTACTGCTTGAATTTATCATTTGCATTAAGATCAGGACTCTATAACCAACAAGAGCCTTAGATATATTCTTAGCATCTAAAAGTAGGAGGACAATTAGTTGGACCGCAACTTGGAACCAATCCACTCAATCCTAAGATAGTGAAATAATATGAGTAATCATTCCATCCAATAATAAGCATAAACTAATTCACAAACATATAATTAAAGTGTACTTTGATAAATATAATAGTACAATACAAAAGAGTTCCAAAGGGTGACATCCTAGCTTCAAGACAAGAGTGACTTAACTTCTCATAATGGATACAAACTTTGAAATGTAGTTGATAGACATGCCTTTTTTTCCTCTCTAAAGGTATATGATAAGTACAAAGAAATTGTCTAAAAAGTTGTCTAAAAAATGTCTAAAATAACTCCTACAAAGGCTCTCTAAAGTAGGGGTACAACTCTGTTTTTATAAAATGTCAAGGGTAGTGTTTAGTAGTGGACTCGTGGCTTTAACTACAAAGGTTTCCTTCCTAATTGGGTTTGCTTTTGTGGTCCTGTTTCATGCTTTGGTGCTTCAGCTCCTGAGATAATTTGTTTAAGAAGGAGTCTTCATGGCTTGGCCTCAATTTAGTGCTTGAGGTTTCCTCTTTCAAGGGGTTTGCTTTTGTGGCTCAACGTTAATTTTTCCACCCACCCACATCAGTCATAATTTTGTCCCAGATTACTTAAAATTCATCAAGTTTCATTGTTTTACCACTCTAACTTTCCTCTAGTGTTGGAAATTGTAAAACAAACTAAATTAGGGGTGAATGTAATGGAAATTTAATATAATCAAAGCAATATAAGTGTCAAATTCATCTCAAAATTAACTGATATTGGACACTTATCATTGAGCAAGAGTTCACTAAGTTATAATCTTTATTTTAATATTGAACTTTGTGTTTGAAGTAGATTGAAGTTTGTTAACACTGCAATTAGACCACATTATTTTTTTGCGTGTAATTTTTCATGATCACTCCTATTCATTACCTTTTGGTAGTTTTTTTTTTTTTTTTTTTCCTTTTTATCATTATGTTGCTTGTGTGGTAGACACGTTTGTAATGTGTTTCCAAATTGATTTTCTATAAGTACAACATCATAACATTACACATTTAAGAGTAAATTTATAAGGGGGAGACATTTATTTATGCCTAAGGTGTCTCTTGAGTTAGAGATGCAAAACCCTAAAAACTCTAACTTGGCTAGCTTGGAGACCAAGCCAAAAGTCCTCTCCAATAGGAGAAGGACATGTGACTAGTCAAGAAGGTGAAAAATGCTCTTCATTTCTGGAGTGCCATGTGACCACTCAAGAAGGTGGAAAAATATGCATCATTCCTAGAGTGCCATATGGCCCTTAAGAAGGTGAAAAATACTCTCAATTCCTAGAATGCCATTTGGCTTGATCACTCCTCCCTTATTGACCACATGTGTTTACTATGCAAAGCATGGCTAAACCTGGATACAATTCGTCCTAGACTTTTGTAATTGGGTCTAATGGATCCAATTGCAAAAGCTAAGTGAATTATGATCCAAAGCTACTTCTAGAAATTTATTTTGAAAGCTTGGCCTACACAATCAACCCAATTGAAAACTATATTAATGGACTTTTAGGAAGCTTGATGTCCTCTTTGGCCCATGAGATAAGCATTTGAAGTCCTTTAAGCCCGTTGTGGTCCTCAAGATCTTAGGCCCATTAGAGAAGCATAGTGTTTAGCCTTTGATTGGGCCTAGGGTTAGGTCTAATTCATCAAAGCGCGTGAAGGCCAATCACCTTAAATGGTCTGAATAAACTTATTGTTGCACACCACTACCAACTTGGAGGAAACCAACCATTCTTCCAATTTGGTCAAATTGGACAACTGTTGCAAAGTGGTAGCCCTGACCACAACACTGCACGTGGCACTAGAATTTTGATGGACCAAAGCACTTGCAAAATGCAGCTCAAGGCATTTTATCATGCATCCAGGATTGAGTTAGGAATATGTGTTTAGATAGTTAGTTGGTGGTTGTCACTTGCACCACTTGGCACCTCTTCAATTGATTGCTATAAAAAAGAAGCTATGTATTGTAGTGATGCTTTCCTTGACTACAACAATACCACCCTAAGGATTCCAACCAGTGGATTATGTAAAGGAAAGCAACCATTATGCACACCGCTTAACTAAAAAGGTTGTTGCCACCCTCGAACCAAAATAAATAAAAAAATTGTTGCGCCAATTAATGCTCTAGGAAAATGATCTGTACAAAATACGTGAGTGCACACTCACGAGCCTTTTATATAGGCCAACTTATGGGTCAACTTTGTGGACTACTGCCACCGCTATTATTTTGCACTGCAGTGAAAAACTATAATTGCGTGATGGTTCCAGCTACATTCAACTCCAATTTTGCGCTTATGTCCCAAATTTGGATAAATGAATGTGGTTGTTGCACTAGTTGCTATCTAATGAACAAAGTTGTTACACTAAATGAAGTTGCCATTGTGCCAAAAACAAATTCCTTGCTGCATTAAAGGAACTAGGAGGGATTGAGTTGGTCCACTTTAGATTTTTGAATATGGTGATGAGCTATTTAAGAGAACCTAGTGAAGATTCCCATTGGACATTAAGATAACAAAGTTTGAAGAAAATATGTGTAATAAATTTCAATTGATCAACCCCTCTACAAGTAGAGCTGTCAAAACGGATAATCCGACCCGACCCGGCTCGACCCACCACGGGTTGATGATTTAGTAAGCCAACCCAACCTGGCTCACTTTTTAGCAAGCCAAAAAAATTTGAACCCGGCCCGGCCCGTCACGGGTTGGCGGGTTAAACGGATTGGCTCAAAGGGTTCACTTAATTAAAAAAATATTATTTTTTTATTTTTTTTTCAGTCAAAACTAAATTGTAATTCTAATTAAAATTTAAATAAACTTTAATACAAATCAAATACAAACCACAAAAAAAAATACATATTATTTATGTGTTAGATAAAAAAATAACTTAACATGACCCAAATGTAAAGTCCAACTTAATAAAATATAAAATAAAAACACTTGTGTGACCCTTTTATCTGCGGGTTGGTGAGCCAACCCGGCTCACCACGGGTTCAACCCGGATGAGCCGGGTTCTAAATGAGCCGGGTCAAAAATCAACCCGTATTTAAATTTGTAAAAAAAATTCAACCCAACCCGGCCCGAACCCGTGGTGAGTCGGGTTGGCTCGCGGGTTCCAACCCATTCTGACAGCTCTATCTACAAGTATAAGAGCATCCCTTATATAGAAGAGTTTAAGGGTCTCTAAGCAATAACAAAAGTTGTACAAGGCTATGTCTACAAATACCTAACCCTAGCTTTTAGAAACTAGGTTAAAATTAGGATATAAAATAAGACAAAAGGAGCTAACTATGGTGTATACAAAGGGAATTTCGTCCAAGCTCTAAAGGAGACTGAAAAATGTGTCTCATATGTCTCCAAAAAGGCCAAAAAGGTGCTAAAGACAGGAGACCAAGTGGTACAAATGTACCTTGCTTTATGCTTTTTACCTTATTATTTCCTCTTTCCTCCACCTAGGTGCCAAGTCACCTCTACTTTCCACCTTGCATGCACCACATCATCCACCATACTTAACCTTAGTTAAACCTATAAAACATATAAACAATGATTAACATGTTAACTTAGGTCAAGTCAACTAGTCAACTATAGTCAAAGGTGAACAAGTCAACCAAGGTTAAGTCAACAAGTCACCATAAGGAAATTCAAACAAAATAAAAAACAATAAAAGGGATGAAGGATTAGGGAACTTCCTTCATAAACATGCTTGGTATTCTTAAGCATGTGCCTCCATCCTTTGTTGAGATTAAGACTTCACCAATACGAGTAGTATTTGATTTTTAATCTTAGAGGGCTAGACGAGAGCTACATTCTGAATATCAGACAATACAAAACACCCAACTAAACGAAAGCTTTAAGAAGTTTTTTATGATAAGAAACACTATAAAGGGATGAAAGTATATGTTATTATTCATCTAACATGATTAGCTATGTAGATGAAGGATCTGGAGGCAATAAGCTTATGTTTATCAAGTATTATCAAAGGACTAGACAATTAAAGGACCACGTCCATCACCTATCATCTAATTCTTATAGTTTGATGATTGGTTGTTATATAAAATTAAATAGTTGATTGTGTTTTTATAAATATTAGGCCAACACAAAATCAATCTTAATCATATTTGAATTGAATCTTTTGACATCTTTTATGGAAACAAATTATTTTACATGATATTTCTGACCTTTTAAGGATAAATATGCATATAACGTTTCCTTCAATATTCAAAGAAAATAATACCAAAGATTTAGTAAATTTGACATCAAAGATAATCAAGTAGAAATTACATGATTAATTATCAACAATCATTTTATCTATGGATATAAAAATGGGTTATAACGTTTGATTTTAAATTGCATTATTTCTTTCAACATTCTTCTTAAATGGTTAAAGAAAATAAGTGATTTTATGAGATTGTGTCCACTTCTTTAAGAAAATACATTATTGCACGTTGGAAAAGAATACCAATTCAAAACAAACATTCTTTTATCTTAAGATGAAAGAAAGAGATCAAAAGAACTTCAAGTGAAAGTATTATATACGTAAAATATTTTCGAGAAATAATAGTTTAAAGATTATATACCATATTGAAGACTCGAATACAATTTCTAGGAAATACAATATTGAATGTTGGAAAATAATATCAATTCAAATCAAACATTTTCTAATCTTAAGATGAAAGAAAAGGATCAAAAGAACTTCAAGTAAATGTATTATATAAATAAAAGATTTTTCAAGAAAGAATAATCTAAAGATTACATACCATATTGAAAACTCAAATACATTTTCTATAAGATCAAATATTATTGTTTCAAGAGATACAATGGTCATATCCTATGAAGCTATAAAACGATACTTTAGTGAAGAATACAAGGAAAACAACAAGAAGATGCAAAAGAAGAGAAAAAAAAAAAAAAAAAACAACAAAAAAGAAACAAAAAAAAAAAAAGAAGAAGAAAAAGAAAAGAAAAAAAAAAAAAGAAAACAACAAGAGAGATACAAAAGAAAGAAAAAAAAGACCTTGTGTGCTTTCAAATGTTTTAAAGACATTGTCTAAAAGTGGAAGTGTGAAACCTATTTGTAATATCCTTTACCATCACTACAAGAAAAATTAATATTATCGACAGTCAAAATCTATCGGTAATGATAAAAATTCATCGATAATGGTCAAAATCTGTCGCTAAATCAGAATTACCAACGAATTATCATCGATAAAAAATCTGTCAGTAATATTTTATCGACGAAAATCATGTTCCATCGATAATTACCGATGGAAAAATTGATCGGTAAATTCTGCCGATAATTACTCATGGAAAAATTTATTGGTAATTATCGACTGAAAAGTTCGTCGGTAATTATCGATCGAAAAATTCGTCGGTAATTACCAATCAACAAATTTGTCGGTAATTTCAAAAAAATTTGTCGGTAACGCACATTGTTCATTTTCTTCCTCCTCCCTCTTTCATTTTTTCTGTGTTCTTCTTTTTCGTGGTGGTCATCATCGTCGTCATCACCATATTCTTCTTCTTCTTCTTCTTCTTCTTCTTCTTTGGAAAGGAACCCATCGACCGAATAATGTGCAACCACCATGACTCATGTTATTTATTTAGTTATGAATAATGATAGAACTAATTTATGTAAGGTTCTTTAATGTGCATTATGTTTATTTATGTATTAAATCATAGAATGTTACAACATGATATAAGTTGAGTGAGAGAATATTAGAATTAATTGACGAATTATTTATATTATGTGACTCATTTGAAAAAATTGTGATGATTCATATGTTATTTAATAACACATAAAGACCTATTAGTTATTATGAAAAGTTATAATAAAATAAAATAAAAAAACTAACTTGATGGATGTTGATTTATAAAAGGAATTAGGATTTTGTTTCTTGTCATAAAGTTCTTTCCCAATAAGTCGTCATCAAAGTATAAGAAGGTAAAGAAAGACAGAGAGATAGATTAAGAAAAAAAAAAGGAAGTTTAAGAACATAAATCGAAAAACACATTGATATTGAATCTTTCATGAATTAAGATTAATATCTATAATAATTTATGTGTATTAATATATCTATTATAAATTATGATAATTAATATGTGATTTAATAACTCATAGAGACCTATTAGTTATTATGGGAAGTTATAATAAAGTAAAATAAAAATAAAACAAAAAAATCAACTTGATGGATGTTGGTTTATAAAAGAAATTAGGATTTTGTTTCTTGTCATAATGTTCTTTTCCAATAAGTAATCATACAAGTATGAAAGGAGAAAGATAAACAAAGAGATAGATTGAGAAAAAAAAATCGAAGAACATAAATCGAAACATACATTGATATTGAATATTTCAATAATTAAGATTAGTATCTATTATAATTTATGTGTATTAATATGTAAGAATTATGAATTTTAAAACCCTAGAATAATTTTCTAACATAAATTAAGAACGTAAAAAGCTACAATTTCATTTACAAGGTTAAGAATTTGCTGAAGAAAAAAATGAAAGACAATGAGAGTGGAAGCGTACGTGTAAAAGTTGTAAGACCCTATTATTTTATAACCCTTACTAAAAAGAGTTGCCCCAAAATCTGATGGGCCAAAGAGCTGGCCCAAGGGATAAAGCTGGTCCGTGGTTGCCCTAACGCTTTCACCCTTTCATTCTCACAGATCCAGCCGTCAACCTTTTCTCCCTCTCGCGAAAAGCTCTGCTAGGGTTAGGTTTTTGCCATCTTCAAGCTAGCTCGAAGCTGTTCTCTACTCCATGTAAGTACTGTGCTAGCCATTCTCGTCTCCATTGTTCCTTTTCATTTCTTTCTGTTAGGGCTTCCAGGTAATCCGTCTCGTGCTTCTGTTTCAGTATCCTTTCAACTCCTCTATTCGTCCTTGAGCTGCTGTGTTCGCACGCTTGGCTGCCGAAGTCTCTTATTTCCCTTCCAGGTAAGGGAAGCTATAACTTCTTTGTATGGTGTGATTTGACTTGTATCATTGTAGTTCATTGATTTATTGAGTTTGTGTGCTGCCATGAGTGACCGTACTGGCTGGAATATCTGTTTGGTATGTGTGTACGCGTTCTGCAGGTGCAAACAGTGGCGAGGAC
>Ga0214545_1012218_pt1:0-10000 | contig 11355 bp, 5 predicted proteins | sample CNSS4metaG_FD_160064 | JGI IMG/M metagenome (GOLD analysis project Ga0214545, IMG submission 160064) | Root nodule microbial communities from cowpea collected in UCLA plant growth center, Los Angeles, California, USA - CNSS4 | ecosystem: Host-associated > Plants > Roots > Nodule | place...
TATATCATTTATATATATATATATATATATATATATATATATATATATATATATATATATTACATTAACATATGAAATAAAATCACAGAAGATACTATCAAACCAGAAAGAAATTAACATTGGATTTTCTTTTCATAATCAAAATCATTAAAAATTGGATGATAAGTTAACCATGACACTAAAATTTTTCATACTTCAAACGTGGGAACCAAAATCCAACAATCAAAACCTTCATTAATTAAGACACTATATTTTAAATTATAATCAAGTAATTAACACTGTGAGAGCCAAATTGTCCACACATCAAATTAGATGAAGTAAAAATACATATAAATCTAATATTTACATTGACAATCTAATTTCGATTTCACAAGATTTAATATTAACTATTTTTTTCTTTTGTAGTAAAATGTCTTGAGATTATCTCGTGCGATGTGGGACACCACATTGTCTATAAGAACATCCATGCTCCATATGATTCAATGTGATTTTCATTTTTGGATTAAAATAATGTTAGTTGTAGCTGTGATTGTCTTCAACTTGTCTATATACAAAGCATTGGATAAGAACACACTTTTTCAACATTTCTCCTCTTTTAATTAATAGACATTCTTGTGCATTGTCAAAAGTGCTGGTTTAACCTAAAATTACCTTATGTATTAGATCTGATATTATCAAAAATTTTAAGATAATATATCAATATTTTTTTTCATATAAATTGTACATATTCACTCAACAAAAGAAATTTGTATCCACACCTGATTTTTTTTTAAAAAAAGAAAAACTAAAATTGAGGCCACAATTGATTACATGAAGAAATTATAGCACAATAAGGCCCTTCAGGTCACATGCCCAAACGTCTATTGGGTCCTATGAACTTGAGAAGATGACATAAAGCCCACATACACTGGACCATGTTCAACCTTTGGACCGCTACTATGAAATAAGAACTTGGGCAACTTAAGGCCCTTCAGGTCACATGCCCAAACGTGTATTGGGCTCTATGAACTTGAGAAGAGGACATAAAGCCCACATACACTGCACCATGTTCAATTTTTGGGCCGCTACTATGAAATAAAAACTTGGGCAACTTAGGCAACTTATTCCTCCAGGTGTGTAAAAACTGGAAATGGCATTTTCTTCCTGCACCCTCATAATTTTTTCCCCCATTTTGTTCTTCTCAGAATATACAATCTGGAAATCATTTTTTTGACTTCTAGACAGTATAATTTAGAAGTTAAAAATGATTTTTTGAAATGTACGATCTATAATTCATTTTCCTTTTAAGAAAATACTTTCAGATTATACAATTTTAAAATAAAAAATATCTTTTAAATGGTGAAAGTCAAAAGTCGAATGAATTTCAGATTATATAATTCAGAAGTTCTTTTTTCAGTTTACACAATCCAAAAATTAGTTTGGATTCCAAATTATACGATCTAAAACGGACAAAATGAAAATAAAATAGGGTTAAATATGTTTTTTGTCTCTAAACTATCATAGAAAATTGGAAATGGTCCCTCATCGAAACTTTGGACTAATTTAGTTGCTCAACTTTATATATGTGTGTATTTAGTCTTTTTAACAAATTTTTTTTAAGTTTCTTTTGACGTTTCAAACACATTTCATGATAGTATTTGAGTTGTTTATACCGTTTAACTCATTTTTGCTTCAACGTTGGCTGAGAAACGAGTATAAAATGTCAAATAAACTTAACAAAATTTTGTTAAAATGACTAAATTTACCCAATTTTTAAAGATGAGAGACTAAATTAGTCTAAAGTTTCAAAGAGAGACTAATTCTAATTTTGACTAAAAGTTAAGGGACTAAAAACATATTTAACCCAATAAAATATTATAAAGTTCAATAAGAAAATTACGGAGGTGCATGAAGAATTTGCAACTGGAAATTTGTGATAACTGTGGTTTGATAATATCCATTTTGGAATTAAAAGGGAGTGCGTAAAGATGTTTACAGGTGCAAAAGAAAAATATAATGAATCAATATTATACATCTCTACGGCACCCAACCATGATTATATTTCAAAATGCTCAATTTAATTCTTAAAATTCTATTTCATAGTTATATTAATCTCTAAAACTAAGAAAAAATTAAATAAATTCTCCAATTTCATAAGATTTTATTTAAGGGACTAGATTTTTTTTTTTTTCATTTTGGTTATAAATATACTTTATTATACAGTTTTAGAAAACTAAAACGACAATATACTCTTTTTAAAATATACTTTTTTCATCATTATATATATTGCGATATAATTTCTTGAAATAATATTTTAAAAAACCATGATTTTCCATAAGTTATACTACATAATCAATGTAATTTATCATTTTTACATCAATTAAATTAGAAGCGATGCAAATCTATTATTATATGAAATTCTCATTGTGTTCACTTCTACATTGGTCTGATTTAATTGATCTAGTATGTTATTATGAAATCCCTATTTCGTACTAGTGTTAATACCCATTTAAAGCTTATTAAAATAATACACCATTATCAATATCTCATTAATATAGGAAGAAAAGAAAAAAAAAACAAATGAATCAAGTAGAAATCATAGGCTCTAGATTGACCTGCCTGGGATAGAAACTGCAATTAAGGAAAAATAGACCAAATTAGAAAAAAATTATTCAAATAAAAAAGTTAAAAAAAATATGTTTGGAATATGAAATCCTCGTGGAGGATAAGTGTAACATGTCTCAAAGTAACAGACAAAATATGAATATATATTAGACGTAAAAAATGATAACACACTAATCAAAATCACATTATGATAAATTCACATATATATTATCAACTCTAATCAAATTTAGTCAAACATATATACTTTTGGTGCTATATAATTTTCATCATTATACAATTATTTAAATGTTAAGTAAATGACACAATTTTCACAAAGATATCATCATGTTGGGAAAATTGGAGATTAAACAACATTTTTTTTATGGAACATTTCAAAACCTCGTCACCCATAAAATACAATATAGAATTGAACATTATAACAATAGAAGGTGAAAAAAAAAAGTTGATAAAGTTGGAGAATATGGTAGTTAAATATATAATTAAGTTTAGTTACACATATGTAGAAGAGAAATAAGAAAAAAAAATGTTAGTTTGGGTTCATTTAAGTGAAAACCCAACTAAAATGAATAAACATAGATGGATTTATAAGTTGATGGAGATAATTAATTTTTTTTAATCTCAATCCACCAATCTATTAAAATAACAGTAAATAATTAGAAGTACTTAGTGACCGAAAAAAAATGATCACTATTTTATGACATTTATAATCGAATCAGCGATCAAAATAGTTTAAAATTATATTTATATATATATATATATATATATATATATATTTGTCGTTAGCAATCAAAGAAAAGGATCGCTAAGATTTTAATATTAGCTACCAAATTTGTTACGGAAATTTTAATGACTAAATTGGTCTCCAAGAGTTAAACACGACCAATCCTTTTAGCAACCGATTAACGACTACAATTTCAGTGATTATTTAGTGACCAAATTTTGGCTCATCGCTAAGTGGTTTGCAACTAGGGTTTTCGTCACTATTTCCATTTAGTCTTTATTTTGTTCACAAAACAATCTACGACCGATTTTTGGTCATTTAAGCGACCAAAATGGGTGGTCACTGTAATGCCCCATTTAATTATTATGCGAAATTAAAGGAAACGTCACACCGAAATAGTACTGTAGCGTAGTCCTGGGGTTCTTAACACAACCCCTACAACCTGGGCACACCACGATACCAACGGAAACCAAATACAAGGCTAGCAAAAGAGAAAAGAGTAGCAAGGCGTAAAACAATACATGGGCCATAGCCCTAACGAAAACCATGAGAAATTAAAAGAGATCCAGCCCCGATGGCTAAGCAGCGGAATCGCCATTTCCTTGCTGACCACGAGAACCTCGTCCATCTGCTCCCATCAATCAAATTGATGATCATCGCAAGAAAGAAGAACCACATACAAGACAACCACGCAACAACAGGGTAAGCTAGAGCCAACAACATTTATATCATACAGTCAAATATCTATTTTCACCATTCAATATCCATACAACATCCAAGCATGTTTTGACTTTCCAATCAATACACTAAGACTCGACTCGACTCATCCGGATACGTATAACTTGGTCGGATTCAGCGGATGTTGGCACTTGTGGTGGATACCTCTGCTCACCCCCGAGCTATGTGTTACAAGTGTTATAATGAATCATTTTTCCCTCACCACAAGGTTAACCCTTAATGAATGTTGGGCCTCCTGCTACTCTCACCACATGAGTCAGTCCGCTCTAGGTGAGACTAGCTGATTCCTTAGAGTGTTAGGATGCAACCTTACCTTGAATCCTTACCTAGTTATACAGATGGGGCACCACCATGGACACCCACTAACAGGGGCCATGGGATTACATCCCGACCATTGAAGCACGACCCTGAAAGTCTCACCTAGAGACTCCAAGGAATTATGCACTGACACAGATCAACCATGTTCACGTAGCCAAAGAATATTCACCATGCAGACATACATTAATCGAACCAACTTTTAAAGCCAAAGCCTTTCATGTTCCAGGCCCAATCCATTTTGAATCATCATAAACCATTCATGCTCATAGGATCTCAACTCATCTCATTTTCATGCCATTTTAACAATAACCAACTCACTTAGTTCACATGCCAACTTTCATACCAGACCCATCATCTACCATTCATGATTCATGCCAAGCATGCATAATACTCCATTATATACATGTTTCTCATCATACAATTCATACCCAAACCAATATCAATCATCCAAGAACAAACAAGCACCCAAGCAGTGTACTGCCTCGCCCAACCCCTCGCTCAGGCTGAAGGGTCTCGCTCAGGCTAGACGTGCTCGCTTAGGTGAGCCCCCCTTCGCCTAGGCGAGGGCTCGAGGAAGCATCCAGAGAACATCACGGGATCTCGCTTAGGCAAGACCCCTCTCGCCTGGGCGAGGTGTTCGCTCGCTCAAAAATTTGAACGGGTCGCCTGGGCGACCTTTCGCGCATTGGGGGTTTGGGCGAGCCTTCTTCAGACTCACTTAGGCGAGCCTGACTCGCCTGGGTGAGATTAACAGCTCTCGCCTCGCCCCTGATTCACCTGCAACAAAGGTGTTTCTCGATCCAACCAAACATACCAAGCACTACACACACCAAACCAGTGATTTATCCATGCAAACCATCCACAAGCTCAAGAACAGGCATAAAAACATCGCTTAGACTCGGACTCTAACTTCCCATACCTGGAAAGGGCTAACAGAACTTCGACTCGGGACCTCGGAGCACAGCAGATCGAGTGATGGACTTGCAGAACTGGTAGAGCAGTGGAACAGTGGAAGAGAACGGGATTAGTTCGAACTCTAAATGGTGAAATACGAAGAACAGCTTTAGGAAGTAAATACAGTAGGGTTAGAATCACTTACGTGGAGTAGAAATCACTACTTGAGCTTTTAGGCGGACCGGTTCGAGGCGGGAAACAAACCCTAGTAGAGCTCTAGCGGTACAGTGAAGAGGAAGGCGGCTGCGAATCTGAGAATGAAGAAAGTGTGAGCGTTAGGGCACCCTGAACTCAGCTTTAACCTTTGGGCCAGCTCTTAGGCCTATCAGATTTGGGGCAGCCCCTTTATGTAAGGCAAAAAAAAGAATAGGACCTTACAGTCACTAAAACACTTTTTTTTTTGGTAGTGAGCGGACAAAATAATATTTTTTAGATATTTGATAATAATTTTAAAAAATTATGAGATACGTTTTGTCCATCCTCATGTACACGTAGATCTGTCACTACTTGCAAATCATTACCATGTTTTCTTTTGTTGGGAATGAATAAAAGATTAGTGGTTGGTTTGCATCAAGGACTCAAGTAACATGGTTGGGGAACACTTGGTCTCCACTTAAGATACCTTTCTTTTTTTCTTTCCAAATTTTATCATCTCAAAACCCTAAAATGGAAAACCACTTATTAAATCATTTCCAAAACTTCTCAAATATTAGTACAATGTGATGGAAACTGATCTGTTCCTACACAAACCTAAGTATGTAGCATTGAGAATATTTATAGACCCAAAGAACAAATTACTTTATAAGAACTTTCATCCTACACGCAAAACAATCAAAACCCTAATAATATTTATTATATCTCTTGATTTAATAACATATATTACTACCTACCTCATGTTGTGTTCAAATTTTCATCATACGTTTTCTTTTCATGTATTTATTATTTACATTTATTATTTATTTTTTCATATTTTGTCTATCTATAATTTCCTTAATGAAGCAATAATTGTTAAGAAAATTAATTGCATATTTGATCACTAAACTTTTAACATTTTATGAATTTTACTACTAAAGAGTGATGACTGGACGGTTAATTATTTGTGTTTATTTAAAAAAAATGCATATTTAATAAAATAACTAGATTTATGTTTTTTAAGTGTTGTTTAATAAAAAGTCGTCAACTTATTTTCATTAGTAAATGTTACGTATTTTTAAATTACTATTTAAAAAAAATAGGAATTTTAAAAACACTTACTTTAAAGTGAGATAAATTGACCAACCATGTCAACAAAAAAAAAATAATAATAAAAAACTTGGCTTTGTGACCAACTTTTGCAAAACAGCATCATTGATTTAATTTTCTGAATTTTTGTTTTGGAACACGTTATCACTTGTTATAAAGAATGGATAAAGTATGTAAAAATTAAAAGGAACGATAATAAATTACGCAAGAATGATAAAATTCACGATCATAATTTCATAGTAAAATTCTTATTAAAAAAAAAAAGGCCACCTAAACAACGTTGATTTGTAACCAGTTTTTGCGAAACAACATTGTATAATATTTTAATTTTATAGAACTCTTTTGTCGCACATCATTACTTCTTTGTCATATTAATAAAACGTGTGAAAGTTAAAAAAAGAAAAAAGTAATAGTAAAAAGTGAAAATTCTTTAATGATAAAATTCACAAATAATAATTGAGTAGTTAAAGACGTAATTTTTTTTATAACTAATTCTAAAAACACAATAAGAGTAGAAAAAGACAATGAAAAGGAATATTTATTATCATCCCAAAAATTAAAGTTATATCTTTAGCTAGGTAGGTATATATGAAGCAGAAATGAAGCTATAGTTATGATTTTCTTATCATGGAGGTACCTATGAATAGTTTTATAAACCCTAGTCTAGGGAAGCATGCTCATATAGGTTAAAGAGATAGAAATAGAAAGACAAAGACTCAAATAATGTGTTAATAATTAGGAAGGCTTTTGAAGGCACCATTTTTTTTGTTGCTAGGTTTTCATAATATTTTAATTTTTTTTAATTCAAATCTTTCATAGTATGCGGACTCTTGAGTCATGATGCTTAGCCACAAAAAATAAAATAAAATGATGTGATTAAAAAGTTAAAAAGAAGAATGGTTTATTAGATTCCCCTAATCATAAACAAATAGTTTTTGTTTAAGAATGAGTTACATAAGGATGATGTATATATATCCAACTTGTTCTTCTTGATCATTGTCTTCTGGGGAACAGTGGTAGATTTATAACATAGGAAATTGTGAATATGTGTGTGTTTGATCCCAGATTTTGTGAATCGGTTGAATGTGCTGCGACATATAATAAATTGAATAAGTAAAAAAGTTTATTAAAATAAATTTTAAATTATTGTAATATAATTTTAGAAAATAAACTTTAACTTTACAAAATTAATTAGTAAAATAAAATTTACATTATCGTAAATTCATCTCAATGTACTCGAAATCTTGGATCATAAGTGATCCTATAACCTTGTGATAATAACTTTAGATTGAAATATTGTGTAATATATTCAAATATTTTAAATTTTAAACACATATATTATATATGTATATTTTTATAAAAAAAGGGTATTATCTGAAAGAGAAATAATATGAGACAGAAAGAATAATTAAAAGATAAAATGAGAGAGAATGGAAGCATTAAAAATGAAGTAAACATCCAGCTCAGCTATGTTTTTGTTGTGGTGATTGAAAAAGAATTGAGAAAAAAAAAGAGAAAAAAAAAAAAACAGAAGCACATGGGAACAGGGGAGCATGTGGAGAAGATTCAGAGCAGTTTGATGAATTAATTTATGGGAGAAAGAGCAACAGGGAATAACATGGTCTCACCCTATTCCAAAGGGGTTACCCCCAAACTTCCAATAAAGGGCTGCAATTGCAAAGGGACTTTGGTGCTGTAGGACAGCCTAGCCTATTCAGGTACACCTGGTGGGCCCCATTCCCACTCATGCCCATTACCTACCCTCCCTTCTTTTTTCTTTCTTCTTTCTTCTTTCTTCTTTCTTTTTCACCACCACACACTTCAATCACACCAACCTAAGCTACCACCTACCAACTTTTCTCTAATATTACTACCTTAACACAATCCTCATATTCCATAACAATAAATCTTCATTGTGAAAAATAAAAAAAATAGGTTTTTACAATGGATTACAAAAGGGGTTATTTATAAAACAACATGCATCCTTCTATTTTTTAATTCATAAGTTAGGATATAAAATTGATATTTGTTCATGTTTTAAACTTTGATATATTTTGGTTTTCAAATTTTAAAAAAAGATTAAATATAATCTTTTTAATCTAATTACGTTAAATTTTTTTAACGTGTCAAACACATTTTAGATTAACGTTTGAGTTGTTTACATCGTTTGATATGTTCCAGATCAAATGGTAGTCTAGAGCATCATTTAACAAGTCCACAAAAACTATTGTTATTGGGTTAAAAGGATTATACACATTAAATTTTAAAGTTCAGGGATTAAAATATAACAAAGTTTGGAATATGGACGAATTTCAATTTTGAGTCTAAGTTTAGGGACTAAAAACATGTATATTTTTTTAATTCATGAAGTTTGATCTTGGTTTCTAGATTTTGAAATGTTTATGATTTAATTTTGTTCTCAATTTTACATGATTTTTAATTTTATATTTTAACTAATTAGTTTTTTGTGATATCATAAATGAATGTTAAATTAAAATTTATTGAACCTAATAAAAGAAATAGAACATCTAGAAAATTGTCAATTAAACAAAAAAAAAGTCATAATTTAAGAAAATGAGATTAAATAAACAAAAGTGCAAATTTTTAGTATATACTCTTATTTGATATTGAAATAGATATATGAAATATAGTGTAAATGTGTTATTTATATTCATTGATGTATGAATATTATTGTGTTTGTTTAGTTGACTCAGGGATATAATTACATTAAATATGTTGATGTGTGAGGTGATTGATTTAGAGATAATGTATGTTGAAATGAGTGGTCGTAATTATATCTTATATGTTTTTTTGGTAAAATTTTGCTTTTTGAACTAAAATTGCTTGGTGAACCATCACTAATATCTAAGATTACACTCATCACTCAATATTATTCAAGTGTTATGATGGATATGCAGGACATAAAATGCACAGTTCAAGCAACAACTTGATGGTTGAATAAGATAAAAGTGAGAAATTTTTCTCTTCTTTGGAGCAAATATCACTCAAGCGATGTAATGTCGTTTAAGTGATGGAGTAACAATGGTGCATGAGATTTTGAAATGAGATAATGAAATTACATGTCAATGCTCAAGCAACTATATGTTCATTCAAGCGATAATATTAATGATTATGGATCTAGTTAGATGATAAAACTGGAATGAGACTCAAACAATCGTTACTCAAGTGTTAGATGAATGTTTTAGTGCAAGAAGTATACTCAAATTCTCCCATTTGGAGTTGAATTGCTTGAGAGATATGAAACACTTTAGTTTAAGGGAATAAAGTCGCTTAAACGAGAAAGAGCACCCTCAACTGATATATATTTTATGGTAATGATAATAATGATGATGAATGTGTCAAGATATATGTAATTATATATGTGATTGATGTGTTTAAATTCATGTGTGGAATGATTATTTA
>Ga0214545_1012219_pt1 | contig 11354 bp, 8 predicted proteins | sample CNSS4metaG_FD_160064 | JGI IMG/M metagenome (GOLD analysis project Ga0214545, IMG submission 160064) | Root nodule microbial communities from cowpea collected in UCLA plant growth center, Los Angeles, California, USA - CNSS4 | ecosystem: Host-associated > Plants > Roots > Nodule | place: USA...
CACGAGCGATTGCATGAAGACCTATGCGTTTCCATCGCAGAAATACCTTGCACAGTTACGGGCAGCGGGGGAACTGGCGTCAGTGGATCCACCTCGCGCCTTGAAGGGAGAGCCAGGGACGCTGTTTGAAATCAAGCTACAGCCCATGGCGCTGAGCAATGGCGCGACGCCAAGGCCGATGTGGGTACACATCCACACCAAGCGGCCGGTACATGCCTGGCAATTGGCAACGCTGGGCGATCGCGAATTCGCCGCTTGCCACGTCAAGTCTGACGAACAGCGCGGCTACAATCAGCACTGGCAGAACGCTCGAGCCGCCGAGGGGCACGAGAACGTCGTGATCCACCGAGGCAAGCTCACTCCCGCGTTCTGTAGGTCCTTGTTGAGCACCGCCGCTGGCCAGCCATGGCAGCCCCTTCCCGACCCGGAGCACGCTTCGGCTCAGATGGCTCGACTGGGGATCTAGTGAGCTGGTTGTCTTGCGCCGGTGAGCCGTTCGGCGTCAGAGTTCATGCCTTTCGGACCGGCTCGGCGGATTGCCTGAGCTGCGCCGAGCCTCGTCGAACTCCAGCTTACACAAGGATGGAGCCGGGGAGAGAACACTTCTTACGGGAGGGGTATCGGCTGGCGATCCGGAGGATTGTCGGTCGTCGTACAAGCAAGCTGCCATTCCCTGCCCTGGCGAACATCGGCGCTCGGGCGAGAAGCTGGGCCGCTGACTATTGCAGGCGGGAGATATACCAGATGCTGGCGGCGATAAGCCCGGTCACAGTGCTTTCACCTGCCTGCCCGCGGCGAACTGGCGCGCAAACTCTTCGGGCGAGCTTCAACGGATCGCGGATGGTCCGTACGGGAGCTGAGCGTCCCGGCCGCTTTGACGAATCAAACCGGGCGGTGCACAACAACGCCGCCTGTTTGCTACTCTAGCATCAGGCTACGACGGCCCCAGCATCACGCCTCCTTGGCCCCCAAAAGATGCTGGGGCTTGTCGTTCTTCGTTGAGCGTCTCAATCCGAGTAAGTCGGAGCTTCTTCGTTTCAACTGCAATGGCGCCGGGCGCCGCGGAGACGATTTCAATACACCGGCGTATGGTTAGTCATTTCCCCGCTTTTTTCAGTCGTCGCCACGAGCGAGCAACGGTGGCATCGCCGGAAGAGCATGCTCCGCCGCAAGATCAGCTTGGTGGACTGTTCATTGAGTCATGGCGCGAGCTCACGACAGCAATCCGTATGACTAGTTTGATCGATCTTTTACAGCTCGATTCCGTGCGGCCCTAAGCACCCGGTGCATCACTTCGCTTTTGATCGCGCAGGCGATCTCGTTGACGTTGAGGTCCGAGCGACCGCTGGGCCTCGGCATCGCCCGTCAGACCCGCTTCGGCCCCGTTGGTTCAGCCGAATTGAAACTCCTCGCCCATCGCATCGATGAGCCGATCGTCCATTGCTGCGTACTTATCCATTCGGTCGATAGATCTGATCAAGAAAATCAATTTTACCGCTTGCAGCGTCGTCAGATAGACCGTCGAGAGCGGCTGGGGCTAACCTAGGGAAGCGATGTCTCGAATGAAAAAGTCTGTGTTAGTGACCGCGAGCGCCCTCGCGCTTGCAACGGCGGTGGTGCCTCCTTTTGCTGCAAACGTTGCCGCGCAGCCGGTTGCGGCGAGTGCGCCGGTAGCCGATACATCATATCCTGAGTGCGTGGATGACCCGTTGAATGGCATCTGCGATCTGTTTTTTTGCTTGACGGATCCCTCGTGCGTCCGGCACTGACAACGGGAAACATATCAAGCAGAGAATGAGGGGCGACCCTCGTGCGGCCGCTGCTCCGACAGCGGCCGCATCCTTATGCTGTATGGTTGCGCTGGCAGATGGCGCAAGCCGCACGTTCTCGTTCTCTAAAGGATGATCATAGTGACGGCTCACTTACACCCCGTCGGTGACGTCCGCCAATCGCGCAACTGCCGCATCGGCGAAGATCGGGTAAACGGGAACAAGTCATTTCAGACGGAGACGCTGCGCACCGACAGGAGCTCCTGCTCGATGTAAAGCTGCTCCAATTTTTCAAGATAGATTGCTTTTACGTGCTGGCCCCATAGCCGTCCTCCGGCTTTTTCGCATTTCGGACATCATAGATGTCATCCTCACCTGTTCGGGTATGCCTAGGGCAGCGGTCGTGGCGTTACGGCCGTTCGTCTATGGTCGGGCACATAATTGAGTGGCGCCGTCTCCGGCATCATAAGCATGGCACAAAGTGCGGCCGCGCCCGCGAAAAGCATGTACCAGGCGGGCACGAGTGCACTCCCGGTAAGGTGGATGAGCCAGGTGACGATCGGTTGAGCTGTGCCTCCAAAAATGGCTATCGCAAAAGCGTAGATCGTTGCGAACGCGCGACCACGATTGTACTTGGGCAAACCTTCGGCCATGCTCACGTAGAAGGCGCTATACGGAATCGTTCCGATCAGGGTGAGGACGCCGGGACCTCCTAGAAGTGCGAAGGCACTGCGGCTCTCTGCAATCCACAAGAATACCGGATAGGTCATCAGCAATGCAGTGACCTGCGGCCATATCATGATACGCCGACGGCCTACGCGGTCGGCGAGCAGGCCGCCCAACAGTGCTGCAGAAATTCCGACCGTGTTGCTGATGAGCGTAGTAGCAAAGGCGAGAGGCGTGGAAACACGGAGGGTGTTCAACGCGTAGGTCGTCATATATCCCGTAACATAAGTCGTGATCGTGCAGCTGGCCAAGATGACAAATCCCAAGCTCATGATGCGGCGATCGGTAGGCCGTCGCCCCTCAGGCTGGGTGACAGGAACCGGCGCCTCGGGGCGGTGCAGCGTTTCGGGCAGGACGCTCCGCAACCAAAATCCAAACGGCAACGTGGCCGCGCCGAGCAACAGCGCGACCCGCCATCCGTACGCATTGAGCGCTTCGCTTGTCATGGTGAGCGAGAGTATTTCTCCAACCAACGCTCCGGCCGTCGCAGCTACCTGTTGGCTCGCGGGCTGAAAGGAGACCGCAAGACCGCGGGCTTTGGTGGGGGCCGCTTCCATCAAGTAGGCTGTCGTTGGACCGACTTCACCTCCGAGAGCAAAGCCCTGCAGCAAGCGTGCGAAAATGGCTAGCAACGGAGCGGCAAGTCCTATTGCCTCGTACGATGGCGTGATCGCCAATAACAGGACCGCGGCGCTCATCATGGCAAAGCTGGCGGTCATCGCGGGTCGGCGGCCGGCCCGATCCGAATACGAGCCGAGCACGATGGCTCCGATCGGCCTAGTCACAAAACCTGCGCCGAAGGTTCCGAGTGACAGCATGAGGCTGACGAACTGGTCAGTTGCCGGGAAGAACGCCTGACCGATCTGTATTGCGAAAAAGCTATAGGTCCCGAAGTCGTAGAATTCGATAATGTTGCCGATGGTTGCGCCCAACACCGCGCGGCGTGTCAAGCGTTCGTCTGCCGGACCGAGGACCGGCTCCATCCTCTCTGGAGTAAATTGCCTCGCCATCCTCGACCTGATCTGAAGCGCGATCCATGGCCCGAACATTTCGACCAGACAGGTCGCGCAAAGCTGCATTCCACTTGCCCGAGCACGTCCTCACGGCCATGGCCTGTTCACATGTAGGCTGAAGCGTGTCACGAGGGACCTCACGGTAACCTCTGCAATAAAAATGCCCGCCTTTCGTGGCCCATTTTACCCTTGATCTGATGGCTGGCCCTGCCCGCAAGACAAATATGAGAACCTGCTATAGTTATCGGGCACCCAGACATTGCGCTGCTTTGGCGAGTTTGGGACAAATTGGCGGGCGCCGAACACGATCGGCGATGTCTCGCGCCCTTTCAGCCTCGGCCAGGTTGCGTCCGCTCCGTGAGGCGTCAGCGGGCTACGCCCTTCGTGGCCAAGCCGATTGCCGCCGCTCAGCGCCTGCGGCGGTCTCTCGCGCGCCGGGCAAGATCCACCAGTCATCGGTGCTCCACCTTTGTGTCGCGGCCGGGTCCCCTCTAGCGGGCGAACCGGCTGCTCACGGGTCGCTCGCGTCTGGCGACCGCCAAGACCCAGGTCGTCCGTCATAAGGTGCGTTCGGCGCTGCCCGCCCGCGCATGTTGGCTATCTCCTGCGCGAGGGCCTCACCCGGGACTGGGAGAAGGCCCGGCTATTTGGCCCAACGGCGACGAGGCCGATCTCAAGTCGTTCGGTGAGCGCTGCCAAAGGTTCAGGGGGCGTACATCTTGGTCAACCACTTGGAGAGCTGTTAAGGCAAACCAGCGACGCATACCCAGGAGTTACCGTTCGTGCGCCCGCAACGGGCGAGCACGAATGTGCCCTACGGTTCTTCGCCAACGGACGCTTGGAGGAAGCGGACATTTCAGCGGCGACCTCGCCACCGCGCGCACGAATTACGACGATTTTCCTTATTCAGGACACCAGTGAATTCTCTTTCCAACGCCCTGACACGAGTGCCATCTGCATGACGCAGAGCGTCCATAGCAGCCGGGACAAAGTTGGCGGTTTCTATTGCCTCACCTGGGGATGTAACGTTCCGCTTGCCCGATGTAGCTCCGGCTGTCAGTCCGAGGTTGTATCATGGCGCGCAGGGTTCGAGGCACTGGGGACTTCGCGGAACCCACTACACGCAGCGGCAGCCGCAGTCCCCGGATCACCGGCACCGCCGCACCCTTAGCCGTGCGCGGGAGGATCGTCTCGGCTGCTTTTGCGTCTCAGCGATTTCGTTCTCTCAGGTAAACACTTCTCTCCGCGCTTGCCGGACTCTCACGTAGGTCTCGCTTTCGTCTGTTCTCGCGCTGGCGCGGCTATCGCGGTCATTCTGGTTAGCGGCCCCGAGCATAGGCTCGAAGCGTCCGCCAGAACGACGGGTCGCGGGCAGAGGTCGAAATGCACATGTTCGGTGCAAGACTGGGTCTGGCCGCGGTCCGCATCACCTGGACCTCCTAACCAGCTTTACGCCCAGGTGAACGCAATGCACGACGCAGACCCACGCGCCGACTGCGAGGCCAGGCGGAATGAGACTTGGCTCGGAGATGATCGCATCAGACGTGGCAGATGCGGCTGCGGGTTTGTCTCCTTCTTCGACCTTGTCAGCTTCTCGAAAGCCAGCCTCTTTAACATTCGACCTTGGCCCCTCGATGACGAAGCCAGCCATCTCTGAATTCGTGACGAACTCAGCTCATTCCCTGGGGGAGATCTTCAAGAGGCCGTTGTTCTCACAACGGAAAGGAGAGCTTTATGGATCCGAACCCGATCGACAATGCCCGTTCCCCGGAATCGCCAACAGCGCACGTCTGGACACAGGAAGATCATGATTTGTTCAGTCAGATCATGAATGAAGCTGGTCCGTCATCACCTGCCGCACCTGAGGAAGCGGTAGATGTCACATTCGCCGCTCCACAGAGATTTTTACACGGTTCGCAAATCGCCCCTGACGCGATGGTTGAGAGGCTGTTCCACCACGGTCTCTTGCCGGACTCGGACCAGCCGACGATGACGTATGAAATCCAAGGTCACCGCTACACGGCCGGCTTGGATGAGTCCAATCGCGTTCGTCTTGTTCATAACCCTGCGGAGGACCAAGTGGTTGGGGTCGGCCGGGCGGGGGTACCGGACTTCGGAGCCTTCTTCGCGGAGAAATGGCACTACGGAATGCCGCTCGCACAGCAATGGGCCACACCTGCCCTAATGGAGAAGCTGCGCCACGACGGTTTTATGCCGACCGCAGATAACTCCACCACGATCCTACTTAACGGACGGGCCTACAAAGCCGAATTAGCCGAAGGAGGGTTCGTTAGGCTTACACGGGAGACAACCCCGCTGTGAACCGATCGCGCGTGGCTGGAGGCCTGGGATCACTTCGGTTGTCCTTAGCTGGAGAGACATTCGTCCAATAGTGGATTATTCGCGCAGCCAGTGGGTACGCATCCTCGGGCCCACTGGCAGCCCACGAGATGAACAGTCATCCTGGACGTTTCGTCCGCGTGGCGCCGGCCTCAGTCCCCCCTGCCATATTGCCTGGGTATTGCCTCATCTGAGGATGTTAGTTTCGCTTGATCGATGTAGCTCTGGCTATCGGCCAGTCCGGGATTGCACCATGCCGCGCAGGATCGGAAGTTTCTGGAGACGCGCGGAATGCCCATTACGCGCGGCCAGCGCCGCAGCTTTAGCCGTGCGGGATGATCGTCTCGGCTGCTTTGCCTCTGAGCAATCCCAACAAGCTCTGCAGGATGGTGTCAGGATGGTGTGGTGCAGGCCGAACTGTTCGGGGCGTTGCTTCGCGAGGCGACCGAGAATTGCATGCGCGGTCAGACGGAGCTCGGCCGCAAGCCAGCGCTCGATGTCGGCTGGGTCCGCGCAAGTTGGGTAGCGAAACCGCTGACCTGGAGGGGTTACTCGGAAACAGCGTAGGCCCTGCCGATGCGAGCCTAGATAGCCTCGGCGGACGCGCGAGGTATTCTCAAGGAGCTGCCAGCAAAGGTCGCATAGCCGCAACCACTGTCGCAAGTGGCTTCGCGTAGCGGTGGGATCGCGTAAGCGTATTTGTCGGTCGGGAGTCCGGCCAATTGGGCACTACCAGATCTGGTCGTTTTGCAAGCAGTACCTTCGCCGTAGGATCACGGCAAAGAGCGCATGCACATAGGTGTGCGCAATCTGCTTCGAAACGCGGAAAAGAACGCCATGGCGAACATCAATCTCAATTCCAAATCTCTTGCAGGTGCACGCGCCGGACAGCGGGCCATCACCGCCCTAAAAGTCATTGTATGGAGAGCGCTGGCCCGGAGACGCCGAGGTTTCCAGATGACACGCGGAATGAAGCCGATGGCGCGGATGGTCGCAGCAACAAGGCGCGCGCTCGCCATGTACGATCTCGACCGGTGCTGCGCAATCTGGTGGCTCTATCGTCTCCATTTCGGATTCACCGGCGACGTGATGTTGGGGCTCGCTGCGGTCTCGGTTGCCCACGAGAGATCCCGCTGCGGAATTTAGAAATCGTGCATCGCGCGCATCCCAGCCCGGTCGCAATGGCGCGCGCAATCGGCTTTGAAGCGAATTCGTCCGGACTCAGAAATCGAGCTGTTATTAGTGGACGAGCTTTGGTTCGGGGGCAGAGTTGCGCCCGCCTCGTCCAAGGCGGGTGATATGCAATCGTAGCAACCCGGCGAACAGCGTGATCGCGACATGCCAATCCTCGGCGGCAATTGCGCGCCGAGGACTGGTCATCAGCAAACTTCAGAACGGCATCTAAGAATCTGAAGTCTGGAGCCTCGTTAGTGAGGTCCTTAATCGAGCTTGTAAGAGGCCTGAAAGAACGTACCCCACCGTTCCATGCTGTACTTCGCAAGAATGCGCGGCTCACCGACGCAGCCGCTGCTGCTGCACAAAGAGTCGCTGTCCTTTTTGGTCCACATGGCCCAATAGCGGCCACCGACCCCGACGCTGATGTTCTGGGTGAGGAAGTAGGACAACACGCCCTCAATCTGGACGCCGCCACCACCATTGCCGCGTTGTTCGTCAAAGGTGGTCTTGGGACGCAAGAGATGATAGTCGCGGCCTTTGAAATCGGTCCAGGGCAGGTAAGCGATATCAGCATTCAGGCGCCAGCGCTCGGTCAGCATGGTTTCGGCGCTCAGGCCGATTCGAGGCGCATTCCATTGAGTATCCTCACCGCCAATGATCCTGTTGTCGCCCGGCTTCAGACATCGATGCCACGGATTAGCGAACTCAACGCAACCGATCGAGTCTGAGCTCTGGCTGTAATAGGCCCAGCCTATAAATCCGCCGACCTTGTAGTTCGTACTGCGCAGGAAATCGTAGCCGGCGTCGGCCGTGTAATATGCGAACCTTCCGTTTGACTGGCCTGAAAGGATGTTCTGGTAGGGGCGTCCCTTGTGGGGCAGCCAATCTTCATCGTTCATCTTGCCTTTGTTGAAGCCCCCAATGCCAAGGTTGCTCTTCAGGAACACTCCCCAGGGACTGTCAAAACGGCCGAATAACTCCCCAGAAAGTCCGTCCAGTCCATGATAAGTGAGCCTCGATACCAATATGCTGGGGTCTTCAGGCCAGCCGTACGGAACTGCGCTGTAATCCCACTGGAATCGTCCCCGGCTCAGCCAGAGCCGCGAGCCGCCTTCGAACGACCAGCCGGGCGCGTAGGAAATGGGTGGTACGCTATCGGCTGATTTCGCATACGGCGCATCGGACCTTGGTGCGGCCTCTGGGTCCACGCCAAAGTGGTAGTTCAGACCAACTCTTCCGATGTGATAGTTGCTGGACAGGCTGGTTGTGTTCGCCGCCAGAATCGCAGGCGGAGATAACTGCACTGTCGAAGCGGTGGCTACACTTGGTCCGCCGAAATGCAGATAGTCATACTCGACATTCAACGACCATGCAGGCGTAAGGGCTTGCTCGAGACCGAGCCCGATGACGCCGCCAACTCGGCCATAATCGAAATGGGTTTTCTCCTGTGGCTGGTTCTCCGGTTCCACGTTGTTGACGACGTCGCCCCGATTGTTTTGCCAGGCTACGCCTGCCTTGAGATAGGCAAGCGTTTGCCCGAGCGGACCGAAGGCGTAGCCGATGCGGCCGGTCCCGGTCGCAAAGAGGTTGGGACCTGCGTTGCAGTTTGCGCTTACAATCGAGTGGGAGGCGGCTAGGCAGGTGTTTGAGCCGTTGGCGGCAGCTGCGCTGGCATCCAGTTCGAGGCCGAACACCCAACTGTTGTTCTGCCAATTGTAGCCGATCTGGCCACCTGCGACGAACGATGGAATATCGAGGCTGCCGCCATAGATCGACGGGCCAAAGGGATTGCTAAAGGAGGTTCGGCCGTACCCGCCGCCGGCGTGACCGCCAATGTAGCCTCCAGACCAGTTCCACACCGCCGGTGGCAGTACTTGTCGCTCGAGGTTCGCCATAGCTCTACCCGTTGTGACGAGCGTCATCGTCGTAGCACCCAAAAAGAGAAACCTTGATCGCATAATGATTGCCCTGCACTTTCCCGAGACGCGGTCCCGCTCGCTAAGTATCGCCGCACGGCAAATCGTCGTAGCGACCAGACACGTAATCACGCGCCGGGGCCGCTCCGAAGATCACCGCACTACGATTGGTGATGATGTCCTGAACGAAGAGCAAGCCACGTGCCGGACTAATTCGTATACTTTGCAGGAGTTTCCTAAGAGTGTGCCGCGTCAACTCTCTTACGTTGGTTTGAAGGCGGACAATTGAGCGTCGGTAGCACTGCATTCCGCGGCGAGGGTGGAAGTCGCGCGCATGTGCGACTTTCATCTTTTTTGATTGCAATGTGCGCGGACCTGTTCCGCTCTGACTGAACAGCGTCATTCAAAGTGCAGTGTTCTTTTCCAGCGCGAGCTGCCGTGATGGCCAGCGGCCGGTCGTTGCAAGTTTAGTTCGTGTTAGTTTTTGGGAGCGTGAGTGCGCGAGAAAGCGAGCTCGTGTCCGGACCACTTTAGCGCGCCCGTTGTCTTGCGGCTTTCGTCGCCTTCGCGGCGTCTTCGAACGCTTAGGGATAGTTGACCGGCGCGATACCCCTTCGCGCAAGGTTGCGAGGGTCATGCCCAGCAGAGTTGTGAATGGCCGAACGGAAGGCGCAAGCGATCGTCGAAGATTTACGTACTGCGACGATGAGCAAGGTGGCCGCTGCGCAACATGTCGTCGCCCTTACTAAGAACCGACTGTCGGCTTTGAGACGGACGTCCAAAGGTCCACACTTAAATGGGTTGGAAACGCCTGGAGAACCTCCCTTTCAAGCGGCACGCTGCTTGCTCCATCAAAAAAGCCAGCGGACGAAATTCCCGTGTGCCTGCGCTTTGGAGCCGAGCATGCATCTTCCGAATGCTTCCACTCACCTAGCAAGACGTCCAAGTCCGGCTGGCCAACTTCAGGACAATTCCCATGAAAAATTCGCTTTTTCTCGCAGCGTCGCTATCCATGAGCTGTTTGATGGCCGCGGGACTTTCCCCGGCGCCAGCGCCTGCGAGCGGGGCTGAGGATCCTTTTCTTTGGCTTGAGGAGATCGAAGGGCCGCGCGCATTGGCTTGGGCTCACACCGAGAACGACAAGACACTCAGTGCGCTCCAATCTGATCCACGTTACCAGCGCTTCTACGGGCAAGCGCTCCACGTTCTTCAGGCCAAGGACCGGATTCCGTACGTCTCATTGGGACGGCGCGGTCCCGAAAATTTCTGGCGGGACGAGAACCAGGTGCGCGGCGTCTTGCGGCGTACGACGCTTGAAAGCTATCGCACCCAGAGCCCTCGATGGGAGACCATCCTCGACGTGGATGCTCTCGCTGACGCGGACAAGAAGAACTGGGTTCTTAAAGGGGTGAGCTGCCTCCCGCCCGAGGAGCGCCTATGCTTGCTCAACCTGTCCGAGGGCGGAAAGGACGCTGTGTTCGTCCGGGAGTTCGACGCAGTCGCCAAAACCTTCGTCACGAACGGCTTCGCACTTCCCGAGGGAAAACAGCAGGTCACTTGGGTAAATAGCGACACCGTCCTGATTGCACGAGATTGGGGCGAAGGGACCATGACGCAAGCCGGTTACCCTTTCGTTGTGAAGGAGCTCAAGCGCGGTCAGTCGCTCGCGGAAGCGCGCGAGGTCTTCCGTGGTGAGCCGACCGATGTCGAGGCCAAACCATTCGTGCTGCGCGACAGTGAAGGCACGATCCATGCGACCGGCGCCGTCCGCAGGATCGGTTTCTTCGAGCATGAGTATGTTCTCTTTGGGTTCAAGCCGATTAAGCTCAATCTGCCAAAGAAGGCGACCATTGGGGGCATCGCGAGTGGTCGCCTCCTGGTGACGCTAAACGAAGACTGGATGCCGCCGTCCGGAGATACCCCCTTCTCAGCCGGCTCGATCATCTCGTATGACCTGGCCGAATGGAAGCAGGATCCGCTGCGCGCAATGCCCACCCTCGTTTTCAAGCCTGGACCTCGACAAGCGATCAGCGGATTCACCGCCACAAGAAACTTGTTAATCCTAACGATTCTCGACAATGTTCAGAGTAGGGCGTTCGTCTACAAGTACCATCAGGGCGCCTGGCAGGCCACGCCGATCCCGGTTCCCGAGCATGCGAATGTCGGTCTGGCTGCCGCATCGCATGAAACGGACGAGGCGATGTTCACCGTCTCCAGCTTTCTTAGCCCGACGATGCTCTGGTACTTCGACGCCGCAACCGGACGCCTTGAGGCCCTGAAGACGACCCCTCCTAGGTTCGACGCCTCGAGACTTGTCGTCGAACAGTTCGAGGCAATCTCGCGCGATGGCACCCGCATTCCTTACTTTCTGGTACGACCCAAGAGCGCAAGGTTTGACGGATCAACTCCAACGC
>Ga0214545_1012221_pt1 | contig 11353 bp, 6 predicted proteins | sample CNSS4metaG_FD_160064 | JGI IMG/M metagenome (GOLD analysis project Ga0214545, IMG submission 160064) | Root nodule microbial communities from cowpea collected in UCLA plant growth center, Los Angeles, California, USA - CNSS4 | ecosystem: Host-associated > Plants > Roots > Nodule | place: USA...
GAATTGCTTCCTATTGTTTTATTTCACACACTCATAATAGAGATTAGAAGTAAAAAAAACATAAAACAACTAAAATACGAAACAATGTAAAAACAACATAAACTAGAGGATTAAACAAGATAAAAGTCATGTAGGAGTTGATTTTATTCACAAAACTTAACATCAATAAGAGGTAGAAAACAACGTTATCATTGCCCAAGACACTATGTCTAGTTCTTTGGATCATAATTGTGTGGCAAAAAGAAGAAATTGAAATTTAATGCATATGTTAAGAAGCATGAGAAGTCATGCAAAGCTTCCTAAATTCATGTAGGTTGAAGTACTTAAGATGGTTGTGTATATAGTGAATCGAGTTAAGGTTGTTTTAGGAACACCTTTTGAGCTATTCAAAGGTTGGAAACTCAATTTATGATATATATGCTTTACGGATGCCCATCTGAAGTGACATTTGATAACCCACAAGAAAGGAAAATAGAACATAAGACTATTAGTCGATATTTCATTTGATATGTAGAAAAGTCCAAAGGTTATGGTATTTTATTGCCCACCTTATAGCACTAGAATTGTGGTATCAAAGAATGTAAAATTTCTTGTAAATGACTTAATTAGTGAGAGTGATTTAATTCAAAATAATCATAATAAAGTTCAACTCTCGAAATCAAATGATAGACTAGTAGTCATTGATGCTCCTTTAGTTCAAGAGCGTGTTAGAGAACTAGCTATTTGAGTTCCACAAATTGTTGGAGATAGATCAAGTTGTTGAGAAACTAGTTGAACAACAAGTTTCTCATCAAGGTAGTAAAATAACATTAAGTGTATTTACAAGAATTAGTTAACATTGAAGCCAAAAATGATCTTGAACGGGAACAAATGAAGAATGTTTCATATGTTTCAGTTGTTGGAAGTCTAATGTATGCTCAGGTTTGCACTAGACCTAACATTTCACGATTGGAGTTTTGGAAAGATATTAGAGTAATTCAAGTATTGACCACTATAAACTTGCAAACAAGGTAATCATATATCTTCAAGGATCAAAGGATTTCATGCTCATATATAGACAAACTGGTAGTTTGGAGGTGATAGCTACTTCTATTTATATTTTTTTTTGGTTGCATTTATACCATAAAATTAACACTTGGCTATATTTTTATGCTAACTAGTGAAGTTATATTTTGGAACAGCAAAAAGCAGACCTTGATAGCTACTTCCACTATGGAGGCTAAGTTTGTGTCTCATTTTTACGAAACCTCACATTGCATATGGTTGAAGAGTTTTATATATGAGTTTAGAGTTGTGAATAATAATATAAGCGAAAGTCAGAGTAACCACATTGCCAAAATATCTAGCCATAAGAGAACGTGTTAAGGGGTTATTGAACACCTTAACACTGAGTTGATGATTGTCGATCCTTTAACCAAAGGCATGTCATTAAAGAATTTTAAGGATCATTTAGCGCAAATAGAACTTGGTTCCATGTTGTGACAATCATTAATTTTACTTTCATATCTTATTTTGGTTTTTTCTCATTTTATTGTGAACATATTTCTTTATTTTGAGAAATTTCATTTGACCTAGAATAAACATATGATTTATTCATCATAGTTAAGAGTCTTTGATGAGAGACTTTATATATTGTCATACAGGGGAGATAATACTCATTTTTGGAGGATCTGTCACCACCATGATCTTAGTATTTAGTTTCTTGTATTGATTGATAATGGGATAAATGTACAAAGTTGGAGAATAGTGGAAATTTTCCAAGTATGTGATACGTGGAACAATATAAGATATTCACATGGTTAATTATTTTCATAGATGAGATATTCACATGCTTAATTATTTCCAAAGATGTAATCCATTTGTCAATAAATTTATAATTTTTGTATACATTTTGATACTATAATGTCATATAATTGACAACAATTTATTATTAATTGGCAAAAATTTATTATTACAACTATTATGTGATGGGTAGAGAACTTTATTTATGAATTATTGGTGTTTTTTGTTTTAGATAATCAAATATACTCTCTTTTACACTATACTATACCATCTTTCAAAGTCTAGAGAACGAGGACTTCAAACCAAAAGTCACATTAAATATTCTCCTAAAAATAACAAAAGGTTAATATATTTTTTTTCTCCAATAGTTTTACATTAGAGTGAGATCATATATTTAATCAACTTATTTTCCTAATCAACTTTTTATTGACAAAGCTATTAATTTTATAATAATAATAATAATTTTAATTTGAGAAATATATATATATATATAAAGAGGTAGGTAAAAAAGTAAATGTAAGAAGATATTAAAATTGCTACATTAACGATTTAGAATATTTATTGGCACATTTTAAGCAAGGCACGACCTAATTTAGAACATCTTAACCGACTTTTTTTCCAACACACCAAACATTCCATGATTCTGATCGGTGCAGTTTCTTTGACGGTTTTCTATTTTCATATATTGAAAAACAATTAATTGTTAACTAATATATTAATATTTTAATTATATTTTTACTTTTAACATAAAATAAAAATAAATATTATATATTATTATACAATCAAAATAAGTTATAAAGTGAGTGTTTTTTTTACCGTTTTTCAAAATACGTGGATAAATATATGTTTCGTATCCGTATCTATATCTGTGCGAGTATCAATTATGCAAGTACTTGAATATTTTTCTAATATCCATGGATATCCGCGGATATTTACAAAAGAAATATTTAATATTTAATAAAAAAAATTTAACCATAAATTCAAATAAAAATACAATGTATTACCTTTATACATCTCAAACAAAATGAAAATAACTCATTTAAATTATGTTGAATGACAGTTTACAAATAAATAAAGATTTTTTAAAACCAATTGATAAAAAATATTTATTCAAAATCGACGTGTTAATGTTTTAATAATTTTTTTAATTTAAATTAAAGTATAACAGGTACGGGTATCTATGTGTACAAATACTATGATACCCGTACTCACCTAGTTAATATGTGGATATAAAAACCGTATATGTTATCTACGGGTATCCATTTTCAATATCCATTTTACCTATTGTGGGTTTTACCCATAAATACACGCAATTACGGTTTTTTTTTTTATATCTCTAGTTATTACTTAACTAAGTACCCTTATTGTGTTTTTTCTAAAGTTAAATATTTTTATTAAATAAATGCTCTATAATAAATTTTTTTATAAAGAAGAAATACTGGATTGGGTGAAAAGTGTTTATAAAAGACCTTAAATAAAACACGAAATAGTAAAAACTGAATTATACATATATAAAGGGAACCAAGAAGGATCTCCATTGAAAATGACTTTAGAGAACAATGGGCCTTGACATCCCAAGATTCTATATGGTTGTGAAAATAAAGAGAGAAAAGGTCTTTATTTAATCAATTTTTTTCCCTCTCATTATCTTGACATTCTCGATTTCCCAACTCCCCGTAAGAAAAAAATGGTTGGTACAAATTTTCTCAATTTCGTTGCTTTTAAATATTGTAGTATTTTAAATCTGCTTATCTTGCTAATCATTGATGTAGCAGCTATAAAACTATTTGTTCAATTTTCGTTGTTGAAAAATCTTCATTCATTGCTATAATAGCTCACTGGTTTACCCGCTTTCTTTTAATTTTTAAAAGAAACATAATATTCAAATAAGATATAGAAAGAAACATAACATATAAAATATAGCATATAATGTATGATTTCTTTTAAAAATATATTATTTTGTCTCCTGGTACTAATGTTATTATCAATCATTTTCGATCTAAAATGTTTGAAAAAACTATACCTCTTATACCAGTGCAGGAAAGGAATTTGGCAGTGGTTATTTTTAATATTCCGTACCGATTCCCGAACCGAAACATATTGGGACGAGGCCAAAAGGGGAGGGCTTTTGGCCTTGAGTGTGAACCGAAGCCATTGATCAACCTTCTACCTCGGTTCAACTTGAGCTGAAGCCATATATCTCCATGTTTCTACTTTGGTTCAAGCTGACCCGAAGCCACATATACAACCTTCTACTTCGGTTATCCTACAACCGAGGCCATATATGTCACTAAATTTTTAATTTATTTAAAAATTCGATGAGCTTTTGGCCTCTGTTTTGGTTTGAACCGAGGCCATATACCACCTTTTTGCCTTGGTTACGGTAAGAACCGAGGCTTAAGATACTATTTTTTTTAATATATTTTCTGTTTTATGGTTATTCCCACATTTAAACCTGCATAATTTTTTTCAGAAACCAGCACAAACCAGAACAAAATATTTTATAACACATCCACAATCCAAATGCATTTAAAAGACAATTACAAATCATTCACAATTCAAATACATGTCATAATCAATACTATTGTACATTTGAATTATATATTTTGCACATGCTATCCTACCAAACTTTATGGACTTCGCGGGAATTGGGGCAGGACTCTTGAATGTCTACAAAATAAGAGATTAAGTTAAGTTAGTATATAGAAAGGCAATATTGCAAAGTATTCGTTTTAATTCAAATATATATTACTGTTTCCCAATTAGTTGTAATACGAGCGCACACAACGGTTGTCCTCCATTGCATTATATAGTAACCGCACTCATATGAGTCGGTTTGTCTATTACACTACATCATATCAACAACGTTACAATTAATTAAAGAAGAAAATCAAGCAAAAAATTATAAATATATGGATAGAAATATCAAACCTGGAGGGAACACCATACAAGACATTTTGCCTTAGTCGTTGATCTCCCTAACATGTTATGTGCAACAATTGAACTATGATATAGGGAATAAGTTAGGATACTTTTATATAACATGTCATATTCATAAGAATATAATGAATAACATATCTAACATCCAAATAAGTGGCATAAAAAAATATAGACTCACATTAAAAATAAAGGTTAGAAGATTATGCACTTGCGAGTATGACAGTGAGCAACAATAAAGATACAGAAGGTGTTTTCGTGCCAATTAGGTGCACTACCAACTGCTAGCACTCCCAACTTGGTGCACACTACAACGTTTGAATAAATATCACCTACAAAATAGATAGCATTCCAATCCATTACAATAAACTACATGAACTTTCTCTTTCAACCATCTTTCATTTCACTAAATTGCCCAAAATATATAACATTCATGCCACCACATTCAATGCACACAAACAAAAAATAAACCCAATGAACATAGATAGTACTACGAAAAACAAAAATATCACATAATCACTCACTAGTGGAATCGAAATTCAGTAATATGCAGGAAATGAAAAAGTGGTCGAAGAAGCACCACGAATTTGAAGAGGACTCATTGCCGTCAAAGCCAAGAATACGAACAGAGTTGTTGCCACTGCACACCACTACATCGCGCAGAGCCACTACTATCGACGAAAAACCCACCACCAGAGTTGTCGCTGACGAGAGGAAGAACCACCCAACACCACAATGATGCTACCACCACAACCATCATCCACCGTCACGATGAAGAACCTGTTGTAGAGGGTGAGCCGAACGCGAAGTCGTAGCGTGGGGAGAAAAAGAAAGCATCGCGCGGGAGAGGAAGAAGACGAAGTCTGCACGAAAATGTTTCCCCAATAAATCCCTAAATTAAAATTTAGGCCTTGGTTCTAATTAATAACCGAAGCATATAACCTTAGGCCTCGGTTATAATTCCACCTAAGGCATATAAGGTGTAAGACCTGAGGAATTTAAATAATTAAATAAATAGTTAGTTAATAAATGCGAGTAGTGGAAGCCTTTATGAAATTACATGCTAACTGTCATGGTGTGGAAAAGTACTAGCTCAAATGGTAAAAAGTACTTAATTGTGTGAAAGGACTTGGGTTCGAATCCTATGTGTGCCAATTGGGGTTATTTAATTGTATTATTTTTCTATATAAAGATTGGAGTGTGATAAGAAAGTATAAAACTCTAAAATTATAGAAATTGTCACAAAACATTGATGGGTTTGAACCTTGGCTCAAGCAAAATTACTTTCTTTTTGCTAAAACTAATTTTTGGTATGAATGTGAAGAGCCTGAAAACCCTAGCTAATTGTGAGGATAGGAGGGACTGGGAAAACCATGATTTAATGGTCAATCAATAGCCCTTAAACCCTCTTTAAACTAATTTTCGTTTTGCTACCATTAAACCAAATTAAAGCATAGTTAAGGACTCCATTAAGGGTGAGAGAATGTTAGTGAGGCTACCATTGATGCATAAACTGAGGAGAGAACTTCCAGAATAGTCAAGAGCTATAGAGAGGGAGAGGAAGTGCTAAAAAGTAGGAGAACAAAGGGGACTAGTGTGGATCAAGGGAGAACTCAAAGTTTTGCAAATAGAGCAAGGAATCCAGGTTAGGGGAGTTCTTTCTATTGTTAAATTGTTATTTTCGCATAATCATGTATTGTATGGAAATGTTGAAGCATATATCTCTGCAAATTTGGAGTTCTTTTTGCATTTCTGGATTTTTCCAGAAATCGCCTAGCGGAACATGAATTATCGCCCGGTGACACATGTGTTTGAACCCAGTCTTTTGTGTTTCCCTATGAACCGCCTAGCGGTTGAGGGTGACCCGTCAGGCGACGTATATTGTGTTGCCCAACTTTTCCTATTTTGTTGGTTTGTCAGAGGTGTTGTGGTGTTCGAATTGGATTTCTGTTGTATGTATATGATTACAAATTATGAACTGAAATTATTTAATTGGTGGAAATTGCATTAAATCTTGAATGAATTTGGGATTAGGGTTCATGTTGGGGTTGGAAATAATTAAGCATGAATTATGTCTATGATCAATGCACTATTTTATGGAAATGATGTTAATATGAATAAAGTATGAAGCATGTAAGATGCGTGCATGTGAAATTATGTCAGTGTGAAAATGAGTAGGGTGATTGGAGTGCTTGGGAATCATGACTAGTTCGGGAGAAATCTGGGCAGAACCCAGATTTTCAAGCACCACCTGGTGGCGCTTGGACTGTCTCCAGGCAACACCTTAGTTCAGTAGATTATTTTGAGTTTTGTTGTGATGCACGTTATTGGGTGTTATGTTGGATAACTTGGTATGTATGATATGGATTAGTCGGGTAGTGAGGTGGAAGGAATATATGCATTAAACTAAATATGCATTAACTTGTGTATGGGTATGTGATAATTGGGATATATGCATTAAACTAAATAAATTCCTTTTGTTGAACATGATATGGATTGTATTTATTTGAAAGCAGTAATTAGGGCACCACGTGTTGTTGATTCAACTGATTAGGGGATGGTTAATTGGTAACATGATCAATGTGTAGTAGAATGTACCATAGTTGTTTAAGGGGATGATATCCTAATAATTGAGAAAATATGCTAAGTGAAGTGTGTGAAAGAGCAATTAAGTTATATAAATATGCTTGGATGACTGAGATTGATATATTCGAGGTGGTCTAGATTGTATGCTTCACTGGTTGTGTTTTTTAAACTGTATGTGCAATATTGACAATTTTTGTGACATGTTGTGTTTAATAGATGAAGGAGAGCATGACAGACATGATGATAATTGATTTGGGCATGAGTAAAATGTGTGTATTGTGTTTTTAGTCATAGTATTATGCATGGAATATCCCAATGGTGCTATGATTTTTGCGTATTGTGTGATTCGGGTCCCTTGGGACCTGTTTCATAGCCCAAAAACCAGTAGCATTGCGCTACTGGTATGGCACCTGGCGGTGCGGGGCGATCTGCCAGGTGATAGATATCCAAAACAGTGGTAATGGCCACTAGACGTGCATGGCGCCTAGCGGCAGGGTTGGTTCCGCCAAGCAGAAGTGGTATGACAAAATTCTTGGAAGGAGCTTGGCGCCAGGCGGTCTGAAGCCAAGTTCCACCTAGCAACACAAGAGGTGCGCCAGGCAGTTTTGGGTCCAAAGTTGGATCGCAATGGGATTTCTACACAGTTTTAGATGAAGGTCATGATACGATGGGGCTGGGGACCCAATTACGAGTGTAACTTGTATTGGGGTAACATGTGGCCACTCAAGGTTGTAGCCTAGTGGTTTAGGAAGTCAAGTAGAGTGTGCAAGATCGTGGCTCATATGGCGAGGTTCTGGAAGATTGCCCTCTTTAGTTCAACTGATTGAGTTTGGTAGTCTGGGGACAACTACGAACTTCGGTTCATTTTTGGGAACTCCACTTGATGTCGCGGATTGTGGTCGTGGCAATTTGATACGATGGACTATTAGGTGGTGGCCTGTAGTAGGAGGGGCAAGTAGACACTCGTGCAACAAAGATCAATCTGTGTACTCACTAAAGGCTATAGAATCAAGAGGCGTCCAATGTAAGGTTTGGAAGTTGAGAAACTGAGGAGTTAAGGATGCTAACACGAGTCATGGTTTTGATATTCTTTAATTATGCCATATTGTATTTGTATTTTCCGTGTGTTTGGCGATGGTCATGTAACTTGTTACATGGGAGCAAATGTTGATGCAGGTGAGCGTGTGGATGCTTAGAGACAGAGTGGGGGAACAACTATAAGAGTTTTACTAGTTTTCTTCATGGAAGTTTTATGGACTATTTTTGTAATGGCTTTGTAAACGCTTTATAATTGTAATAATTGAACGTCGTGGTTTTATTTTAATTTGGTGCGTTGAAACAAAGGATTTAAATTTTCCCGCATTTTGGGAAAGTACTTAATAATGAATGAGGTTTATTATTATAATTATTTCTTTTTATTTTAAATAAGTAATTTTCGGCTAGGATGTTACATAAGGTTCCCTTTTGGCCTCGTTTATTTTTTACTTGATGCCTATAACTTCCACCTGATTAATTAATAATAAAATTTGAATTTCTACATAGGTTTAGGCTTCGGTTATTTTTTAACCGGAGCCTATAGGTTTCCAGTTTCAGTTATATGCTTCAGTTTTCTTGCAACCGAAGCCTATAAATCCCATTTAATTGCAAAAATTACACCACATTTATATAGGTTTCGGGTATGCTGAACCGAGACCTAAAGGACGAGGTAAAAAGATATGCTTGCCTTATTTCATACGGAAAGATAATAAATTTGAGTTTCTTTTAACTGTTTATTGAGAAAAAATATTAGAAGAGAAAAATACGAAAACAAAAATAGAACATGTGTATAAGTTGAATTTAGACGAGACATAAATTGAAAATAAAAATTTAGAGAAATTATATGAAAGTTTAATACAAACTATAATTTACATATAAATTAATTTTATCACTTCTTGAGTAAACAATCTCATTTTTTTTTTTCACTTCTTTTGTATCGGTTCTTTTGAAAAAGCTTCCAAATATGCACTTTTCATGGGAGAACATATTTTGTAATTGTGAAACAGAACATAAATATAAATTATAATCATTTTGTTTTGTTTTGTTTTCATCAGCTATAATCATTTTGTGATTATATTATTTGATGAATTTAATATTATTAGTTAAATATATGGTTATATTTTACATACTTGTACATAAATAGGAGCGGATTATAGTTGTAGTTGGAGGGCCATGGTGCCCAATTTTTAAATTATATATAATATATATTAAGAATGGATGAAATTTAAATTAAGTAAATTTTTATTTATTTAGGGTTAAATATGTTTTTATCCCTCAAGTTTTAGTAAAATTTAAAATTAGTCCATATTCGAAACTTTTGACCAATTTAGTTATGCATATTTAGAAATGCGTGAGTTTAGTCCTTTTAATCAAATTTTGTTACGTTTATCTAACGTTTCAAGTACAGTTCATAATAGTATTTGAATTTTTTTACATCGTTTGACACATTTTTTATTCAATGTTAACTCAAATATTATCATAAAACGCGTTTGAAATATCAAATAAACTTGACAAAATTTGACTAAAAGGACTAAATCCACACATTTCTAAAGTTTGAGAACTAAATTAGGCTAAAGTTTCGAAGAGGGACTAATTCCAATTTTCAAATTAAGGGACCAAAAACATATTTAACCCTTTATTTTATAAAACACAATATTTAATGTTAATAAATAATAAAATATAAAATTAAATACAGTAAAGAAAAATAAATATTAAGATATTAATTAATTTCTCTTTTATTGTCTTTTGAGTTTTCATATATTGTACTTATTTTTTAATCTCACATGTTCTCGTTTGTTTACGATGAAAAATAAGAAGTTAGACACAAACTCATTATTTCTACTCTCACTTTTTATATCTTTTTTCATTATTGGAGAAAAAAATGTAACTCTCTCTTGTTTCACTTGATAGTAAAATATTAATTTAACCATTAGTATTTTTTTTAATCACATGAGTCATTTGTTTATTATTTTTTATAAATATAGAAGGAAAAACAATGTATTATGTGTTTTTTCATAGCTGATTTTTAATTGTGGCTTAATTATCATCTATTCATTTCTTAATAGTGATAAAAAGAAGTTACCTCTTTGAAATTGAAAATAAGATAGAACTTCAATTGTTCAATTAGATAAGTCTTTTTTGATGATCAAAAGAGTTATAGGTGAGAAGTTTTTGGAACATAATCTATGAAAAAAGTCCTAAAATATGAAAAAAATATTAGATGAGTGAAAGAAATGAAATTATACAAACTTATTTAAAATGGAGTTCATATCGAATACAACTTCAAAACTATCATTTTCTAAAGAGAAATCTCTAAAGAGATTTTAATATCAATATTAAATTACGTACTTTTGTTATGTTAGTGACAATTATTAAATATATAAATTTTGAATATATTATTTTGACCCTTCAATATCTTTTTTTGTCTAAATCCACCAAAAAAATCTTATATATTTTTCATCCTAAACACGTAAAATCTCTGGTTTTAATAAGTACTCTAATCAAAGGGGACAAGTGAGAAATAAATTATGTTACGATACTAAAATGATGTCTAACTTATCTTAAGCAAAAGTTAAATTATGGTACAAATTTCTTATGTACTTATAAGATTATTTATGCAATCTTCTTAGTTACAATAGTAGGATTTCAGAAGTTTTTTATTTAGAATATAACTACTTAAAAAAGGTAAGAGATTGAAACATAGTGTAGTATGTAATTATTTGAGTATTACTAAATTGATGATGGAGATAGTAATAAAAGAGAAAAAAAAGTGGTACACATGTGATAGATAATATATACCATGAGAAAGGAAAAGAAAGGTAAGAAGCAAAATGAGGAAAAAAAAAGGTAAAAATTAACTATAGTTCTGTCTTGAATTGATGGTATATGAGATCTTCTTTTTGGATATATATATATATATATATATATATATATATATATATATATATATATATATATATATATATATATATATATATATATATATATTTTTTCTTTTTTTTTTTTAAATAAG
>Ga0214545_1012223_pt1 | contig 11353 bp, 7 predicted proteins | sample CNSS4metaG_FD_160064 | JGI IMG/M metagenome (GOLD analysis project Ga0214545, IMG submission 160064) | Root nodule microbial communities from cowpea collected in UCLA plant growth center, Los Angeles, California, USA - CNSS4 | ecosystem: Host-associated > Plants > Roots > Nodule | place: USA...
TTTTCTTTTATAAAAATTAATATTAAAGTAGTTAGAACACGGGTACGGGTATGGGTACGAGATTATACCCGTTACCCGGTGGGGATGGGGATGGGAAAAAAGTTTGATACCCGTTGGGTTTGGGTATAGGGATGGGGATGAATTTTTTATGTGGGGATGGGTATGGGATAGCGAAACCCGTCCCCGCCCCGCCCCGTTGCCATCCCTACATGACAAAGTATTTAATTAAGAGATGACAATGATTTTTAAACAGTATAAATGAGAGATTTTTTATTCTCTTTATTTGGGAAATTTGTAATTCTGGGTCAAAAATTTTGACCGCATATTTGTAAAAAGGGGTCGTTGAAAGTTTAATTGTAAAAGTGGGTCGTGTCGTCAGAGGGAAGGACGACATTAAAGGTGAAGTCGTCCTCTCAGAGTCCGGTTTTCCCTTCTTTTTTTTTTAAATGAAGTCGTGCGGCCTCCTGCCAATTTTTGCATAAACAGTGATGGAGTCGTCCGGCAAGAGGCCGGTTTCAGTTTTTGATTTCAGTTATTTTTCAGCTTGGCACGTTGCCGCACCTAAGATACCCTTCATCGGAAATCTTCATCAGCTTGGCGTGTTGTCGCACCGTTCCTTCCAAGCCCTCTCTCACAAGCATGGCCCTCTCATGTTGCTGCAGCTGGAGCAGGTCCCCACGCTCATCGTTTCATCTGCTGACGTCGCCGAAGAAATATTCAAAACCCACGACCTCGTTTTCATGAACCGCCCAAAAACCACCGCCGCGGGTATCTTTCTCTACGGCTACAAGAACGTGGCTTTCACCCCCTACGACGACGAGTGGAGACATTGAAAATTGAAAATTTATAACACATAAAATAAAACTGCAACGAAAAAAAAATAAAAAATTAAAACCGGCCTCCTGTCGGACGATTTCGTCACTGTATATGCAAAAACCGGCCGGAGGCCGGACGACTTCATTAAAAAAATAAAATAAAAGGAAAACCGGTCTCTGGGAGGACGACTTCACCTCTAATGTCGTCCTCCGCCCTAACGACACAACCCACTTTTACAATAAAATTTTCAACCGACCCCTTTTTACAAATACGCGAAAAAAGTGACCTAGAATTACAAATTTCCCTCTTCATTTTGTTGTCTTCGCTATAAAAAAATCCCACATAACGTTTTTGTCAATCTGCATCATCTTTCAATATATATTTTTTTAATAATATTTGCTAAAGACAAAGATTATTAATGAACTTTATTAGTAGTTCGGCCTAGGCCCACAATGGGTAGATCTAAAACAATGACCAAGACGAGACGGTCCGGGCCATCAGTCAAGACAAACAGGCTCAGACCCACGATCGAGAAGGATAGGTCCAAGCCCATGACTAATATGGGTCAACGATTGAGACATCCAGTTTGAGCTGACAGTCGAGACAAGTTGGTCCGGACCCACGATCGACACAAGCCAACTTGGGTCAATGTTTGAGACAAGCCAGCTCAAGCCCACGTACGTGACGGGTCACCCGAAGCCCACAATTGAGACTAGCCCGTCCGAGTTGACATTGACCGACACGCTTCGGCATGGGCCCACGGTCGAGAGGGGCTGACCTAGGTCGAATGGGCCAACTATTGAGACGGGTTGGCCTGAGCCCACGATCATGACAGGTCACCCTAAGCCCACAACTGAGAAGAGCCAACTCGGGCTGACGACACTGACCAACGGTAAATATTTGTTAGGTCATAACTATTAACGGGATGGATGGTCCAATATTGATTGTCAAGTCAAGATTAAAACTGTCAATTTGATCCGTCCATAGGGCTTGGCCTTGACACACATGGGTTATGCCCAAAAAAATCCACAAGGCCAAAAATTCCCCAATTAAAAAAGCGCACAAGGAAGAAAAGTTCTCGCATGGGCAAAAAGTCATGTGGGTTAGAGCCGGTCCATGAGCTTCCTTTTCAAAAAATAAAAGATATATTATTTAACTTTCAATTTAGATTGATATGTCTCGACAATCGATTTCACAATAAACATAACAATAAAATAAATAATAATAATAATAATAATAATAATAATAATAATAATAATAATAAATACAACTTTACTATTACTAACATGATAGATTTAATCTAGAACATACCTCAAATCTAATAGATCTTCATATGTGACTTTCTCCTCCATCTCCCATTGCATTTTTTCTATATTTAGCTCTTTTTGCATTTATTTTCTTTTCCTTTAATTCTGATTACATATTCCATGCTTCTCATTTTTCATTTTTTTTTTACTTTAATCTTGTGTTTCCTTTCCTTACCGTTAATTACATTTTCTGATTTCCACGTTAATTTTTATACAAATTTTGATCTCAAAATAGTTCATTAATGCTTTGCATCATCAATATATTAGCAAATCTTCTAAATATTTTATTTATTAAATTATTATTTTTCAAATGTTACAAATGTATCAAATTATAATTATAATTATAATTATAATTACCTGGTATCCTGCAAATAACAACATTCAACAGAAAATTAATCCACCAAAACAATGTTGACACTTTTCATAATACTCTTTCAACTTTTCATTTCATCAGTCTTTTTTCTTGATTTATATTTGAACAAATTTCAATCAATTAATTTTTAAATTCCATGCAACTTCAACTTTTAATTATTAACTAACTTTATTAAATAAACAAATATCATCGGTGGAAGGCATTGTTATAAATTTGAGAACAGTGTGAATATGAATTTGTGTGAATTTAAGTGGATGAATACGTGTATTTTTTTAGTAAATTTAAAAAACAAAGTGAGTGAATTTAAAAATAAATTTTAGGTTAAATTACTCTTTTGATCCCTCTATTTGTCATGAAATTTCAGTTTGATCCTCAAGTTGTTCGTTGTCTCAATTTGGTCCTCATTTTCTTAAAAATAACTCAATTTGGTCTTCACCGTTAACTTTGACTAGACGGTGTTAAAGTCAACGTCACGTTTCAATTTATTTTTTTTTTTTATTTTTTGAATTTTTTTGAATTTTTATTGAATTTTTTATTTTTTATTTTTTTTTTACATGTGTCACTTCACAGTTGTGTCACGTGTCAAAATGACTCAATTTGGTTCCTATATTTGTTTTTAGTTTCAATTTAGTCCTAATTTTTGTAAAAATGAAGCAATATTGTCCTTCCTTAAATGACACCCAATTTAATCTTTGTATACAACTTATGTTATGATGATATTCTTAATAAAATTGACGTTTTTATTAAATATTTATAGAAATATTTTTAAATAAGTTTTTTTTTTGTTTTATTATTAAACAAAGTTAAACCCAAACTTAATTTTAAAAATTAACAATTTTGTCATCATATATAAAGGCATCAAGTGTATCATATTATACAAACTTAGTGAAGATTAAAAATCAAATAACTTGTCACACATAAGTTTAGGAACTAAATTTCAAGTTTAAAACAAAACCAAAGTCTAATGTTTTGTATATAGAATTTAAAGTTAATTTAAAATATTTATAGAAATATTTAATAAAAACGTTAATTGTAGTAAGAATATCACCATAAAAATTATAAAAAAATAAATTTAGTATCAATTTAAGGAAGGACAATATTGTTTCATTTTTACAAAAAAATTGGATTAAATTGAAACTAAAAACAAATATAGGGACCAAATTGAGTTACTTTGACATGTGACACAACTATGAAGTGACAAGTGTAAAAAATTAAAACAAAATCAAAAAATCAAAAAATTCAAAAAACCAGAAATTGACACGTAGCGTTGACTTTAACACTGTCTGGTCAAACTAACGGTAATGACCAAATTGAGTCATTTTTAAGAAAATGATGACCAAATTGAGACAACGAAAAACTTGAGGACCAAACTGAAATTTCATAACAAATAGAGGGACCAAAAGAGTAATTTAACCTAAATTTTATAAAAGTTAGTGGATGATTTGAGTGATACGATAGATTAAGAAAATGTTTTAATAGATAGAATTTGAACATTATCAAAATACTCTTGATGATAAAAATAAAAAAATAAAATAACTATGGGATAAGTTAAAAATATTAAAATTTAACAATATTTTAATTATTATACATATTTTTATATATATTTTATTATTATCAATTATTATATATATATATATATATTATTAACAATAATTATTTTATATACATTATTAATTATTATATATTAATATATTAATCATTATATTCTAACCATATTTTAATTATCATACATAATTATATATATTTTAATTATTATATATAAAATATTAATAATAATAATTATATATAATAAGTTTATAAAAGTCAAATTGTCAAGTATTCTTTCGAATCTCAGCTTTTACAAAGAGAGAAGATTTTGATGGTTATTTCCAAATATATCTTTAAAAATATGCAAATCATCTGAAAGGAAGACAATTTTTTTAACAATTCTAGTGTGTTTGATTTTACGTCCAATTGACGTGTAATTATATTTTCAACATAAAATCATTTTATTTGATTTTAAAATTGATTTTAAATTAAAAAAATTCACATTAAAAAAAATAATATTATCAACGTTGAATAATTGATTCTTCCAAAATCTATTTCTAACTCCGCTATTTTTAATACATCATCGGCTTACGAAATTTAGTGTGGCTAAATAAGCTTAACCAGAATTATGAATTTAAGAAATTTTAAAGTTTTAATAAGGACATGTTAATTTTAAGTGTAAATCCAGCTGAAAAGAATAATGAAAGGGATTGGTAGCTTCTGGCTTTGGCTATTTCTTGTGAAGAGGATAGATGCAAGCAATTTCCAAATAGTCACACTCACTCAATCCCCTTCCTCTATGCGCCAATTCCTCTTTTATAACAACAATGGCATTCTATATATGGTTCTGTGCTTATTACTACCATAAAGTGTTAGTCAATTACTTAAATTACTACCAAGTGACTAGATATGGTAATAAGAAATTGACAATGCTTCTGTGCTCCTTAGAACAACTTGAGTAACTGTTTGGTAACTCTCTATGTGAATTCAGTGAGATTATAATAATTGCAAAGTCTCTTTTATCGATATGTTCATAATTTTCAACTGTTTCTGTATCTGGGTCTTCTAGTTTTCTGTTGTGAGCAGAGGCTCTAGCCACACAGCCACTATTTTTAGTTTCTCAAGCTCTCAGCTTATCCAAAACCACCTATATTGCCATCCAACAACATCTCTTTTGGGGATTGTTACGTCAACTTATAAAGAAAGTTCTTCTATTAATGATGAATTGGAGTTAAGATTTTGAATATCAAATAATTTATATGTGTAATACAAATATCATATATATATATATATATATATATATATATATATATATATATATATATATATATATATAAAATCACAATCTTTCAATCTATAACCCCATATGAAATATAACCCAACTAAGTTCAAATGCAACTTCAATAATATTGGATGGTAGGTGATTTTGACTTAAATCTAAAGCAATGTATATCATATGGTAATATTTAAAAGGAAAATTATTTTTAGCAAAGTTTTATTGACAAATGTTTGACAATATATATGCGGCAACACTTCAATGGATAAAAAAAATGTTTGATGTGATTTGGAAAGAAAAGAAGGTTCGATGTGTGTTGAAAAATAAACTTTATAAAAAAAAAAGGTTTGTCAGAGTATCATATGTAACTCACTTTTAATAATGGATGCTAAAACAAATTCCCTTTAAAGGATATTGAAACATTTGTAAAAAAAAATATCGAGGTATTGTATTGGCAACATGCACTGACGAATCTCAATTAATATTTTTGAGTGAGCCAAAATAATACACTAAAAAATTATATATTTAATTATTGTCACTCAAGTAAAGACACTTAATACATAATTTAGTATAACCCTAACTATAAAAGAAATCATACATATATAAATGATTGTCATTTGTTCTTTCATATTCTTCAATTCATTAATAATTGAATCAGAACTACAATTTTCAACTATTTCTTTTGCAATGTAAATAACTATATTGTCGACAAAAAATTCATCTCCCATTTTTATTCTGCAATCTTGTTTTGATAATCTTCATCGTAGAAAATGATTTTTCTATTATAGTTGTAGAAACAATATAAATGGCTCACCTATAATTCTTTGAACCTTAAGAAAGAAGAAAGAGCTTGTATTACACAGTTGAGTCATTAGTATCAATGATTTAGAATATATGTAAATGAGTTGAATTTGTCTTGTTCTCATTTTCACGGATAATTTTCCTTTTATCATTTTTAAAATATAAATATATTCTTTTATTCTTCATCAATATACCTTTATCTTAAAACTAAAAAATAATTTATCATAATCTAATAAAAAAATTAATACATGAATACTAAAAGAAAAATGTATACTAATCAAGCCATAATTTAAAATTGGTTATGAAAAAACACACAGTATAATTTTTTTTCTATATTTATAAAAAATAATATACAAAAGACTCATGAGATGAAAAATAATATTAATTATTAAATTAATATTTCACCATTAAATGAGACAAAAGATATGTACTTTTTTTTTCAAAAATGAAAAAAAAAATGAAAATATAGAAAATGATTCTTTCTCTATTTAGAAATAAAAGAAAATAGATCAGAGCAAGCAAAGAGAATAATATGTTAGAAACTCAAAAAAAAAATATGAAAGAAAAAATAAAATACATCTTAGTAATTTTTTATTTTTTATTATATTTGATTTCAAAATTTAGTATTAACTTACATTAAATACTATGCTTTATAAGATAAATAAAAATATTTGATTTAATTTTTATTGATTTCTCATATACTACATATAATTTAAAAATATTCAAAATACATAATTTCAAAAATTTAAAAACTTTTAGTTACCCACAATTAAAAAAATTCAAAATTTTGGGGGTGACCATGGACCCTTCTAATCCCTCTTATGCTTTGTCTCTGGCAACATGATGTTTGAAAAATATTTTTGATAACTTTCTAAGATTAAAGTACACAAAAGAGTAAATGTTTAATTAGTCGAACACTTTTGTTAGAATGTGTCATATTGGTCTCCATTTTTAAAATCGTGTCAATTATGTCCCAACTTTTCAAAAAGTGTTTCAATTAGGTCATTTTCAAGAAAACAAAAATTAACGGTGTGCGACGTGTCAATCTGTTTTTTTTTTTTGAAAAAAAAAATGTCATGTGTCAGGTTCTTGTTGTGACATTTGGCACTATCAGAGTGTCATATGGCAAGGTACTGCCATGTGTCAGTGTCACTACGAGTGCATTGTCTTGATTTTAATTTAGTCCCCACATATGATTTTTTGATTCAATTTTGTCCCCATTATTATTTTTTCAAAATAAAACAATATTGTCTCTCTTATATTTGAGACCAAATTTATTATTTATATACATGTTATACTCATATTTTTTTATTGTATAACATTTTATATTTTTCTTAATTGTTAACCCATGTTTTGTTAGTTATGACTTCTAGTACTCGGTTGAAAAACATTCAAAACATAAATAAATTTAATAAAATTTGGTTAAAATGACTAAATTCACATTGTTCTAGATTGGACTGAAGATTCAAAAGGGACTTATTTCAATTCTCACTAAAGTTAAGAAACCAAATATGAGTACTTAATTTTGTAAGTCATTTTTAATAACAAATATCAATATAACATTTATATAAATAATAAATTTCATATTTAATTTAAGAGAGAGAGAGAGACAATATTTCTCTATTTTAAAAAAAATGAACTAAATTGAATTAAGGAGAAATACGTGGGGACTAAATTGAGATGAAGACAATGTCACTTGGTAGTGACACTGACACATGACAGTACCTTGCCCTTGTCATGTGGCACTGACAGTGTCATGTGTCACACAAGGGACAAGACCTGACACGTGACAATTTTATTTTATTTTTTGAAAAAATAAACATATTGACACGTGACATGCCATTAATGCCGTTACTTTTTTTAAAAGACCTAACTGAAACATTTTTTCAAGTTGGGACGTAATTGACATATTTTTAAAAGCAGGATCAAACTGACTCATCAAAACAAAAGTGGGTACCATCCGACTAATTAAACAAAAAATAAATATTTTAATCATTGAATGTCTTAAACGAATAAAGCAATGTCATATGGTTGTTTTTAGAGGACTAGTTTGTGGTCATGAATATGGATGTCAAAAAAATCTATACCCACGAGCACCAGCAGATAAAACCCACAACGAGTATGAAATGGATATATAAATGTATATTCGCGGGTAACAGATACGGGTATTTTTTATACTCGCATGTTGAAGGGACGGGTACGAGTATTATAGTATCCATACTCATGGATACCCGTACGCGCTATACTCTAATTTAAATTAAAAATATTATAAATAAACATGATTAGAATTTTAACATATTGATCTTGAATGAGTTATTTTTTATTAATTGGTTTTAAAATACAATTTATCTTTCTTTGTAAATTGTCATTTAAACACTACTTAAACGAGTTATTTTGATTTTGTTTGAAATTTATGAATGCTAAGTATTGTATTTTATTTGAACTTAGTTAAAATAGGTGGTTAAATATTAATTTTTCTTTTATACCGGTGGATACCCGCGGATATCTGTTTATATTAAAAAAATATGTGGGTACCCGCATAATGGATACTCGCACGCACAGATATGGGAACGGGTATGGGACAGATATTTATCCAGTGATAGAATACAAGGAAGCTACTACTTTGTCCCTTTGACATGCCTAATCAGAAACACATGATATATTTAGAATTTAAAATATATAAACAAGTGAATCACTAATTTAATTGTTAAAATTGTTGTAGCTAGTTAAATTGGTATCTAAAAGTAGTAAAATAACCACTACTAAGGATGTCAACAAAATCGTACCTACAGATATCTGCGAATAAAATCCACGACGGGTTGTGGGTAGAAAATGGATATTATAAATGGATACCCGCTAATAATGGGTACGAATATTTTTAATATCTGCGTGCTAACAGGGTAGGTACAAGTATCATAGTATCCGTACTCGTGGATACCCGTACCCGCTATACTCTAATTTAAATTAAAAAAATAAAAAAAAACATTGTTAAAATATTAACATATTGATTTTGAATGAGTTATTTTTTTATCAATTAGTTTTAAAAAAAAAATTCATTTCTTTGTAAAATATCATTCAACACTATTTAAATGAGTTATTTGAACTTTGTTTAAAATTGATGAATGTTATGTATTGTATTTTATTTGAATTTACGATTATAATATGTTGTTAAATATTTTTTTTTTAATTTTTTTGTAAATACCCGCGGGTAATCGTGAATATTAAAAAATTATGTGGGCATCCGCATAACGGATACTCGACGAATATGTGTAAGGGTACGTGACAAATATTTATCCGGCAGGTAGGGTACGAGGGAGTTACTACCCGTACCCTACCCGTCCCATTAACATCCCTAATCACTACAATGACTTTTGCCAGCACTCGATCAAATGATTTTAAGATAATTTAGAAGGATAATTTATTTATTTAAAGAGTTTAAATTTTTTTACATTAAAATGAATCTTTTAGATAAAGTAATTAAAAAAAATTAATTTAAAATTTTTTAAAATATATTTCAAATCAATAAAATAAGAGAATTTTAAATACCCTCACAACCATAAAAGCCTTATAATTTTACTCATTTACACTATAATATCACTCCATTAAAAAAAATTAAGTCGTGACAGCCCTCAAAGTAAAAACGAAAACTCTGAAAAGTCATCAAAGGAGAATTGACCAACTAAATATCGACGGTTGATAATATATAGATATAAATTTTTTTACAGCCCAATAATATAACTTAGTTATTAAAATTCCAATCAAAGAAATAATTTTATGGAAAAGAAATGGCCAGCAAATGATTGTCAGCAAAAAATTATTTGTACTGAACTAAAAACATACTATAATTATTAATTATCAGTTATTTAATCTTAATTGAGATAATAGGTCAAATTAATCTTTAAATTAAGAAAATATCAAATAGTTTCTGAATCTTTAAATTATCGGTACATCAATTTAGTTAACTCGTTATTAGTAGTTCAAAAGACCAGATTTATAGTGTTTAGTTCGCATACTTGGTTATCAGCTTCTCACATACCTAAAAGTAATTGGAATATTTATTTATTTTTTTCATTAGGTTTTTTATCTACCAATGAGAAAATGTTACTGTAGTGATCCTCTAAAATCATCAAAAATGCATAATTAAATAGAGACTAAACCCTTTTGATTATACAAACGTGCTTAGGAATCTAGTCTGTTCAATATTGTTGAATGATACCGACAAATAATGAAGTACTTCGATTGACTACTTAACTTTTTAGAGATTTTTTTTATTTATTTAATTAGGAAATACTATGACCAATCATCCTAATTCAAAGACTAATTTATTAATAGCTTACAACTCTGGTAACTATTTACCTCGCTAATTTAATTCATCGCTATACCTTTAAGAGTCAAGCATCGGAGAATTTAATGAGTACTTATAGGTAAATAAAATAAAAAATTAACTTATGAGCTACTATGTAGACTATTAATTTTTCTTAATAAATTTCTCCATAAATTACTTTTAATTTATAAACAAGTTAATTTTATTTTATTTTTCTTTTTTTTACTGCAAATATTGCTGAAAAAATTTCTCTCATACTATACTTACTCATATATTATAAATTAAAGTCCCCAATAATATTGAGAGTAAAATATTGGGAATATGGGCCAATATAGAGAGTAAAATAATTAAACTCCTTATTCATATTGAAAGCATAGAAATATAAGGCCTGACTTTCCAACTTCATTAATTCACTTTTTCTGCATCGAGATTCTTCATATATTTTCCTTATCCGTAAATCCTTCTCCTATATCAATAACATATACTTTGAATTTTTTTTAACTATAATTATAAATCTAAGATCGTTATTCTTTATATATAAATGATAGTTATATAAAAATAAATATTAGTATTTTGCAATGCATGCTAAAATAGTATTACTATATTACACACTGTAGCATAGCGCAATGGGACTTGCATTGCATTGCATGAATGAATAACACAGTAATATGATTTGCATTGGAATTGGGTGATGATAACTCAAGTTTTCCAGGTTTGTCTCTTTTTCCGCGTGCAACCCTCACAATGCGGAGGTCAAGGTTGCTGCATCACCAGCCATTCACCAGTCTTTCTCGCACCATCCCTTTTCTTTCTTTTTTTTACCCTATTCTCTCTTCTCCTTAAAATTAAAATTAAATAAAAAATAAATAACAAAATTAAACTTCACTATCCTCATTTTTAAAAAAAAAAAAAAAAACTAAAATCAACTC
>Ga0214545_1012226_pt1 | contig 11351 bp, 5 predicted proteins | sample CNSS4metaG_FD_160064 | JGI IMG/M metagenome (GOLD analysis project Ga0214545, IMG submission 160064) | Root nodule microbial communities from cowpea collected in UCLA plant growth center, Los Angeles, California, USA - CNSS4 | ecosystem: Host-associated > Plants > Roots > Nodule | place: USA...
AGGTGTCTGTGGTCTTGCGTTATGAGTTGTGTGGCACATGTGTGCACACCTTCAACTTTTCTAATTTCCCACACTTGGTCCCTTGTACGTAATATTGCTTGACATTTCCAAGGACACAACTGTTGTACACATTGCACCCTCAACCTTGTGGTGTTTGAGTGTGTCGTTTTGTAGGTGCAATGGTTTGTTATGTGGTACCTATTTAAAGCATCTAGAAGTTGTTCCTTTGTTTGGAACCTCATTCCTTGGGTCAGTGTACCAACATCGTGGTCAATATGGTCATTCAACATTGTGTGGTGGTCATATGCGTTTGGGAATTCCTGGTGTGGGCATATTTGAAATAAATGGTCTCACTTCACCTTCTAATTATGACAACACTTGTCAACTTTATTAGGAGGTGCCAAGGCTGATTTATTATATTGCCCTTGTCATAATGTGCCAAGGAAGATGTTTAATTCAAAAATTTACTCTCACCCTACAATTTGGACAAGACTTGTCAATGCTTCGACATGGAACACTTTGGCATCAATACCAATGGTTAGCACTTATGTAGCCATGGGTAAGCAAAAATATTGCACACTGGTAGTGAACAAGAAATATAGACACCTTTATTTTCCTTTTTCAAAATGCAAAAAGGGGCAAACTAGACTCACTTGAAGGAATATGAGTATGGAGATTTAACTTTATCATATGAACTTAAGGCATGAAAGTGCCACTATTGAAGTTTTTGAATAAAGAAAAATTATTGTGCAAAGCATTGCACCTAGGTTAGCATTTATTAAGTCATGAGTTGACACATAGGAGGGGGATAAATTCATTGTTGTTAATTAAATTACGAAAATTTCATTACTTGACTCACCAACATATACTCCCCACTGGTAATGAAGAGAGTGAAGATTGAAATAGGTTTTGTACATTATTTCACACATGTTCAAAATGTATACCACATGTTAGCACTTATGTAGCCATGAGTAAGCAAAAGTATTGTACACTGGTAGTGAACAAGAAATATAGAAACCTTTATTTTCCTTTTCCAAACAACAAAGAGGAGCAAACTAGACTCACTTGAAGGAATATGAGTATGAAGATTTAACTTTATCATATGAACTCAAGGCATGAAAGTTCCACTATTGAAGTTATTGAAGAAAGAAAAAATTCATGTGCAAAGCATTGCACCTTAAGTCACGGGTTGACACATAGCAAGGGAATGAATTCATATGTTGTTAATTAAATTAAAAAATAATTATTTCTTGACTTACCAACATATACTCCCCACTAGTAGTGAACAGAGTGAAGATTGAAATAAGTTTTGTACATCCTTTCACACATGTTCAAAATGTATACCATAGGTTAACACTTATGTAGTCATGGGTAAGCAAAAATACTGCACAGTGGTTTCACACATCCTTTCACACTTTCTGCTTTTTCTCTTCCCATTTGCATTTGCACCTTTGGTTTTTTCTCTTCTCGCTTCCTTCCAAGGAGAACCAACGTGAAAATTGAAAAAGATTAAAAAAAAATAGAAAGTGACAATGTCATGTTAGGTTGTGAGAAAAGTTCTCAATAAATGGATGTTAATATATCATTTTTCTTAAATTTAATATCTACTATAAATTATAACAATAAATTTTACATTATTTATTTTTGTGTAAAAATAAATATTTTATCAATAAAAAATTCTTATAAACAAATCAAAATTTAAATATATAAATAAAAAATAAATTCGTACTTCAACCAAATTTTTTAATTTAAAATACTTAATAAACATTAAAAAATAAATAATACAACACCACATTAAACATTATATATTAATTATTTTTACTTTAGTTACCTTTATTATAATTCATAATTTTTTTTTCCAAAATCACTATTATAAAAAGAAAATTAATCAACAAAGTAAAAAAAATTAAATTAAATTGACTTTTATATTTTCAAATTGCGCATAAAATAACTTACTACACAATACAAAATCTATTTTAAAATCAACAAATTCAAAAAGACAAAAAAATATTTATTTTTTCATTATTTCAAATAATACCTAAAATAACTAAAAACACACTATTAAATCTATTTTCCTAAAAAATAATTTTAACCTCTAATACAACATTTTTCACAAAAAAAAAAATAACTCTTAAAAGTATTTTATTAAAAAAATAAAAATTCTTAATTCTTATTTATTTAAAAAAAAAACCAGTACAAAATTCGGGTCCCTGGGGACCGAATTCAAACTGGTATAAGAAAAAAAATACAAAATTGAGCTCAGAATTCGGTTGCCGGGAAACCGAATTCTGAACATAAAATAAAAGTGTACTACCTGTAAGACCCAAGAAAAATTAAATAGTTAATTAAATAATTATTTAATAATTGCGGGTGATAGAAGCATTTAAAGCATTTAATGTGTGGAACTAAGACGTGGGAAAGTGTTAGTTCAAGTGGTTGAGAGTACTTCAATTGTGTGAAAGGACTTGAGTTTGAGTCTTATGTATGCCACTTGAATTGAATGTTATTTAAAATATTCATTTTTGTTTAATTATATATTGAATGCGTGGTGTGATGATAAATTCTTAAAATCTAAGGAATTATCACAATTGTGATTTGGTTGAATTGGTTGTGCACTTGCTTTGTGATTGTAGCTTTAACCTTTTTTTTTTATTAAAATTCGTTTAAGGCACTAAAGGGTAATTAGGAGAGAATAAATGTGAGGAGGAAAAGAGATTAGAGGAAAGAGACTGAGAGTTAAGTGTGAGGGTTTGGGCGGAGGTTTCTGAGGCAATTGGCACGGTGTAGAGCAAGGAGTTGGAGTGCAAGCCATTGTGAGAGTGCAAGCAAAGGACAAGGGTGGTTTTTGGGTTAAAGTCACGTTCAATCTGAATTTAGATCGAGGATCAAAGGTTAGGGGAGTTGTTTATTGTATGTTTATCTCATGATTGTATAATAATATACTGCTATGTAAAAAGTACATGGATTTTCCTCTTTCTGGCGCTGTTTCTGCACAATTCTGGATTCTGCCCAGAAACCGCCTGGCGGGCATGCATGTGCCGCCAGGCAGCACGTTAATTTTGTTCCTATTTTTGGGTTTCTGGTATGAACTGCCTGGTGGCGAGCTCGAACCGCCAGGCGATGCATGACGATTATCACTATTTCTTTGTGTTGCCGCGAATTTTGTGAAATTATGAACTCACCATTGTTTCTCGATGTTCTGCGGTTGCATAAAGTGATTGTATCTTACTGTTTAGATGTTTGCGAATTAATTGGAATATGGGCAGGGAAGGTTGTGATTAAGACCAAAAGGTCATTCTGAATTTTGATGTGAGTAGAGGTCAATATGTGATTAGAAGTGGTTGTTGTGTCGGGTATAATACAATTGTTGATGATACTAGTAATCCATGTGGGGAGTGTTATATACGTGTTACATTCAATTTTAAATTGGGTGCTGGATCAAGTTCTGGAAAAATTGATGGTCTTTGCAAGTATGGAAATTAGGGAGTTGTACCAGGTTCTGATGTACCGCCTAGCGGCGTATTGGTGGCCGTCAGGCGATAGGGAGTGTGGTTTGGGATTGTTTGGGGTCTCTAGAGCAGTGGCGGTGAGAAAGATGAAGGGTGAATTCGTAATGGGGCAAATCTAGTATGATTGGGTGGTAAGAGTGGAGGAAGTGGGAATTAGTGATATTGTAGGTATGCCAAGGTGCGGGAAGAAAATTAAGATGCAAGGCGGTCCATTAGGTATTGGAAATTTTGGTGGTAATGGATAACCTGTTGTAAGCAAATGATGACAGGGGAAAATAACCAGGTTGGGTAGCGAATGATGTACTTTGGGTATGTGGCAGTGAAACTAACAAATTATCTAAAATAAGTCTATATGTTTGAATGTGATGATATGACTATCCTGTTAAGGTGGAGTAAACTGAATACAATGGATGAGATTAATCTCTTAAGATTTATTGAGCTATTATGCTAGAGGAGAGGTCTTAGTGAATCAAATGTTGAGGATGAAACATCTCAAGAATGGGAGATAGGAAATTTTGAAGTGATAGCGGGATGGTTGTAAAGTCAACAGGTTTTGATAGAACCAATGCGTAATATCCCTTACAACCATCCTAAATACAGAATCAACTGAATTGAGTGCCAAAACCAGCTGCAGAATGCTTCTAGTATGGCGCCTGGCGGTCTACTGATAACCATCAGGCGATAGGTTTAGTGTGAGAGAGCTCAGCACTGAGTAGCGCCTGGCGGCACGGTGTGCTTCGCCAGGCGGTGAGGAGAAAACAGTGGCTTTGGAAAGACGCTGGCGCCTAGCGGTGAGTGGATACCGCCAGGCAGTCTGGAACAATTTCGCTTGGCGGCGAATGGGCCGAGCCAGGTGGAAATGCTGATGTCCTTTGTTTGTTTGGTGTGTTATTTGAGCAATGATGCTACACTTGGATAGGGAGATGTTGTGCCATGAGCGGGTAGGTTCATGGATGGTGGTTAACATGTGATGATATGAGCGGGGAGGTTCATATCCAGTTACTCTCACGTGGGGATACGAGCGAGGTAGGTTCGTTTGTTTCGTGCTCCCGCTTGAGAGATGCCACGTGCGGGAAGGTACGAGGCTGGTGGATCACATGTGTTGGACTACGGGCGGGCAGGTCCGTAGAGCAGGACTACGAGCGGGCAGGTCCGTAGAGCAGGACTACGAGCGGGGAGGTTCGTAGAGCAGGACTACAAGCGGGGAGGTTCGTAGAGGCAGGACCACGAGCGGGGAGGTTCGTAGAGGCAGGACCACGAGCGGGCAGGTTCGTGTGAGCATTATATTCCCGAGTCCAAGGCTAACCAATTGTGTGATTTGAATGCTATAAAGCCTTGGGGTTAAGGTCTTGGCCAAGAACTGTGTAGAATGAATAAGATGGGTATATGATTTATCTTGCGTATTTTATATCTGTTAATTTATTTTCTCAGCTCACCCTTTCTATTTGTGTATGGCGATGATCGTGTGATTCGTTACACGGGAGCAGACGTTGATACAAGTGGTGCTGAGGATGTCCAAGCGACAGAGTGAGGGCTAGCTTTGGGGATTAGAGCTAGGGTTTTTCTCACATGTATTTTACTATGCTTTTATTTATGAACACGAATTTTGGGAACTTGTAACACTTTAATATTTATGCTATAAGTTTTGGCGCGTGTTTTTCATGAATTTCAATTTTCATGCGTTAGGAGTATTATTAATGCGACTTTTATTATAATTTATTTCTTTTATTATTTATTTTAAATAATATTCCTTAGGGATGTTACACTATCAATGTAAATATTGTGCACAGTATGCTATCTGGGTTATATTTTGGATAAAGTGTGCTAGATGGGAAAAAAATTGCTCACAGAACTAGGCATACTATTGGCTATTTATAAGGGCATAAGCGAGAACTCCTTAAAGAATTCCAAAGTTTGTCTTTAGGTTGAATTGATGGATCGGAGACAGAATTTTATCGATATAAATTTAAGGATAAAGGTATTTTAACTCATTTTTTTATTTATTTTTAATTTATATTTTTATTATTGTTTAATTATTTATTTTAACTTTTTTTAGTGATGTAATGTAATGATTTAAAGGTGATTTGAGATGTAGGTCAACAAAAAATAAGTCAGAATAATAAAAAAAATCATTATAGATAAAATTTGAAAATTATTAAATTATTTTTTATGGTAAAAATAAAATAAAATGAATTTTGGATGAGTTCAAATATTAAATTTTAAAAAGTGTTATTTAATAAAATAAATAAATAGACAATGAAGTTTAGTTTGTGTGAGGATTATTTTTATGAGTGAAAGGATTAAAAAAAGCACATACCCATGAACCACCATGACCCCATTATCACATAACAACATGACTCACACATACAACACACGATTATTTAACTCCAAACCAAATGTATAGAATCGTCTGGCTAACCTATGCTACCCTCTCTTATATGTACATGAACTAATTCTTCTCCCATGGTTGCTTACTTCTTGGTTGTTGAAACAATATAGATGTCTACTTGTTTTCTTCACCAACACCATCACCATGACACCCATTACTCACCTGGACCATGACAGATAGCACACACATACGGTGCACACACACGTAGGTTGAACAGGATATAATGATAAATAGGGGTGGCAATTAGGGCCTGGTCCGTCGGGCCCACCTGTAGACCCGCGGAAAAAACACGGGGCAGACTAGGACAATGAGCCCGCAGGCCCGCATAGACCCGCAGCCTGCGCGGGCTGGCCTGCGGCCCGCATAAAATTAAAAAAAAAACTTGCACTTATGTATATTAATTACTTCTTGGTTAAAATACCTTTTTGGTCCCAATTTTCGTCAAGTTTTTTCAAAGAAGTCCTAATTTTGGTTTTGTGTTCAAATAGGTCCCAATTTTCGTCAATTTTGTTCAATTGGGTCCTTTTTTCTAACACCGTTTAAATAATTAATGACCATGAACAGTGACTGCCACGTGTCACTTCATGGATTTTTTGAATTTTTAATTTTTTTAATTTTTTTTTAATTTTTTAATTTTTTTAATGTACATGTGTCAACCCAAGAGTGTGCCATGTGTCACTTCGTGGTTTTTTTGATTTTTTTTATATTTTTTTTAAACTTTTTTTAAACTTTTTTTTTTAAATGTCCACGTGTCAACCCAATAGCGTGCCACATGTCAAAGTCAATGTTCTAAATTCAATTTGGTCCCTATATTTGTTATTTTTGTTCAATTAGGTCCCAATTTTTGTTAACATTAACCAATTTGGTCCATGTCCAAATTAAAACCAAATTTAATTTTTATATCAAAGTTATAATGATGTGAATTTTAATATATTATATAAAAATATTTAATAAAAATGTGAATTTTGATATAAAAATTAAATTTGGTTTTATGTATTAAAACACATATACCTTCTTTTATGGACTCTTGCATTAACATTTCAAATTCTTGTATAACTGGAAAAGACAAGTATTATGTAATTTTTAATGTGCTAAAATTTAAAGAATACATTGTGTATGTCATAGTATGAATATGATGAAAATGTTGAATTATCAATTTATCATCTAATTCTCCAAAGTCTTTACTTAATTTTGTGAACTTCTTAAAGTTTCCCAATTTTTAAACATTGAAAGTTTTATCATAAAAATTAAAAAAAAAAATTAAAAAAAAGGCGAGCCGGCTCGCGGGCCTGCAAGCCAAGTGGTATGCGAGGCGGGCCAATGTTTTCGGCCTGCATAAAGTATGCGGGGTGGCGCGGGCCAGCTTGCGCTGTGCGGGCCTTACGTAGGCTGGGCCTAAATGGGTCGGGTCGGCCCACATTGCCACCCCTAATGTTAAATGTACCATTTATCCTTCCAATCCTTCGCAAAATTAAAGAGATTGGATTTTGGAGTTATCTCGCAAACCCATCTTTGCTTATTTGCTTAAATCATCTCATGGAACACGAAAATACCTTAGAATCCATCCGTGGAAATAAATGAATTTTAATAATCTAATCAAGCAAACACAAAGGATATATATATATATATATATATATATATATATATATATATATATATATATATATATAAAAAAATATTATGCTTAATGTATAAGGAAATTGGGATATTTTCAGTCCATGGTGTAGAAGGAAATTATGAACCTTGTATGTGGAGGTATGTGAATATCTCGGCCTATTGGCATATGAAGAAGTTGGGTCGCTGGCACGTAAGCCGGCTAGGAAGATCTCAACCCAAATAAAGGTAGGAGAACATCTCGGCCCATTGGTGTATGGAGAAGTTGGGTGACTAGCACGCAAGAAGGTCGAGAGGATCTCAGTCTATGGAGGTCAGGTATATCTTGGTCCAGGTAAGGGAAGGCGTATCTTGACCCAAAGCAGGGATAGTCAATATACAGGTATGCAGGCAGGGACGCTCAATCCCAAGCGTATTAAGGAAATATAATGATCATAGGCAGTTATAGTGTAGTATTCATGAGGTATATAAGTATTTATGAAAGAATAAAAATGGTCTGCTAGTAATAAAGTCAGGATTCAAGTCGGGTAATATAAGATAAGGTTAAGTGACTAAAGGTATGACATGATTTAGTCTCATTCTTATATATGCACATTATTGAAGTATTGAAAAATAAATGTGCAAAAAAAAAAATCTATTTATATATAAGTATAGATTATCAATGTAATTATTAATAAAATAATAGTTATTATTAATTAATCATAATAATAATTATTATTACTATTAGTTAATTGAGATAAGAAAACTTGTTTCCACAAATTTATTATTTAAAAGTATTGGTTATTTTGTATTTTTATTATAATTATCTTAAGCATATTGTTTCCACGAATTTATTACTATGATTTTTGAAGAGGAAATTGTCATCAAATGAGCAACAATCTTCATTAAAATCTTGTGAATCAAGTCTCCAACAATAACAAATTGTAATTAATTTGGAAGACATGCCATCACATCTAGGAAGCGACAACGTCATCTAAAGTCAATACCTCTACCCTAAATGAAAAGAGTTATCCCTAACATCTTGACAGCCACTGAAAATAAATTTCAAGTATTAGGAACCCTTCCTAATATTAGTAGTATAGAATCGCCCGTGAATTTTCTTATAAAGGAAACGTGTTCTGCCATTGTAACCCTTGAAAAGGAATGGGAAGAACTTGACACAGCAGTGATGATTAACCACCTGACCCCTAAATGGGGATGGATTCCAAAAGAGAATATTAAAAAAAAAACAAAAAAATTCTATCAAATGATTATTATTGATATCGCTTCTATTGAAATTTATCCTGAAGTAGATAAGAAAGATCCTTCAAAACCATCTACTCGAAATTAAAAAAAAATCGAGTCCTATCTTATAAAGATTGGAATCAAAGTCCTTTAACTGAAAATAGATTTTCAAGAGTGTTTGATCCCCTTCTTATAATTATTTTGATTATCAAAATGCCTGGTATCGTATCATGTGTGATGCGAATCCTAAGCATTCCTGGTACATCAGTTTCAAGAATCCTCTAAATGAAGAAACACCAGTGTGGTTTCAAGAATGGTTTTGTTGGGCAGGGCCCACAAAGTCAATTTTTCCTCCAGTAGTGGTAAAATTCTATGAAGATTTCAAGAAAGTCACTCTGAATATGCCTATTCATGAAAAACTTTTAATTTTTTGTGTTGAAATGAGTGTAAGCTAGCTATGTCAGCATATTTATGAATTACATCAGCATAAACCAACCTCATTCCCAAAAACCTTATGCCTAAAAATGAAGGTTTTTTGGTGGAAGAAATTTCAAGTTCAATATTTGGAAGAAAAATTCAGAACATGGAAAAATAAATATCTCAATCTAGCCACTCCTCAAAAGAAAAGCGAAGTGATGTCAAGACTCCGTTTAAAATTAAAAGGAAAATTCAAAGCTGATATAAAGGTTTCGTTGCTGCAAGCATTATCATCTTTAGATTCCTCTGAAGAAGAAGAAGAATAAGAAGAAGAAGTCGATGATCATCCTTTTTTCGAAAATGAGGATGATTGTTATGGGATAGATCTTTCTTGAACTAACCCGAATGAATACCCCGAAATAACGAAATTAACAAGAAGAAAATGGATAGGATAGCTATGACACATCCGAAAAGCAACTGCAGAGGATAAAGCCATAGCTTCTCGCCACTATGCAAAGATTCTCGGCGTCAATCAATCAAATTGAAATGACGTTAAAGAAAAAAGAAATAAAGAAATGACTTCACTAGAAGTTATAAAGAGAGGAAAGAAATTGAGAAGTTATCGTCGCTATCTTGTAATCACTTTTTTCATAATCTGTGTATTAGAGAGTGGTTGAAGATTTGTTGCACTTGTCCCTTATGTCGTCACCCTATATCCGAGTCATAAGATTTGATTTATTTTATTTTCAAAATACAATTTAATACGTATAAAACTTTATAAATTATTTTAAAATTATTAATTTCTCCTTTTAAGATTACCTATCTAGTTGTATTCTCATACATCTAAATTCAATAATTTCTTCTTTAAGATTGTATGTGTAGCTGTATTCCCTTATTTTGAAAAGAGAGTACGTTGTTCTTCTCTATTATAAAGTAAAATTTTGTAATTGCTTCTACCTAATGAAATTATCCCTATTTTATTTATTATCATTTTTTTCTTTTTATATCTTCTATATCAATTAAGAAATAATATTTTTATTGCTTATTTTCTTAATAATATACTAATATAACATTATCATATTAAATATAACAAGATCTCTTTACGGAATTAAGGGAGGTCAGTATTTAGTTTTATTATACTATATATGTAATCTCATCAACATCTAACATGATAAAATTCTCAATGCTATGAAAAAAAAAATACTCGGATCTCATTGATTTGGAAGGAGGAAAAATAAATAGGTTGCTTTGTCATGCATTGAATAGGATCAGCATCACAAGCCCAGTGCACATGAGAATGACAAATATGAACCAATACAAAAAATTGTCACCCATAATAAAAGCATAAAACTACATTCAACTTCCTTTCATTCACATGTCATTCTGCTTGTTTTTATGAGTTGCAAAGTGGATTTAAATTTCATTTTCATTTTCATTTTCATTTTCAATTCACTAGATATCCTCTTTTATAAAAAGAAATATGTTTTAAGATTAGTGGAATATTAAATGTGAACACATTTCTAATAAAGATTTGAGCTTTGATTTACTACATAGTTATGGATCATTAAAATTATGCACTCCATAGTTATGGAAAGTTAAAGCTTTTTACTGGTTGAATTGTTTGTGCTTCGGAAACTGTACAGCCAGATTATTAACAAAGAAAATGTCGAGAGGTGTACCTGTTTAAGAAACAAAGTTCCTAGTGCTTTGTTTATTAGTTCATACAGAAAATAAAAATGAAGAAGGCATGTGAAAAACCAAAACTTTAAGCCAATAAAGTAGTAGGATTGTAGATTGAAAAGAAAATGTATAGTTTCATATATGCACAATATGATGAATCAGCATGCATGGAAAACTGGGAATGAAGAAGCATGCGGTTAGTTCTAGCTACTGCATCTGCATATACACAGTGCATGAAGTCGAAAGAAACTAATATGAAACCAGTAGAATAGAGAATAAGAATCTGAGAATTGAAATGCGTACCTATTTGTTATTTTTCGTGGTTTTGAAATAGGGAATATGCAGTAGCTCAAAACATTACCTCATTGAGAAGCAGAACATACTTAGTTATGAAAGCTAACCCTTCTTTGGTTAACATTCTCGATCACACACTGCTCAGATCTTTACAGTTACTGGGTTAAGGTCAGTGCTTCAGTTGAGGAGAAGTTATATTTATAACTCTTATATATATATATATA
>Ga0214545_1012239_pt1 | contig 11328 bp, 6 predicted proteins | sample CNSS4metaG_FD_160064 | JGI IMG/M metagenome (GOLD analysis project Ga0214545, IMG submission 160064) | Root nodule microbial communities from cowpea collected in UCLA plant growth center, Los Angeles, California, USA - CNSS4 | ecosystem: Host-associated > Plants > Roots > Nodule | place: USA...
CAAAAAAAAAAAAAAAAACAAAGGAGGATCCCCCTATCTTGACCACAAGTGAAGTAACCAACCAAACAAAACCACCATTAACTCGGATAGAAAGATAGCAAATAAGGAGAATGAACCTCAAAAACCCTTCATGAAAACTAAAATAGCATAACACTTGAATTAATAAATGTCAGTTAATGGTATCAAAATCCTTGGTTACATCAATCTTAATGGCCACATTACCACCATTGATCGTTTTAGATAGAAGATTAATAGCTTAAGAAGTAGTACAAATATAATCCTTAACACTCCTCCATTTAATGAAACCTTTTTTTTATTAGGGATAATAATCATAGGCTTAATTACTCAGATGGTCCCCAGGAATGTGTCAATTTGATCTCCATTTTTAAAAAAGTTTCAATTGCGACCCAACTTTTGAAAAAGTGTGTCAATTAAGTCATTTTAAAAAAATACTAATGACATGTCACATGTCAATTTGTGTTTTTTTTTATTTTTAATTTTCTTTTTTTGTTGTCAGGGGATAGGGCAATGTCACGTGTTTGTGTCATTGTTTTGATTTCAATTTAGTCCTTATATGTCTCTTTGATTCAATTTAATCACTACATATGTCTCTTAATATTGTCCCTCTCTAGATTGAGACCAAATTTATTATTTGTATAAATGTTACATTGATAGTTTTTTTTTTTATTAAAAATGACGTTTTAACATATTACATTTTTCTTAATTATTAACCCATGTTTTCTTAATCAAGACTTTTATAACTAAATTTTAATATAAATATTATTATTTAATTTTGTACAAATATTTATACTTAATTAATTTTAATCTTATAAAAAACCATGGATTAAAAAATATGAATTAATAATTAAAATATGTTTTTTCAATCTATGTTTTTTTTTATAAGATTAAAATTAATTAAGTATAATTTTTTTTTATAAAATTAAGTATTGATATTTATATTAAATTTTAGTGGTAAAAGTCATGATTTACAAAACATGGGTTAATAATATACAATAATATATGTTAAAAAATTATTTTTAAAATAAAAAAATATCAATATACCATTTATACAAATAATAAATTTAGTCTCAAATCAAAGAGACATATATTGAGACTAAATTGAAATAATAAATTGCATTACAGGTTGCTCAAACTGCACCACAAGCTCCACCAACACAAGAGTCGGAGTCTTGTGGACCATCCAAAAACACCAATGCCATTAAGATGATAATGTTGATGAGTTTTTGCACCAACTATTTACCCCCCACAAGAATTGGCTTTGACATCTTATTACAATCTTCTACAAGATAGGTCATGACCAATAACTTTATAGTTAGAACAAAATAAAGACAAATTTTCATATTAATTTGTAGAAAGATACTCAAATAGTCTTTTTAATCCTTTATTTTTCATTAGGAAAAATATGCTTTTGGTCCCTGAAGTATTATCCAATATTGGAAATGGTCCCTAATGAAAACTTTGTCTCCGTTTAGTCCTTGTACTTTCAAAAGCATTGATTTTGGTCCTTAATTTTCAACGACTTCAAAATTTATCTTATGTGACAAACGATGTTCCAACTCAATGTCAGGAAGTCTGCCACGTGTCTACCACATGTTATTTATTTTTTTTAAAATAAGAAATTCATTTTTTAGAATTAATTTTTAAATTTATCTAAAAAATAAACCAATTACACAGTCTAGCACATTAAGTAAAAAAAAAACGGAGAGAAAATGATTTTTATCTTTTATATTTAATCCTAAAAAACATGTACTAGACCGTTTATTTTTTTAAATATGTTTTTGAAAGTATAAGGACCAAAAGGTGACCAAATTTTCACTAAAAACATTTCTAATTTACACATATTTTTTCAAGGACTACTTCAAGGACAAAAACATATTTTTTCCTTTTTTATTTACACAAATTTATTTTAATTTTTTTAAAAATATTCGTTCTTTTTTGTTTTATAGGTGTTTATAAACTTTTTTTCCCATAATAACATTTATTTAGCTTCAACCTTAATTAGAAGTGAAAGTAGACCAAATTTATACCATGGGTTTAGGTTAGATGGAGTTAGAAGAATGAAATGTTTTGAATTGATTAAATAAAGAATTTGACCCACCCACGATTTTATCCATCCATATTGAACTTATGATGGGTTAAACTAACTCATCAATACACCCAAATAAAAATAAAAAAATTCTTTCAATTATATAAATATATTTAATTAAAATATTGATTCTTTAATTTAATATGTATTATGAGAAAACATAGAAATTTTGGAGTTGATAAACAAAAATAACATTAAAACTTAAAATTTTGGAATTAATAAACATAGAATAATAAATTGATGTAACATTTTGAATTGATTATGCATTATATATTATATGTTACGTGTAATATTCAATTTTTAAATGTGACTTGTTTTGGTGTTAATACAAAAAATATTCATATATTAAACCAATTTATAAGGTAAGCAAAAGTGTGTCATAATATGTATAGATTTGATAGCTAAGGTTGAAGCTAAACAAAAACAGCTGAACCTTGAAAGGTCCAATCAAACTTAAGATTCACAGAATATTCTCAAGACCAATGCCGTTTTCCAACTGCCAACTATCTTATTAAATTCTATTTTCTTTATCATCAAATCTAAATTCTAAGAACTCATTAACATGTCTTAAAAATTCTTATCCAAAAGCATGTTATCTTTATCCATAAACTTCAATTTCAAGTATATGATTAATTAATATAATAAACAATGAAAATTAATTTTTAAAGTAAAAATAATATATTTAAACTAAGTTTATTTTTCATGTTTAATTTTTAATTTTTGTGTCTATTCTCCACATTTTAAAAGATAATGTAGATGAATTTTCTTTCCTCTTATGTGTATATTGTATCACTTTATATATATATATATATATATATATATATATAAAGAAAATATTTGAAATAGTTGCATCTACTTAAGCATTAATAATTTTTATATTTGTTTTCACTAAAAAAATATTTTATTTAATATATTGTCTAGGCATAACTGTCTGAAGTAGTTAAGTGTAGTCACAAGCAAATTGTGATGTTTGGACTACATAATTATAATTTTTAATTTAGTGATAAATGCAAAACAATAAATGATACTTATGGATTACATATGATCTGGTTACAATAAAAAATGATTTATGAGTGTATATAATTTACAAAAAGTAAAATAATATTTATACCATCATTTATGTGTAATTATGCAATTAAGATGAAATAAAAGTGAAATAAATAAATAATTCAAATAGCATTATTTGCATAATTTTTTTTAATAAAAGCAAGTGTATTACATGTTAAATAATAAAAATAAAAATTTGTAGAATAGAATATTGAAGAAATATGGCAGTAATAGGATATTTTTTCTGTTGAGTGTAGGTGATGACTTGTCCTTGTAATAACCACAACACGAAGATGAAGATGATTGTGTGTTTTATAAGTTAGTGCTTATCTTCTCATTTTTCCAAGTTCAAACCTACCCCTTTTGGAAGGACACGCGTCACTTTGGTAAGTAACATTTGATAGTTACCTTTGTTGTCTACTTCACCAAAAATTTTGGACACTTGCCACAAAAATAATATATAATATTTAAATCAAATATCCACAATAGAAAAGAAAAACAAATTTCAAAACATTAATTAAAGATAACAAAAAAGAATAAACATTTTATAGAAAATATTGTGGAATTATAACCATCTTTCTTTTAAGAATTACATCAAACACTTATTTTTTTGGTCCAGTATATGTTAAAACACAAATCTTTAAGTTATAACTTTATAATTTATATTAAAATAAATTTTCTTTTAGTGTATTAATCTAAACACTCCAATTCAATTATTATTTAGCCTACCAACAAAACAAAACTTATGATATTAGATTGATCACTTGGACTAAAAAGTTTTAATCCGGTAATAAATTTCGATCTAATAAATATAGTATTATTTTGTTTTCAACCATTATTTTAATAACTGATATCAAGCTTCCATCACAGAAAAAAATAAAATAAAATGATTTATCAATTAGTGTGAAGATGATTACTTATATTTATTTTAATGAGTGTACATGTCACAAAATAAAAAAAAATGTTATAATGAAAACATTATATTCCTAACAATTTTTTTTCCTTATTCAGCACACACTATAACACCCCTCTTATCAAGAGGGTCGTGTCAGGTCTGCAGCCCAATACACCTCAACCCCTCACTCCTCAGGCAACACAAGGACCACCAGGTAGGTTGTTGTCAGTCGAGGTCGAATCCCAGACCTGACCTTTAACACCCTCTCAACAAGAGAGATGTCATCACGGGATGTATTAGACTGTAGACCTGACACGGCCTTCTTGGTAAGAGGAGTGTTATACACACACACACACATATATATATATATATATATATATATATATATATATATATATATATATATATATATATATATATATATATATTCGTGTATAGAATTAAAAGAAAAAAAATGTAAAGATTTATTAAAACCAATGGTGCGATTAATAATGTAAAGAAATGATACGTAGCAAATATAGTTCTCAAATCAAAGTATAAAAATTTGACTTTGTTCTTGAATCATTATTTATCGCATTCAAAGATAGCATGGTCTAAGTTCTAAAACGAAAGTTTCAAACCTAAGGGAATAATAAAAAATTCAATGGAACACGCAACGCAACGAATATGAGGTCTACTAAGTTTATCTTAAAAAAAGAAAGAAAAAATGAATTTTAATTTTTGCATTGTGTATAATTTTGTGATCATGGTTTTGGAAAAGCTCCATTGGAATACTCCATATACTTTATTTATGTGCCAAACCAACGTAAAGAAAATTGTAGCATTGGGTGAACCAAATTATTGTTCTTTCTCTTTCTTTTTCTTTCTAAATTATTTGTTGTTTTCTTTGGATAGTAAACACGTATGAGTCACATATCTCAATCTTATATCATACCCATATTTTCAAAAGAATTTGTATAATTGTTGATTTTCCCAATTTCTTTTGCAATAGTTGCTATCATATGCTTTTCAATGCGCGTTTTTTTTAATCTTTCTAATTGCATGAATACAAAGTTTTATTCTTTATAAAAGTTTAATTACATATTTAGCCTCTTATTTCTTTAAATTAAACAATTTTGATAATATCTCATTCGATTGCTAACAAAAAAAAAACATTACTTAGAAAAAGTGATAACTTTTGTAGTTGTATTATGCCATTCATATTCGGCATGGATAAATATATGTTAGTAATGAAATTATATATTAATTTCTAACTAAAATTGTTTATTTTTATAAAAATATAAAAAATAAACTGTGACTAATTTTATATACGAATTAAAATTACATTACGAGAACTAAATATGGATTTAATTTTTCAAAAAAAATTTATGAATTTATTTGCTTTGTATTTTCCCATCAAAATATTCTCGATCAACCGATAAAAATAATCTCTTCCGAGTGCAAATGCTATTGAAATAAAGTTGACTTATTTTGATAAATAGTTTTTTTCTTAAATATATTTATGTTTCTGAAATATTGTCTTGTTTTACTTTGTTTTGTAAGAAATTTGGTTTAAACTTTATACTCTATAAATCTTTTGTGTAATTCTTGATATTTCATTTTACATCGTTGTAATATATAAATTAATGTTTTATAGTCTTTAGCAAGTATTTTTCATTGGAACTAACTCAAAATAAATGAAATATCGTAGATGTTAAAAGTATATTTTGAAGAACTACACCAAACTAAAAATGACAAAAGCAAATTTTTTTTATAAGAATTCAAAGTCATGTAAACATTTCTTAGAAACCAAAAGTACGGTACAACTATATTCTATAGACAAAAAATTCCAACTATGGTTTTTTAGAATTTTGCAATTATTATGAAGAGTATGCCTAATTAGTACGATGATTTTCAGTACGAATAATGCACGGAATATCATGTGTTTTTATTATAATGGACCAAAATAAATAAAAATCTATATATTTTTGGTAAAATTTAAGCACAGCTTCTACTTACAGTTTTCGTCCATGAATTTGAGTAACAAAATTTGTATGATAGAACCATATTTTCCATGAAAATGGGGTTTTCTAGTTTGAGTGCCACAGACACAGAAACTTGAAGTATTCTGAAAGAAAAAAAGTAGCAAAATTTCTTCAAGAAACGTGCTAAATAATAAACAGTGTTTCTTTTTCATTGTTGCGTTGCAAATAAAACTTGTACAAAATGCAGTTTCATGCAGACCAATTTTCCATGCAACAAAGAAATCTCTATAAAGAAACGAAAACAAATCTTTTAAAAGGAAAAATTAAAGTTCCAGGTTCATCGTAGTTCGACCCAAAAACAAAAGAGATCATTTATAAAAGAAAAAGAAAGTTTCATCATTTTCCCACTCTTATTTGCTTGTTTGAATGAACATCATTCTTTCCATATCATATAGTGACATGTTCATTATCCATGAATTCAGAACACTGCATTCTGACATCACAATTATGTAAAACTTTACATATATAAATATAAATATGCCATTTATATTCCAATAATATTCATACACAGAATGAAATTAATGCAACCCAATGTGGATAAAGGAGTGCTACTGTCATATCCGAAAATGAAGAAAACTCAGTGAACAGAAAGGTGAAGGAGTTGTGGGCCCTCGTTAGTGTATGGTGTGAAATTGTGCTGCTATAAACAAATATATCTATACAAATTATACAGAAAAAAAGAAGAAAAAGTCCTTGAATTCTGATAAAACATGTAGATTTTGATTTCATATGAATTGAGAGAAATATATGTTATTAATATAAAGTTTTAACATTCAAGGATTTAGAAATCTGTCTTAATATACTCTCTTAGTATACTTGTAAGACTAAAGAATGTGATTAAAGAAAGAAATTTGAGAAAGTTATATAATTAAATAAATAAGGAATCTGGTGGGTAAGGTGACGCATGCACTAATGTGTAGAAAAGTCGCCTCAGGAACCAATCAAAGCCATGCAGCGCCACCACAGAAACGACAAGAAATCAAAGATAAAAGGGGCATCCACTTCATTGCAAACATTTCAAACACCTTGATTTCTCTTTAACCCTTGTTTTCAATTTTCTTCTTTCCCTTCTCTTTCGTCCCTGTAACTAGCAAAGAAACTTGGTTTTCCGTAGTTTAGTTTCCCATTCAAACTTGGTTTTCACTCTGCTCAATGGAGGGCAGAACAAGCTCTGTGCTTCCACCTGGTTTCAGGTTTCACCCCACTGATGAGGAACTAATCGTGTACTACCTTTGTAACCAAGCCACATCAAAACCATGCCCTGCATCGATCATTCCAGAAGTTGATATCTATAAGTTTGATCCGTGGGAATTACCTGGTACATAAATGTGTTAACGTATACTAAAATATCAAACCTTTGACCCTGTTGTAATATGTGCATGTTTCTGTTGTTCTGACGTGTGAAATTGTTGTGAAATACAGAGAAAACAGACTTTGGAGAAAATGAATGGTACTTCTTTACCCCAAGAGAGAGGAAGTACCCAAATGGGGTGAGGCCTAATAGAGCAACTGTGTCTGGGTATTGGAAGGCCACTGGTACTGATAAAGCAATCTATAGTGGCTCTAAGCATATTGGGGTGAAGAAAGCTTTGGTCTTTTACAAGGGTAAGCCACCAAAGGGTATCAAGACAGATTGGATTATGCATGAGTACAGGTTAATAGGATCAAGAAGACAAACCAATAGACAAATTGGATCCATGAGGGTAAGCCTTTGCCTTGTTGATTACTATGAGTTTTTTGATATGAAATTACATGTATTGAATATTTGAAGAGTTTTAACTGTTTGATGAAATTACTCTATAGGATGCTGTTTTATGTTATTTGACCTTACCCTTGTACTTGGATATGTCATCAGCTAGATGACTGGGTCTTGTGTAGGATCTACAAGAAGAAGAACATGGGAAAATCATTGGAGGCAAAAGAGGACTACCCAATAGCACAAATCAATCTCACACCACCAAATAATGAGACTGAACAAGAAGTGGTGAAATTTCCAAGGACTAGTTCCCTTACTCATCTTTTGGATATGGATTACTTGGGTCCAATATCACACATACTATCTGATTCATCATACACTTCAACCTTTGATTTTCAACTTAACACTGCCAATGCTGGAATAGACCCCTTCATAAAGCCACAGCCACTTGAAATTCCTAATAACCTTTATGCAGCAGATTCAGGGAAGTACCAAGTGAAACAGAACAGCACCATCAACCCCACCATCTTTGTGAACCATGTCTATGATCAGAGAGGACAATACCAAAAATGAAAAAAAAAATGAAATTGGATTATTTGGAACATGACGATAAGCGTCACCAATTACATAATCCTGAAGATTCTTTGTAGAAATTCATATATATCACATCACCCAATGAATTTTCAGTGATATCCAATCAGATCATAGCTCCCACAGAAATTGTATATATATAAATATACTCTTTGTATGAAATACCATTAACACTTCTTTCAACACCTTTTACATTTTCAAGTAAAATTGCATTCTAGTCGCATTAGTTACAATGATCAAGGTTGTTTTTTGGACTTATAATGATATAATAACCCTATTACTGTTAACTTTTTAACTTTATGTTAATGGAACTACATTCAATATTCTGATTCAGATCAAACCTGAGGCTTAGATCATGCTTAGGTAGCATTTGAAGGCAAATACGGTTGAGCCACCCGTTTCCATCGCTGACATACATCATCACAATGATTATTTATTTTGACAAAGGATACATACATACATACACAATTGGGCGTTGGAAAATCATGTACTGTGAGTCAATAATTGAAACAGAAAGGAGTTTTCAAATGGATTGTTAATTGAATTCGTGATTGGTGGCACCCTGTGTTGCTTATCCAAATTGATAACGGCGTTGTTGATAGAATTGGATATGACGTGTTGAGAAGGTTGGCATGTGCATGCGCTATATATTTAATATGAGAATAACATGTGGCTCAGGATCACACCTTTTATAAAAGTACAAATTCTTGTGTTTGTTTCGTCAAGAAATTGTTAGTTAATGTAAAGTAGGACAAGTTAAACAAACTAATCATTTGAATGAGTCGTGTCTGCGTGTTACATGTGTATGGTAGTTTGATATGTATATTTAATTTGTTGATCGTGAGCATTCTAGGATGTTTGGTCTGGGACACGAAATTGATGAGATGAAACATTTATTTGGTCTTGTAAATCCATTAGTGCTTCAAGGTTGTGACATAATATTGAACTATATCAGTACAATGCACACATATATGATGATTTATTCATTTTTAGCTTATGCTCTTCCTCTGTTTGTGGGAGATTATTTAGGTTTTGCAGACACACCAACCTAAGATAGTTTCTGCTTACTTTCTTGCCATTCATTGATGTTGGCTTCAACTTTTGCTTGCACTTTTGAATGAAATCCTGGATATGGCTCATAACCAAATAAATTGTGAAGAACCTGCATAAAACAAGTAACCTTAGAGTATATTCAAGCAATAAACTCATGTTAAGAAAAGGTAGAAAAACATGCAAGAGGGAACTGATATATACTAGGAATTTAAAATTGAAAAATTTCAGTACAATACCTCTAGCAATACAAAGAAAGGACCCATTACAAAGGCCTGAACGAGGTTATCCAAAAGAGCAGGTGCTCTTTTCTGTAAATAAAATATCTTAGGCATGTTAATGTAAGAAATGTTTAAGTCAGAGATTGAGTTATTATAACAATAGCTAACCTCAAATATACCGTGACCAATAAAAAGCTGTGTCCAACATACTAGTTGAACCACCAGAACAACCTAGACATGATCAAAGAGCAAAGAGTGAGAAATGTTATGTTGATAATGTTAATGTATGCAGTAAAAATGTGCTTTTCTTTTTCTTCTATTTGGCTGTGACAACAAGGTGTTTAGCATGGTTATATTTAGACAATAAAAATTAAGATGCATAACTACTCTTTTTGGATTAGGACTGAGAGAGATAAGAACACAATTGCAATGACTGGACATTTTTCTAAATACTCCTTTAAAATTATTGTGCACTTTATAAAATCATATATTTATTTTAAAAATAATAGAATACGACACCATAACTCAATAGTTTAAGAAAATTAACAACTTTTAAATGATTAGTTTTCTTTATCTTAAAATATATTTTTAATCTTGTTATTTCCTTACCTAACTTCAAAGCTTAAAATAGCTCTATTTATACACAAAAAAAGTTTGATAAACAATTAGAGCATGATTTTACAATCTCTAACAAATAGATATATGCCTAGAACATAGAAAAGCCACGTACAAGAGTAAAACATATTGCTTAAAAAAAAGGGGAGTAAAAAATGAACTTACTCAAAAGAAAAATTTATTTAATCTTAAATATTTCTTAACTTCTCAATCTTGTCATCGTGCAATTTGCTTTTGAAAATAATAAAAGATCTATGATGAAAATTAAGATAGAAAGAGGAAGAGAGTAGGAGATGTAGGTACGAGAGAGATACATCAAATAAAGAAGTAAAAAAAAAATTACAAGAGGCAAAATTTGATTTTTAAATTTCAATTTTTTTAAACTAAATTCATATAAATAATATAAAAAAAATATTTTTTTAAAATATATATAGAAAAAAAAAAAACGTTGGGGGAGTTGTGGCTCCCCTATTACAACATAGGTTTGCCTCTGCATATCGAACACAAATACATAATTAAAATTGAAGTATCGGTCCATCATAACTTAAAACTAAAGCGCACAAGTCTTACACCACTTTGGTATCCACTTTGAAATTAAAATAAGGTGAGAATTTTGTCTTTTCGGTAGAAGATAAAATACAAGAATAAAGATATTTTGACAAACTTTTGACCCACCACTCCAATCATCCTTTTATTATTTATTTAGTGGTGTAATATAATGATTTAAAGATGATCGAAGTAATAAATTAAAAATAATAAAAAAATAAGTTAAAATATTATTATCTAAAATACAAGTACTCCCTATATAGGAATGTAAAAAAAAATGAAAAGAAACGTTGGAATAGCACAATTGACGAGTTCTAGCAGCCAATCAATAATAGAATATTTTTATTATTTTTCTTATTATTGTTTTGCTGTAATACTAGATCATGTAACTATCTAGTATTAATGAGTGTTTTTGTCAATTTCAAGGGACCAAGCGCGAATAGAAATCTCAACGGGTATGGTTATTGCCTATGTAAGCTATTTACAAATAATTTCCTCGGTTTTTTTTTTTTTTTTTTTTTATTCGAAGATATCCA
>Ga0214545_1012242_pt1 | contig 11326 bp, 12 predicted proteins | sample CNSS4metaG_FD_160064 | JGI IMG/M metagenome (GOLD analysis project Ga0214545, IMG submission 160064) | Root nodule microbial communities from cowpea collected in UCLA plant growth center, Los Angeles, California, USA - CNSS4 | ecosystem: Host-associated > Plants > Roots > Nodule | place: USA...
CGAATGGTCGAAGCGCTATTTCGCCAAGATGAACCGGATGCCGTCGATGTGGCAGGCCGGCGTCTATTCCAGCGTGATGCACTATCTCAACGCCATCCAGGAGACCGGCAGCGACGATCCGCTGAAGGTGGCGGCCAAGATGCGCGAGAAGCCGATCGAGGATTTCTTCGCCCGCAACGGCAAGCTTCGCGAAGACAATCTGATGGTGCACGATCTCTGGCTGGTGCAGGTGAAGACGCCGGAGGAGAGCAAATATCCGTGGGACTATTACAAGATCCTCACGACTATTTCCGGCGACAAGGCGTTCGGCCCGCCGGACCCGGCCTGCCCGCTGGTGAAGAAGTGAGATTGGCGAATATGAGGCCGCGATGACGGTGTACCCTCTCCCCTTGTGGGAGAGGGTGGATTCGCGAAGCGAAGCCGGGTGAGGGGTTCTCACCGCGAGCCCAAGTCTCATTTGAATGCGCGGAGACAACCCCTCATCCGGCGCTTCGCGCCACCTTCTCCCACAAGGGGAGAAGGGAAGTAAGAGAGCTACTTCACCACCCCTATCTCGCGAAAATACTTCATCACGCCCGGATGGATCAGCTCCGGCCTCGGCGCGGCCGCGACCGTGTTCGCGGCGGTGGTCTCGCAGGCCTGGGCGAGCTTCTTGCAGAACGTCGCCTCATTGCCGTGCAGCGTCTTGGCGAGGCGGTAGGCGACGTCGTCGGGCAGATCCTCGCGCGTCAGCACAAAACTCCAGGAGCCGAGCGAGGCAATCGGCGCTGTCTGGTTCGGATAGCTGTTCGCCGGCACGGTCAGCGGCTTGAGGAACGCATGTTTGGCGCGGATGCGGGCGATCTCGTCCGCACTCGGCGCGATGAAGCGCGCGCCTGATGCGCTCGCGGCGACCGCGGCAAAGCCGGGCCAGCCGATGCCGGCGCCCCAGAGCGCAGCGACGCGGCCGTCCTCCACCATCGCGGGGCCGTCGCCGGCGCGGTCGAGATAAACAGCCTTGAAGTCCTCGTCCTGCTTGAGGCCGAGACCATCGAGCACATAGCGCGCCAGGATCGGCAGGCCGGAGCCCCTGGCGCCGAACGCGACGGGCTGACCGACGAGATCGCGGATCGTTGTAAAGGGGCTGTCTGCGCGCACCACGAACATGCCGGGGTTGGAATAGATCGCGGTGAGGATCTTGAGCCGCACAAGCGCACGGCCGATGCCGGCGAAGGCCTCATAGGCCGGCTCGCCCGCGACCAGCGCGAGATCGAGCTCGCCCTTCTCAAGGAGCGGGATGTTCTCATTGCTGCCCTTGGTGTTGCGCGGGACGATGGTGAGTTGCGGATCGGCCGCATTCATCACCTCCGCGAAGGCGTTGCCATAGAGCGGGAAGCCGCCGCCGGGCGTCGCGGTTCCCAAGCTGAGCGTCGTGGTCGGAATGGCCGTGCCTCCGGTCTGGGCGGCGGGGGGGCTGGCGAGCAGCGCCGCACCGAGAAGGATCATCGCGAATCTCATGGTCGCTCCTGGCGGACCTGCGTCAACACCGACTTGCGGCGATGTAGGCAGCGACCTGATTTTGTGAAAGCATGCCGCGCAAAGACAATAGAATAATGGGAGGTGTCATGTTGCGAATTTTGCGTCACGGTGCTTTCGGGCTCGCAGTCCTGTTCGGTCTTTTCAGCGCCGCCCCTCCCGCCGCCGCCGGCTATCCGGACCGCCCCGTGCACTGGCTGATCGGCTTCTCCGCCGGCGGCCCGGTCGACATCGTGGCGCGGATCATGGCGCAGTGGCTGTCGGACCGGTTCGGCCAGCAATTCATCGTCGAGAACCGCACCGGCTCGGGCGGCAACATCGCTGCCGCCGCCGCGATCAGCTCGCCGCCGGACGGCTACACGCTGCTGTTCGTCGCGCCCAACAACGCGATCTCGACCTCGCTCTACAAGAAGCTGCCGTTCGACTTTTTGCGCGACACCACCCCAGTCGCGAGCATCATGCAGCTCACCAACATGCTGGTCGTCTCCAACGCGTTTCCGGCGAAGACGGTTCAGGAGTTCATCGATTATTGCAAGGCCAATCCCGGCAAGATCACCTACGCCTCCTCCGGCAACGGCACCTCGGTGCACATGTCGGCCGAGCTGTTCAAGGCGATGACGAAGTGCGACATGGTGCACGTGCCCTATCGCGGCTCGGCCGTCGCCTACCCCGACATCATCTCCAACAAGGTGCAGCTGATCTTCGACAATCTGCCCTCGGCGATGGAGCAGGTGAAGGGCGGCAACGTCCGTGCGCTCGGGGTGACCTCGCCGCAGCGCTGGCCGAGCGTGCCCGACGTGCCCGCGATCGCCGAGACCGTGCCGGGCTTCGAATCGGTCGGCTTCTACGGCATCTCCGCGCCGAAGGGCACGCCGAGCGAGGTGATCGAGACCCTCAACAAGGCCGTCGGCGAAGCGTTGAAGGACCCGAAGCTGGTGGCAAAGCTCACCGACGTCGGCGGCGTGCCCAAGCCGATGGCGCCCGCCGAGTTCGGCAAGCTGGTCGCGGGCGAAACCGAGAAGTGGCGCAAGGTGGTCGAGTTCGCCGGGGTCTCGGTGGATTAGGCGGCGGCCCCGCCGCCGAGCCCGCCCGCACCGCGTTTGAGGGGGCCAACAGGCCCTCTCAGGCAAAGTTGCGAAAACAACCCCATGCACAGTAGACGAGGCCAGTAATTTCAAGGGGTTAGCGCCCACATCGCAAACACCTCCGAAAAAGCGGTTTGCTTCGTCGGGCAAAACAGGGTTATACAGGCATCATCGGCCAATTTCGGCTAATCGAAAATGACGAACGGTGCCGCCCCGGCGTTCCGTCGGCGACTGCCAGCATTGCACCCCCGCCTCCGTCCCTGTAAACGAACCGCGCACCGTTGCCGGCCGCGCGCTCCTCGCGGCCGCCTCGCGGCGGGGCCTGTAGCTCAATGGTTAGAGCCGGCCGCTCATAACGGTCTGGTTGCAGGTTCGAGTCCTGCCGGGCCCACCAGCAGACCCAACGATTTATGCTTGCCGCGAACCAGGTGGACCGTTTGGTAGACGGATTGAATTTCTACTGATGCAACCATGACGAAGATCATCACGCTCGCCAGCGCATTAGCGATTTCAACATCAGCGCAGGCAGAGAGCCCCTATCCTACGCCGAAGCCTGACGGCACGCAGCGCGGCCAACGCACAGGCGCGCCCCGCACGACTGCCACCTTCGCGAGCGGCGACCATTGCAAGGCGTTTCACTGATGGCAAAGAAACGCAAGAGCTTCTCTCATGGCCGAGCCAAGGAAGCTGTCCTGAAGGTGCGTGGCAGCCTGACGCTGAGGCCTCGCCCGAAGCCAAAGACCCCAGAAGAGATCAAAGCCGATATCGAGCGCTCCAATGCATGGCTGGAGGAATACCTCAATTCTCCAGAGTTTGCCGAGGAGTGTCGCAAGGCAGAGGAGAAGGAGAAACGAAGGGAAGAACGCCGGCTGGCCCGTGAGGCTGAGCGCGCGGCCGCTCGCGAGGAGCGACGTCGAAATCCGAAGTCACCGATCGACGCCTACTATAACCACATGGAAAAGTGTCCACACGCCTCGGGGACCAAGGAGCGTCGAGCTTGGAAAAAGGAGAACCCGACGTTCGAGTTCAACGGGGTCACGTACCGTGACGATTGGTCTCCGCAGCTATCAAACAGCGGCAAGACCACACGATGGATGGGTTACCTGTCCGGATCCGACGGCAGCACTCATGAGATCATGAATGAGCACGCCAACAATCGGCGAAACGACCCAAAGAGGAACTGGGGGCTGCCCGAATGACCGGCTCCCGAGTCCCTAAGAGCACCATTGCGATACGCCAGCCGATGCAGTCTACGCGGCTGGCCTTCGCGATATGCCTTCGGAGTCCCAACCGACCAGATTGATTGAACCCATGCTCGATGTGGGGTCGCTATCTTCACCTAGAACATCCGGCGCGGACCCACCGACCTGAATCGAATTGTACTATCGAAAGTGAGCGTCCCCGCTGCGAACCACAAGGGCGGAGCTCGACCTACTGCCCCTCGCTACCTCGCCGCGCACTATTCTCTCGACTTGGACCTCACGCACGATTGAACTGAGCTACACGGGTAAAGACGGCCTTATCTTCGCGTTTCGGATCGCCGGGATGGCCGACTGTGCTTCATTGCCGGCCGGGACGGAATCGCTTAGGCTATAAAGCCTATCTCGATCGTACGGCACACCGCGATGGAGAAAAATGTGGCGAGAGAGCATCCAAATTCGAGTCGTGTTGCGGTGGGCGATGACCTCCGTGAAGTCATCGTGGTGAGCGAACAGTCATTGCCACGCGTATCTCGCATGTTGTTGCGGCACAGATCCAAACCCGTTCGTTCTCAGAGGCAAGCGTCGGTCTTTGCGCGATTGTCCTGGGCAGTCGTGGGTGTGGTCGTCGGGTACGCTGTTCTTGAGGTCGCGCCAGGGATATTTGACTCGACCCAGCAACGCGCGCTGCACCGCGCTGCCGTGCACCGAGACGACAGCGTCATCAGTGCAGGTGTGACCACACAGTTTAAGCGCTCAGTCCTTCTCCACTATCGTGACGTGCACGGTAGGTTGCACCTGCTATTGGCTGACGAGGATGGCGCCAACAAGTTCGTCAACGACACGCTGATCTACCTCGATACGGAGAGTCAGCGAGTAAGAGCGAATACGGCGGTTCGGATTGATGCGCTTCTTGCTGAGGCCTTCGGGGATCGCGATGCTTGCATTGCCGCCTATGCGGATTGGTACTTCGCGTGGAGCCGATCCTGGGCCCTCCTCAAGGAAGCGTCCATAGGCGGCTTATCGGGCGCTCTGCCTAGCAACGTGCAAGGAATCCTTGAGGGAAGCCGTAACGCGGTCGAGGCCTATCTGATCCGGAATTATCAGAGGTTCGTGCTTAGACCTGACTTCCGAAATCCTGTCCTGGAAGCAGGTCTCGCCCACATTCTGGCCACGGCACACAAAGAGTATCTCACTGTCCTTACGGCGCTTGATGACCGCGTTCAAGATTATCTAAATCGCGAAACCCAGCATCTTGAACGTCTCAATCCGCTGGCCAAGTTGGACGTTTCGCTGGCATGGGACCAGCAAAAATGGAAAGCACCGCGAGCCGCGGTGGATGACGAACCATTCCGGACGGTTCTGAGGGGAGCAGGGGCCGTTTCCGTATCGGCCCTTCTAACCCGGAGCACCGCGCCGGCTGTTGAACGGGCCGTCTCTCCCATCTTCGCAAAAGCTGCCACCAAAGCTGTTACAGCAATGCGGCCGCAGATCATTGGGGCCGCCGCAGGGACGATGGTTGAACCAGGTCTCGGTACGGCCGCGGGCTGGGCTCTGGGGGCGGCAGGCGGCGTTGCCATAGACTATCTGATGAGTAAAGGGGAGGAATGGCTCGACCGACCCAAGTTTGTACATGCAAATGGTCAGGCATTGGACGCGACAATTCAGGAATGGTCGCGTGTCATGCAACGGGACTTGTTCGTGGCAGTCGATGCGTGGTTTGAGGACACCCGCGACATGGTTGCCGAACTCAAGATTCAGAGAAAAATCCCTACCGGCTAGCGAGAACCTCTGCTCTGGACTCTTCGCCAAAGACACTCGATCAGTCTACGTTCATGTTGAGTGTAGCCGTTGACACTGTCTGCTCGGCGCCCGCAAACATTCCGAAGTACACATGCTGAACGAAAACGAGATCCCACCCAATTTTCTGCAATACGCAGCTGACATACTCGCCGACACTAATGGCGGACTAAGCGGAACCGAGATCGTTAGGGAAACGGCTGCCTATGCGGTCGAGTATGATGTGCCGCTGCCGCATCCAACTTATCCCTTCCAGGCCTCCAACAAGCGAACAGCCTTGTACGAGAACCTACGAGCTTTTTCAGGTCCCCAGCAATATCGAATCCTTCGCGAGCTTTGTGATCATCGATCATTTGGCCTAACCCGCTCGGCAAAGCGCACGGAGCTCAAACAGCGACTGGCAACGCGTTATGGGCATCTGGCGGAGCATCCGAGTTCGGAAGTAAACGAGACGCTCATTGAAGAAACACGTCACTGGCTGCGGGAACACCCTGAAGTCCTGTCGCTCTATAATCAGGCCTTCACCAAGCTGGAAACGGGCTCATTCCATCGAAATCTGCTCGATGACTTGCGGCTGTCGCTGGAGAAGCTTTTACGGGGTATCTTTGGAAACGAAAAGTCGCTCGAAAACCAGATCAATAGCCTCGGCACATATATCAAATCGAAAGGCGGTTCGCCCGAACTCGCGAACATGTTCGTAAAGCTGGCCGATTATTATGCGAAGTTTCAGAACACATACGTCAAGCACGACGATCAGGTGAATGAAGCTGAGGTCGAATTTGTCTTCGAGATTACAAGCTCGTTCATGAAGCACCTCATTCGCTTGCAATCGATATCCGCCAACTAACTCACCAGACCACGTGCCCCGATGACCCAAGCAATAGAATGGCTTAAAGCAAGAGCGCCGGGTTTTAACCAACTCTCGAAAGACGAACTAAACGCCGTCACGGATTTCTCGCTGCTTTGGACTTTTTTCGAGAGCCGCATTCTAAACAGAAGCGGCAGCGCTGCAGCGATCTGCGTCGCCGTTGATTCCTGGGACGCGGCTGGCATCCTCGTGCCCGATCTGCTCGATGAAGAACTCGCCTATTTCAAACAGCGATATCATCCGGTTGGCCATTTTTCGCATCACTTTGACGGCCTCCATCTGCGGCCGCGTGATCGCGCTCCGATGGTGCGCGGCGTGCTTAGCGGGGCTGAGACCTCTCCCCACCAGTGCGTCGCAACGGCGCTTATCATTGTCTTTCGGTACCGCAACAATCTGTTTCATGGCGAAAAGTGGGAATACGCACTCGCAGACCAGTTAGGCAATTTCACAAATGCCAATCGTATCCTGATGAAAGTTCTTGATCGATACGCAAATCTTCCGTGAAGTCCGGTGATCTTTTCGATCCCTCTTCCCGCAGGCATCACGCCTACTTTTTCAAGTCGTCGGTCTTTGACGCCGTTGGCGTTTTGGCGACGTAATCGAGGCAGGCTATCAAGGCGTACCTTGCAAGCTGTTCCGCGACCACGCGGGTATTGGTCCAGTCATATCCGATCTTCTCATTCGTACCATGAATAGTCCGGCTGCGCCCTTCACTGTAAATGGTATCGAGAAGGGACTGGAACGTTGGACCTTCAGCATTGATGGGATCGGCTCGCTTTATGCCGAGCCTTGCTTCGAGCATCGTGAGAATTCCTTTGGCCTTAGTACCCTTGCCCAAGGCGTCCAGAGATGCGGCAAACCCAACCGTCGCCATGAGGTCGCCAGTCTCTCGGCATCCTTTCTCAAACCAAATGAGCGCCTGCAGCAACGCCTCCAGTATCTCCCGGCGTGCGGTACTCCTGCCGGGATCTACGAGGTTGTCGAGCATTTCGCCGCACGCCACATAAATATCCTTCAGGCGAACCAACTCCCCCAGCCAATCGCTCGGCTTGATAAACGGTCCGAAAGGACGGCGGCTCAGTCGCGATCCGGACAGTATTGTTTTTCCGGGAACGAACTGGAGCGATGTTTGACTATAAATGGGTCCATCATAGTTCAGATTGAATCCCCGTAGCGTTTCCGATGGCTTCTCAAAGGCTAGGGCTGAACACGCGAGCGCGAGTCGCGCCGCTGTCAACGCCGTCTCAAGACCGGCTTCGGGCGCAAAGGCAGAAGACAGCTCAACGCTGCAGACATATTCGCAGGGCCCTATCGCTTGAAGTATGTTGTCCTCAAGCAGCTTCTCGCGATTGCTTTTTCGCGGCCGGACCCGGCCTCCTGTCCATAGGCGCTTAGCACGCCGCTGGGTAACCGGCGTAACACCGCCCTCGGCTACTTTGCGATCAAGCCATACCTGGCGCGGTTCAAACGTCACCGGACCGAAAGAGAATCGCGCAACATCTCCCTTGGAGAAGAGTGTTGTTCCGAAGGCGTATTCACGCGCGTCCAGATTGGCAACTATGGCGTTGAGCGCATCTTCAAGCTTCGTCAGCAAACCAGGCGCCTGTCCTGCCGGATCCGACAGCGGCGTGCTGGCGATCAGCGGTCCTACAGCACCGCGAACCCAGTCTCGCCACTCACTCTCTTTGGCATTCCGTGCCAGAGACGGACGGTCCGTTTTAAGCTCGTGCGCGAGTTTCGTAATAAGATCATCGACTTCCTTCGTGATTTGAAGCGTTCCGCCGTCCCCAGCAGGAATTAGTCGCGGGAGCTTGAAATGGTCATCCTCGATCAACGCCAAGGGTGACATGCCTCGGGTCTCTGCCAATCCGGCAAGCATCTTCTCAACTATTTTTGAGGCTTTGCTCATAACCGACCGCTCCGAAGCAAAAAATGCAGAACTAAAACGGCTTCATTCAGAGCCACAGACCGGAATGTCAACTCTCAATCGAGCTTCTCTTCGGAGACTTATTGAGCGCTCGCCTCGGACCAACTCCAACCTCAACGACCGTCCGACCATCCGCGGCGCGCGCTGCAGGGTGGTTAGCGTGACGTTGCCGTCCTTTGGGTGAGCAAGCACCCAATCTGGCTGCGCGAGGTCTTCATGCGCCGGGCCAGATTGCTTCCTCGCCGAGGACGTCATCGAGCGTGGCGCCCTTGGCGGTGGCCTCCTTCATTTCCCGAACTCACGGCTTCTGCGGCGCGCAAGGGTCAGGTCGTCCGGCGGGGTCTTCTACGTCCTTCTCGATGAACCCGTGGCTGATGACCAGGGAAAGACGGCCGCGATCCGGACCCTATGGGCAAGAGGTCGCCATGTGCAGGCGCCCATAGCGATGACCGCTCGCTCCGTGCCGACCTCAATCCCAATTCACGAGGCGTTCGCCCTCGCCCGCTCGCGTGCTTCGCGGCGGCGCTCTCGGCGCTCGCGCCGCCGCTTGGCCCGGTCGACTGGCTGCGGCAGCGGGGGAAGCGGAGCAATCTCCAATACCGGCTGGGACGTCTCGTTGACCAGCGACGCCAGGCTTGGCTCGCTTGGTGCCGGGCGGGCTTCCATGAACTCCAAGACGTCTCGCCCCTTGGACGTCAGTCTCCAGCCACCGCTGATGCGCTCGACCAGGCCTTGCGAAAAGATGTCGAGGTCCGGCACCCGGCTGGCGAGACGCCTTGTCCGCTCGGCCCAATCGCGGCCGCTGGTTGCCAGGATGGCCATGTCGCGCTTGAGGTCTTCCATGACGGCAAAGCCGTCCGGATAGCTCACCAGGATCTTCAAGACCGTCACCTGGAAATTCACGCCCCCGCCCCCGCTCTGGTCAATCAGCGCCAGAAGATCCCTCTCGGGAGCGCCGACCGTACTTTGCTTCGGTGCGTTCGCGATTCAAAAATGTTAATCCCGAGGAAGAAGGGCGCGCAGGCCAAGGCTTTCGTATTTGAGAGCTTTTTTTGCGGCCATCCTTCGAGACGCCCGCTTGGGGCGGGCTCCTCAGGATAAGGGCGGAGTTTGTGGCTGCAGTTTTGAAGGGCACTGAAGCTGATTAGCCTCATCCTGAGGAGGCGCATCAGCGCCGTCTCGAAGGACGAGGCGTGCGCGCAAACCGCCTCCACAAGCCATATGCGATAGCGCTGGGCGCGGCAGGGGAGCGGGGCTGCAGCCCGCGTCGGGCGAACCTTACAGCTTCCGATACGTCACATGCGCCATCGCGAACGGAATGCCTGCGCGCCCGGCGCTGCCGCGCACGATGCAGGCGCGATCGTCGATCGCGTAGAACCAGTCATCGAAATTCAACTTGAACGACTTGCCATCGCCCTGCGGCGTGTCGCGCGTGTATGTCCAATGGAACGCACAACCGGCCTGCTCGCCGGTGGCTTCGCCTTCCAGGCGATTTTCATGGCCGGTGTATTGACCTTCGCCCAGCTTGTGAATCGTCCAGCGCAGCGTGTCGCTGCGGCCGTCATCGAAGGTGTAGGTTTCGGTCAGGACAACGGTGTCGGTGTCCGCGTCCAACTCGCCATGCGCCGCGATCGTCGCCCGCTTCAACAGCCCGCCGACGAGGCTCTCGACCACCGCCCATCCTTCCAAGCGGCCAACGAAGAACTGCTCAGGGAGAAACACCGGCGTGGTGCCAGCGAACGCATCAATGGCCATGGGCTTTTCCTCCGAACCGATGACCACTCAAGTCGCCTCTCGGCACCAGGTTCCCCAGCACGAGACCCGCCTGGCTCGTTGCCGTGTTTGCGGGGGGCATGCGCGGACCCGGCTTCAACACTTCGCCTTCTCCACAGCCCTCCGGAACACGGGGACAAAGACAGTCCCACCGTTTGCGAATCCCTGCCCCGTGCTAACGCGCGGAACGATTTGGCGCGGGCACGGATTCGTCCCGCAGGAGCGATCTCGCATGCTGATGACCAGGGAAAGACGGCCGGCGATCCGGACCCTTCGCGGATGGGCCATCCATGTGCTGCAGGAGGCCGGCGCGATCTGCGAATGCGAGGAGCACGGCTGGGCCAGGGATCGTGCCGACCCGCACGCGCGGAAACGTGCGGCAGAGCTCGCACGCCAGGATCCGCCGGACGGCGTCTCTGCCGATCAAGCGATCGCGGAGATCAACGATGTCCTCGATTCGATCGGCGATACCTGTCCGGAGTGCTCGGACGAGAGCCTTTGAGGCCTCCACAAGCGACCACGGACGACGACGTAGCGTCCGTCCGCTGTCACCGGATGCTTCAGGCCGATTTCCGCCGCGCCCCTGCGGCCGGCTTCTTCGCGGACGTCTCCTTGGCGGCCGCCTTCTTGCCCGCGATCGGCATCAGCATCTCCTTCTGGCCGGAAGCCGCCTTCCTCGGCTTCTTCGCGGGCTTATCCGCCTTCGCGGGCGCGGCCTGCTTGCCTGCATCTTTGCCTGCCTCCTTGCCGACGCTGCGCCGCAGCGCCTCCATGAGGTCGACCACGTTCTCGCCCTTCGGCCGCTCCTTCGGCCGGATCACCTTGCCGGCGCGCTTTTCGTTGATCAGCTCGATCAGCGCGGTCTCGTAATGGTCCTCGAACTTTTCGGGCGCGAAGCGACCGGCCTTCTAGTTGACGATGTGCCTGGCGAGATCGAGCATGTCCTTGGTGACCTTCACGTCCTGGATGTCGTCAAAGTATTCCTGCTCGCTGCGCACCTCGTAGGGGTAGAGCAGCCGAAAGCGCTCCCCGCTCGTTCAAGGTGAAACCAGCCGCTTGCGGACAGCATACCGAACCAGCTCGGCGGTGGAGGACATCCTGAGCTTGCGCATGGCCGAGGCGCGGTGTGTCTCGACCGTCTTGACGCTCAGATTCAGGA
>Ga0214545_1012244_pt1 | contig 11325 bp, 7 predicted proteins | sample CNSS4metaG_FD_160064 | JGI IMG/M metagenome (GOLD analysis project Ga0214545, IMG submission 160064) | Root nodule microbial communities from cowpea collected in UCLA plant growth center, Los Angeles, California, USA - CNSS4 | ecosystem: Host-associated > Plants > Roots > Nodule | place: USA...
AGAAACTAGGTCAAATAAGGTTACAAAAATGAGAGACAAAAGAGCTAACTATGGTGTGTGCAAGGCTAATTTCGTTCTAGCACAAAAAGAGACAAAGAATGTGTCTCATATGTCTCCAAAAAGTGGCTATAGTGTGCTAAAAACAAAGGAGACCAAAGGTACATAGGTACACCTGCTTCATGCCTTTTACTTTATGCTTTATGCCTTTGCTTTACTCTCTCCTCCACATCATTTATGCTCCTCAATCACCATGCGCCACCTAGCATTGCTTTCTTACTCTTAATTAACCTACAAAGCAAATAAACATAGATTAGCATGTTGGCTTAAGTCAAGTCAATTGTAGTCAACAAGTCAACCTAGTCAAAGGTCAACAAGTCAACTAAAGTTGAATCAACTAAGTCAACTTTGGGAATCAAACATAACAAACACAAATGAAAGAGATGAAGGATTAGTGAACTTCCTTTCTAAACATGCTTAGTCTTCTTAAGCATGTGCCTTCATCCTTGGTTGGGGTCAATCCTTCATCAAAAACTATTTGGAAAAAAATTTGAAAAATGATTTAATTTGTTTTACAATTTTGAAAATCTTTTTATTTAAATTTTAGTATTATTTTAAAATTGGTGTCATGCGACGCGAGCGGTCGGACAGACACTTCAAATAAATTCTTTTTTCTTAATCTATTATTTTTTTTATTTTTTTAATCATTTATAAATTTTTAATATTTTTTTAAAAGTTATTTTAAAGTAGTTGTGGATGTCATTGCGACGTGAGCAACCAAATAGATATAAAAGAGTAAACAAAGAAAGTTATATTTTATTTTTAGATCATTTGTATATATTTGTAAAAAAACAGAAGTCTAAATTGGATGTCATGCACCGTGAGCGGCCAGGCAGACAATAAAGAAAGGGAAAAAATATTTTTTATGATTTAAAAAGAAAGAATGAAAATTGAAATAAAACTAAATCAAAAGATGAAAGAATTGAGAGTAACGTACCTTAAAAAGTTTCAATATCTCCTCACCTTTTCTCTTTTCTTTTTTTTCTTCCTTTTCTAATATTTTTGTGTTTGTTTTTCCAATAGAGATAAATGTGAGAGGTGTCTATGTGGGTGGTAAAGAGAGAAAGAGAGAGTGTAGAGAATTTTTTTTCCCTTTTTTCTACCTCCTTCAATATGTTGAGGTGTATATGTGGAAGTGGTGATGGGAAAAAAGTAGAGTAGTGTAGAGAATTTCTTTTTTTCGGTCCCCCTTTTTCCTATGATAGAGTGCATATTTATATTCATATATTGCAATATCAATGCAATCTCAGCCTTAATTGTAATGAACAATATAAGGAAGGAATTGGTTATCATAGCAACACATTATGGGAATCAAATCATAGTAAATCAGAGCACAAAATCAATCCCAAATTAGTAATATTGATTCTAACCATTAACAAATCAGAGCACAAAATCAATACCAATTGGTAATATTGATTATAACCATTTGAAGAAATATTTCATCTAATTATTAGAATCATATCACTAATTTCTCTTCCAGGAACAAGGGTAGAAAACAGGTTGAGTTGTTAGGCTCATGAGAAGGAGTGCGATAATTAATAACAAATTGGGCTTTTCCCTCTTTATTCCTTTTTTTTCTTTTTTTTTTCATCTCTCTTTTTTTCTTTTTTTTTTCTAAAATTAAAGTTTGAAAATCTTTGAAGAAAATAATATTTTTTTATTTTTTTAATTTTGTTTGAAAATAAATTTATTTACCCGGACGAAATTGGGTGTTGACACCTAGCAAAAGACATAAAAAGATAACCCAAGTCCAGTCGACTACGTAGCAGAACCATCGCCTCCCTGTTGGCCACGGGTGTTCCTCGCATATGCTTATATCAACAAGTTGATGATCATCGCAAAAGAAAGAACCACACAGCAGAACACACAACAAATAACAAAAGGGTAAGCTAGAGCCAAAGTAGTTTTATCATGCAATCATATATGCCTTCACAGTCAAATATACATACATCATCGAAGCATGTTATGACCTTCCAATCAATACACTAAGACTCGACTCAACTCATCCGGATTAGATATAATATGGTCGGATTCAACAGATGCTTGCACTTGTGGTGGATTACTCTGCTCACCCCCGAGTTGCTCACCCCCGAGCTATGTGTTACAAGTGTTACAATGATTCAATCCCCCACACACAAGGTTAGCCCTTAATGAGTTTCAGGCCTCCTATTACTCTCACCACAAGAGTCAGTCCGCTTTAAGTGCGACTAACTGACTCCTTAGAGTGCCAGGATGCAACCTTACCTTGAATCCTTATCAAATTATATAGATGGGGCACCACCATGAACACCTACTAACAGGGGTCATGGAATTACGTCCCGACCACTAAAGCACGACCCTAAAATCTCACCTAGAGATTTCAAGGAATTACGCACTGACCACGGACCAATCATAATCAACAATAAAGGAATACTCATCATGCATAGAATTTCATACCAATCTCTGTAACCAATCCTCATTCATACCACATGTTGAATCCATCCCACTAGTTATTCCCAAATTCATAATTATAGGGCCTCATCTCATACCAATATCATGCCTCTTTTATTACTAACCATCTCATTCAAAACGCATGCCCAAATCATACCGACACACCCATCCAGTTCATAAATCTCAGATTTTCCATACATGTTCACATGCCTCAACATTAAATATAACACACCAACCAATTAAACAGTCAATAGACATCAAGGGACAAGAATAATAAAACTTGCAGAAGATCTCGCCCAAGTCAGGGGCCCTCGCTCAGGCGAGAGGGATACCCTCGCTCAAGCTGCAGGCTCTCACTTAGGTGAGATTGTGACAAAGGTCCTAGGATAATTTCGCACACTCGTTTAGGCGAGCCCTCCCTCGCATGCGCGAGACAACCCCTCACCCAAGAGTGAGGTTCCTCGCCTAGGCTAAACTGTAGGGACACTCCAAGGCTTCCAAGTCTTCTCGCTAAGGCGAGCGTTTCTCTCCTGAGCGAGACAGTGCCTCGCTCAAAACAAGAGCACTCTACCTGAGCGAGAGCGACAGATCTTGCCACTGCCTTCCTGCAATAGTCACATATTTGCATCCAAAACCACAACACAAGGTATCTCATACATTCCCAGCAACTTATAAGCTCAAAATCATGACACAAAGGCAAAACAGTCAGCACTCATATCAAATAAAAGGGGGTCCTAACTTCCCTTACCTGGAAAGGGGGTTAGTAGAGGACCTCTACACCATAAGAGTGAGCACAGCAGCTCTAGGACAGTTTAGGGGCTGAAAAAACAGCGGAACAAGTCATAAGATGAGCTCCCTACGGAACCCTAGCTGGAAAACATGAAAAGTATGCTAAGGAAGAGGTGGTCAAAGATGGAGAGTACTTACGTGGAGCAGGAATGAGCTTGAGCAATCTTTACAGAGGCTAGGAAATTAAACCCTAGCAGAACACAATTCTTTTCTTTTGGAATCGAAGAGAACGACAGAACGACTGTTTTTCTGAAATGAGGGGAATGAAAGAATTAGGACAGACTTAGGGTTTGTTTTCCCTTTGGGCCAGCCCTTAGGCCCAACTCACATAGGACAGCCTTTTTAATTTAGGATAGAAAGGAATAAGAAATTTAATGGACCTTAGAATTAACCTTAAATTATGACTAAATAACATGATTCTTAGAATATGTCTGAATTATTAGTTTAAAAACTACATTGAATAACTAATATTTCACCAGTTTAACAACTTGTAAGATTTTAAAGAGACTCCTAAAGTAGTACTATAAAATTAAAAGTAAAAATAAAGATAAAGAAATAGAAAGACTTTAATAATTAGAATATTACTTTCACTACAAGAAAATACCTCGTCAATAAACAATTTTAGTAAATCATTATATACCAATTTAGATATCAATTTACAAAATAAAAAATTATTGCTTAATAAAATAGTCAATAAAAAAAATTATAATCGATCTCTAAATTGAGTTTTAAAATTTAGTTAAGGTTTTAGCTAACAAAGAAAATTGGTCATTAAATATTAGCTACTATAGTTTGGTTTTTGCTATCAAAGGAATGTTTCTAAATTAGTCTCTAATTAATTAGTAACCTATTTAGTGACCAATTATAATTTTTTATTTATAATAGTGACTATTTTAATAACCAATAACTTTATTTTATTTTATTTTATTTTATTGTAAATTTATATCTAAATTAGTCAGTGTAGTAACTTATAACTTTTAACATCGGTTGTTAATAAAGTATTTTTTTTTAGTATTTCGTTAGACTTTGAAATTTAAGAAGTAACCTACTTGGATTGTCTTAAATGAAAGTTATTTGGGTATTTAGAGTTTAATACAGTGAAGTAATTGTGATTAATACAGTGAAGTAATTAAAAGCCAGTGCAGTAATTAATACAGTGAAGTAATTGTGATTAATACAGTGAAGTAATTGTGATTAGTACAGTTTAATACAGTGAAATAATTATGAAAATTAATGACCTTTAGATATGTGATAATTGTGATTAAAAGCCAGTATTTTTACTTTAAGTAATGCAAAAAGAAAATGACATTTTATAAGTTTTAATTTAATACTGCGTAAATTTAGTTCCAGAAATCTGTCATATTAGTATTTCAAACTAGAAAAAATCTTAAATATAAATCCTTAAAGATTTCTAGAGTTTCATTTAAGTCTTTGAAATTATTTTCTTTTTTTTCATTTTTTCCTATTTTAAGGATTTAATAATGACATATCATAAAGAACAAAATGAAAAGAAATAAAGACAAATGAAATTTAAAAAAAAATTAAAAAACCAGTTTAATTTTTTCCATAATTTAAAAAGTAATGCACCAACTATATGCAAATTTAAGAATTGGATTTATTATATAATAAAAAATTAAGAATTTTGGATACCCAAGATCCGTGCTTATGTAAGGCAATTTATTATCAAGATAAAAAGACTTTTCCTCGAACAATAAAGTGAGAATGTTCTTGTAATAAAAGATTCGGATAATTTAATAGAACGTTAGAAATATATGTCAAGAATATTGTGAGCGAAGAGTATTGTACCGTACGGGAAATGATCGACCTCAATATGTTTATTTTGATTCCAACTCGATAAATATTTATTATAAAATGACGAGTTTCAGTCATGGGTCGAGGTGACGAGCAAGGAATTCGAGCAGGAATTGGGCCGAACAGGATTTAGGCCGAGTAGAATTTGGGCCAAGCAGGATTTGGGCCGAGCAGGATTTGGGTCAAGCAAGATTTGGACCAAGCAGAATTTGGGCCGACAAGGATTTAAGTCGGGGTGGTTAGTTCATTCCTAAAAGGAAAGGATTTAATATCCAACGGAAAAATAAGAGTCAGTTGTTGATATTTTGCCACATTAACACGTCTTCCTACGAATCAAGTAGGTAGGAAACCTATATAAAGGAGAAGAGAGGAAGAGATAGGCAGAACTTTTTTGGAACTAGAACTACTGAAATCCAGAAAAGGGAAAACGCATATCTACCAGTGTAAAAGTCAGAAGGGTAGTTTGTTCTTGGTTTTCGTCTCCTTGATATTCGAGACCAGGACATTGGTGTCCACTGTGGGGCCTGGTAAAACGAGGTCCCAACCACAATAACGTGAATAAATCACGATGATAAAGTAGTCCACGATGAAAGCGTCAATGGCGGAGTTGGGAAGGGAGAAGAGATGACAAAGGTCTTTTGATGCTCGACAACGAGGGCTCGTGATGACCTTTGACAAGGTTTCAGCAATTGTGGTCTTGATGAAGCTGAACGAAGAGGTGAGCTCTAAGTCAACCTCAAAGCAAGAAGGGATCTGATGACGATTAGCCCTAGGTCTCCTTCACAACCACGATGTTAGGCGAAGAGGTAGGCTCTAGGCCGACCTCGAATCAGGAACTGGCTAGACGTTAGTTAACCCAAAATCTCTCGCACAAACACAAAGCTAGATGAAGATGTAGGCTCTTAGCTAATCTCTACTGTATCCTCTTTATAAACTTTTCATTTGTATTATTTTTCCTTATCATTAAGTGCTCATGAATTACTAGTTTTGCAAGGCAACCTGTAAGGCCCATGAAAATCCACCTTACTAATTCTGCCCTAAACTAAAGGGGCTCCCCTTGTAAGTGGGCCTAAAGGGCTGGCCCAGTAGATAAAGTCCCTTCCATTTGCCCTAAGTCTCATTTTTCCACTCTTTCACAGAACTTTGAGTCGCAGCCGTCAACCCCCTCTGCTAGGGTTCTGCCTCCGCTGTTACGTGAGCCAGGAAGTTCCGTCACTCCATGTAAGTGACTTTCGAGTTCGTGCTAGTTCCATTTTGTAACCTTTTCGTGATCTGTTGTAAGAGTCTTGGCTAACTACACCGGTCTGGTTCTGTTCCACTCTCACAGCAGCCCTGTAGTGCATCCTTGGAGCTGTCGTACTCGTGGTCACATAGTAGGGATCTTCGCTAAGTTTTTCCAGGTACGGGAAGTTAGAGTTCTTAGTTTCCAGTCGTTTTGGTCTATGTTTGCGTTGGTTGCTGCTTGTATGGTTTAATCTTTCGATTTGATGCATGAGAACACTCTGTATGTTTGGTTGGTTTGAAAAACATGGTTGTTCCAGATGAACCAGTGGCGAGACCTGTAAATCTCACCCAAGCGAGTCGGTCTCGCCTAGGCGAGATGAAACAGGGAGCTCGCTTAGGACTTTTGCGCGAAAGGTCACCCAGGCGACCAGCTCGGCTTCTTGAGCGAGCGAGCATCTCGCCCAGGCGAGGGGGGTCCCGCCTAAGCGAGATCCCATGATGTTCCCTGGGTGCTTCATCGAACCCTCGCCTAGGCGAAGGGGGGGCTCGCCTGAGCGAGCACGTCTCGCCTGAGCGAAACCCCTCAGCTTGAGCGAGTGATTGGGCGAGGCAGTGCGCTGTTTGGGTGTTCGTTTACCCTTGGATGATTGATATTGGTTTGGATGTGAATTGTATGATGAGAAACATGTATAGAATGGAGTATTGTGCGTGTTTGGCATGAATCACGAATTATGTATGACGGGTTTAGTATGAAAGTTGGCATGTGAAATGAATGAGTGGTGTGGAACTAAAGGAACATGGTATTGATATGAAAGGAGGCCCTAGACTCATAGGGTGGCGATGATCAGAGGTATAGATTCGAAATATGATGTGTATGAGGACTTTATCTCAGGGGTTGGTATGGAAATGAAAATATAATTTAATGTTCCCTTATTGCTGAGTTATGAATGTTGGTCCGTGTCAGCGTGTAAATTTCCTTGGGGTCTCTAGGTGAGGCCTTCGGGGTTGCGCTTCAGTGGTCGGGACGTAATTCCATGGCCCCTGTTAGTGGGTGTCCATGGTGGTGCCCCATCTGTATAACTAGGTAAGGATTCAAGGTAAGGACTGCATCCTAACACTCTAAGGGGCCAGTTAGTCTCACTTAGAGCGGACTGACTCCTGTGGTGAGAGTAGCAGGAGGCCTGAAATTCATTAAGGGCTAACCTTGTGGTGAGGGAGATTTGATTCATTGTAACACTTGTAACACATAGTTCGGGGATGAGTAGTTCAGGGTCGAGCAGAGGTATCCACCACAAGTGCAAGCATCCGCTGAATCCGACTAAGTTATACGTATCCGGATGAGTCGAGTCGAGTCGTAGTGTATTGAATGAAGAGTCATGACATGCTTGGTTGTTATATGGATATGGGATGATGATAATGTATTTGACTGTATGATGAATATGTGTTGGCTCTAGCTTACCCGTTTTGTTGCATGGTTGTGTTGTATGTGGTTGTTCTTCTTGCGATGATCATCAATTTGATTGATGGAAGCAGATGGGCGAAGTTCTCGTGGTCAACAAGGGAATGGCGAGTTCGCGGCTTAGCCATCTGGGCTGGAGTTGTTCTATTCACTATTTCTTTAGGGCTACGGCCCCTGTATCGTTTTATGCTTTCTTACTCTACACTCTTTGTTAGGATCGTATATGGTTTATGTTGGCATTGTGGTGTGCCCAGGTTGTAGGGGTTGTGTTGAGGACCCCAAGACTACGCTACTATACTTTTATCGCGTGACGTTTCCTTTAATTTTGTCTAATAATTAAATGGGACGTTACACAACCAAAGAAACTCAAACTCGACGGAAAAGCAGGTTGGCCCCTACTAAACCAAAAAGGCCTAAAGCAAGTCGACTCCTACGATCCACACATTCCAGCTTGGCTGGAAGCAGGCAGTAACATGTCTAAACAAAAACTACCATTGTGATTCACTTGTTTCATATTGATGGTCTCGTCAGTTTGACCTTGCCACGAGCTTGGTCATAACCTATGTACGCTGAGGGTTTCATCAGTCCAACCTAGCTACGAGCTTGGTAAACACCTCAGTACGTTGAGAGTTAAATTCGGACCAACCTCGCTATGAGCTTGGTAAACATCTTAGTACACTAAGGACTAAACTCGGTCCGACCTCGCTACGAGTTTGGTAAACACCTCAGTACACTAAGGGCTAAACTTGGTCCAACCTCGCTATGAGCTTGGTAAACACCTCAGTACGCTGAGAGCTAAACTCAGTTCGACCTCGCTACGAGCTTGGTAAAAACCTCAGTACGTTGAGGGCTAAACTAGGTTCGACCTTGCTACAAGCTTGGTAAACACCTCAGTACGCTGAGAGTTAAACTCGGTCTAACCTCTACGAGCTTGGTAAACACCTCAGTACGTTGAGAGTTAAACTCGGGCCAACCTCATTACAAGCTTGGTAAAAACCTCTGTACGTTGAGGGTTAAACTCGATTTGACCTCGCTACGAGCTTGGTAAACACCTCAAAACGCCGAAGGTTAAATTCGGTCTGACCTCGCTATGAGCTTGGTAAACACCTTAGTACGTTGAAGGCTAAACTTGGTCTGACCTCGCTACCAGCTTGGTAAACACTTGAGTACGTTGACAGCTAAACTCGGGCCGACCTCAACTAGATCATTTTATATATTACTTCTTATGTTGAGGTATGACTCAGGCCGACCTCAACTTAATCATTTTATCTTACTTGTCTTATGTTGAGGTCTCCCTCGAACCGAGCTCAACTAGATCATTTTATATATTACTTATTTTATGTTGAGGTCTCCCTCAGGCCAACCTCAACTTAATCATTTTATCTTACCTGTCTTATATTGAGGTCTCCCTCAAACCGACCTCAACTAGATCATTTTTATATTACTTCTTATGTTGAGGTCTCCCTCGGGCCAACCTCAACTTAATCATTTTATCTTACCTGCCTTATGTTGAGGTCTCCCTCGGGCCAACCTCAACTTTATCAATTTATATACTTGTCTTATTCTGAGGTCTCCCTCGAGCCAACCTCAACTTTATCAATTTATATAGTTGTCTTATTTTGAGGTCTCCCTCGGGCCGACCTCAACTTTATCAATTTATATATTTACTTGTCTTATTCTAAGGTCTCCCTTGGGCCGACCTGAGCTTTATAAATTTATTCTGAGGTCTCTCTTGGGCTTACCTCAGTTTTATCAATTTATATATTTACTTTTTTTACGCTGAGAGCTTCCTCCTTCAGGCCGACCTCAACCTAATCATCTACGGGTCGAGTAATAGAGGACGACCTTTAGCACGTGACTTAAAAATACTTCTTTCAAGAAGCTCCTACATTTCGCAAACAAGTTGTTTATTTTGCATGAACAATAAGGCACACCATAACTTATTATGTAGCCAAAGATGAACACCGCCAAATTTATCAAAAGGGACAAAACTTACATAAAGATGATGTGAAAGAAAGTGAAGACCCAACATGATACTAGAAGATGTGGAAGGTTTATGACAACCTTTCATCCCAACAAGTTGAGAACTCAAGGTTGGAGGGTTGTGTACCGTCTGGGGAATGACCGACCTCAACATGTTTATTTCGATTCCGACCTGATAAATATTTATCATAAAACGACAAGTTTCAGTCATGGGCTGAGGTCACGAGCAAGGAATTGGGCCAAGCAGGATTTGGACCAAGCAGAATTTGGGTCGAGCAGGATTTGGGTTGAGGTGGTTAGTTCCTTCCTAAAAGGAAGGGATTTAATATCCAACGGAAAAATAGGAATCAGTTGCTGATATTTTGCCACACTAACACATCTTTCTACGAATCAAGTAGGTAGGAGGCCTATATAAAGGAGAAGAGAGGAAGAGATAGACATAACTTTTTTTGGTACCGGAACTACTGAACTCTAGAAAAGGGAAAACGCATATATACTAGTGTAAGAGCGGGAAGGGTAGTTTGTTCTTAATTTTCGTCTCCCTAAGATTTGAGACCAGAACAAGTATATACTTTCTTTTTCCTTTGTTTGTTGTCATCAAGATTGTTAATTCATATATAATAAAGTTCAAATGATAAACACAAACTATATTAATGAAGAGAAATACTTTAACAAATTAATTTATTTTGATAATGAAGAATAATGTCAACAAATAATAACTAAGCTTTTAAATATATCTTATATTTAGATTTTTTTTATTATTTGAAATAGTTGAACGTTTATGATCATTATACTTATGTGAAAGTTTCCAAAGAACATCAATTTTTTTTGCATCATATCGATACCATTTTGACATTACAAGACTCCGACATGGATCATATTAAGTTTGGGGAGTTATTATACTATATGTACGCGAGATCATCTCAGACTGCATACCTGAGATCATTTCGACCTAAATATCCAAGATCATTTCAAATTGTTATAAGTGTCTGCTGATAGAGATGGCAAATAAACCCGTCCCCATAGGTATTGCCCGAACCCGTCCCCGGTTTGACGGGGAATCCCCGCATTGACTGGGTATGGGTATGGGTATGGGGAATCCCCGACTTTTTCAATTGGGTATGGGGATGTACATATCCCCGCCATAATACCCGTCCCCGCCATATCTCCATTCCCGTTTAAATTATTAAAATCTTCATAATTAATTAAGTAACTATATATATATATATATATACTTTATATTTTTTATTTCTTCTAATTATTTGGTTTGTATGAAACTCATTCGTATCCAATATATTTTTCATCTTATCATAAATCTTTATGTAATTATGTTAAAATGATGTATGTAATTAAAAAATTTTATGTCTCACATTTGAATATTTATATTATTTTTTAATATTTTTATTTATTGTATATTTTCCTTTCACATGAGAATGTTTAATATTCTCAATTTAAGTGTTTAATAGCATAAACCTTTCATTTACAAGGTAATATAAAAAAAAAATCTTTACTTATTATTAATAATTTTTGTTTCATTTAAACAATTTTTTTGCTTCTCTAAAACAATTTTT
>Ga0214545_1012245_pt1 | contig 11325 bp, 8 predicted proteins | sample CNSS4metaG_FD_160064 | JGI IMG/M metagenome (GOLD analysis project Ga0214545, IMG submission 160064) | Root nodule microbial communities from cowpea collected in UCLA plant growth center, Los Angeles, California, USA - CNSS4 | ecosystem: Host-associated > Plants > Roots > Nodule | place: USA...
TGGTTCACCGTTCCTCTCTCTCTCTCTCTCTCTCTCTCTCTCTCTCTCTCTCTCTCTCTCTCTCTTTTCTGCCATCTCCAACTCTGATGCACCTTCCATCTCTCACTTTCACCCTAATCCAAATCTTAATCCTGGATCGCTTCTCTTTTCTCCCAACCACATTTCCCTGTCACTACCAATTCTCACATTCTAGGGTTACCGCGCCCTCCCAATCAACCCATTTCTCAACTTTACTCATCACTTTCTAATAATCTAATCCAATTCCGCCCTCAATTTTCGCTTAATTCACCAGCTAGGTTATTTATTTATTATTGTTTGTGTTAGTGGAGAATAACTTCTGCTGATTCCCAACTCTCAGATCTCGTTACTTGCACATGGATTGGGGTTTAACTATCCCTTCCGCCGCGCTCGATTTGGTTAGCTGTATTGATGCAATGCGGCTGGAGAAGTATTCATGAGTTCTGATGAGTCCTTGCTATTGGAATCGGATCCGCGTCCTGTGATTGTTCACCGCCGCGGGAAATCGGGTTCCCGGACCTACCTCTATGGCCATGGTTCCTTCTCGTCTTCGGTGTTCGAGGCGGCTATTGCTGACATCAGCGATTTGGACGTGAAGGAGCGAAACAAGGAGGTTTTGCCTAGCGATAGCAGCTTCCACACTGCGTCGTTTAGTAACAGTAACAGCTCTGATAAGTGTGCTGTTGAGTCGAAGTTCCCCTGGCAGTTTCCCTTGGAATGCCCCACGCGCGAGAGGAGGCGCTCGGCATCGTGGGGTGCAATGGAACTGCATGGTGCTGATAACCGGAGTGTGCCGTTTGAGATATCCGGAGCTTCGTCTCATGTGCAGGATAGGTTGAATAGTAAATCGCAGAGGATTAGGCACAAGAGTGTGCAGTTTGATGATCCTGCTTTTCAGGAGGATGGTGCCAGGTTGATCTATATTAATGATCCCAGGAAGACCAACGACAAGTATGAGTTCACTGGGAATGAGATCCGAACTAGTAGATACACCTTTGTTACCTTTTTGCCCAAGAATCTTTTCATTCAGTTTCATAGGGTTGCGTATCTGTATTTCCTTGCTATTGCAGCGCTCAATCAACTTCCTCCACTGGCTGTGTTTGGGAGGACTGTGTCTCTTTTCCCTCTGTTGTTTGTGCTTTGTGTCACGGCTATCAAGGATGGCTATGAGGATTGGCGGCGGCACAGGTCAGATCGCAATGAAAACAACCGGGAGTCTCTGGTGCTTCAGTCCGGTGATTTCCGATCGAAGAAATGGAAAAAAATACAAGCCGGGGAGGTTGTTAAGATCTTTGCTGATGAGACAATTCCGGCTGATATGGTCTTGTTGGGGACGAGTGATCAAAGTGGGCTTGCCTATATTCAGACCATGAATTTGGATGGAGAGTCAAATTTGAAGACAAGGTATGCTAGGCAGGAAACAGCTTCGGTGGTTACTTCGGAATCTTGTGATGTTTTTGGGGTAATTAGGTGTGAGCAACCGAACCGAAATATTTATGAGTTCACTGCCAACATGGAGTTCAATGGACTTAAGTTTTCCCTTAGCCAGTCAAACATTGTTCTGCGTGGCTGCCAGCTTAAGAACACGGATTGGATAATTGGTGTTGTAGTTTATGCAGGACAGGAAACAAAAGCAATGCTGAACAGTGCAGCTTCTCCTTCCAAGCGAAGCAGACTTGAAAGTTATATGAACAGGGAAACCCTTTGGTTGTCTGTTTTTCTTTTTATCATGTGTTTGGTTGTAGCCCTTGGGATGTGTCTTTGGCTGGTACGCCACAATAACCAGCTGGATACCTTGCCTTACTACAGAAAAAGATACTTCACCAACGGACCCGATAATGGAAAGAAATACAAGTATTATGGGATTCCGATGGAAGCATTTTTCTCCTTCTTGAGTTCTGTTATAGTGTTTCAGATAATGATACCAATATCTCTTTACATCACAATGGAGTTGGTTCGATTGGGTCAGTCATACTTTATGATTGAAGACAGGGATATGTATGATGCCAGCTCTGCGTCAAGGTTTCAGTGTAGATCATTAAATATAAACGAAGATTTGGGTCAAATACGCTATATATTTTCGGACAAGACTGGAACACTCACAGAAAACAAAATGGAATTCAGGAGGGCCAGCGTACATGGGAAGAATTATGGGAGCTCCTTGCATGTGGTCGATGATACAGGTATTCAGTGTCTTCTTGAGATTAACAGAAAGTGTTGATTTCTTGTGAAAGTCTGAGAAATGCACCAGATAGTTATGAATTTGGATTGCCTTTTCATGATAATGATTGTTTTGCTGACATGAGTATTGGTGCCAACGTAACATCTGCGCTTTGTCTGCTATTTTTCATTCAATTAATTATAGATGATTCTGGGATAGACCTTGCAAAAGTGCTCTGTGAATATATAAATCTCTGTAATTATTGTACCAGGAGAAGAGCTTACTTACTATGAGTTAGATGATATTTTTCTATTCATTGTTCAATTTCTTCTGACTGGTTTGCGAATTTGATGAAATGGATTTGTCTGTAACTTAGGATTCAATCATATATCTTGAATTCCTGATCTAATGTAGACGCTGTCATATGTCTGAGTTCTCATCAGAAGTCATCTGTAAGCTTATGATGAATTGACAAAATGCTGGTGCATGTATCACAAAACTCTTTTTCTTTTGACTGCAGCTGCGGATGTTACTCCTAAACGCAGATGGAAGCTGAAATCTGAAACTGTAGTGGATTCTGAACTGATGATGATGTTGCGGGGAAACTCCAATGGAGAAGAAAGAGTTTCTGGTCATGAGTTTTTTCTTACGCTGGCTGCTTGTAACACTGTAATCCCTATACTTGGTGATGGTGGATTTTCCAGTCATGGAACAAATGAATTAAAAGATGATATTAGATGCATTAATTATCAAGGAGAATCTCCTGATGAACAAGCTCTAGTTTCTGCAGCCTCTGCATATGGATATACTCTTTTTGAACGTACATCAGGACATATAGTTATTGACGTCAACGGTGAGAAACTCAGGTAGATGGTAACTTCTTTTTGGTGGGGGACTATTTGTTTTACTTTGTTTTGACTATGTTTCAAATATATAATTACTAAAACTGTGTTATGTAATTGAATAGCCTAAATATTTCAATAACATAATTATCTCTGTGATATACAGATTGGACGTATTGGGTCTGCATGAGTTTGATAGTGTGCGAAAGAGAATGTCTGTTGTTATTCGGTTTCCTGACAATTCGGTAAAGGTGTTAGTCAAAGGGGCTGATACTTCCATGTTTAGCATTTTGGAAAATGGCAGTGAGAGTAACAATAACATATTGCACACAACTCATAGCCATTTAAACGAGTATTCTTCACAAGGTTTGCGCACTCTTGTTATTGGCTCCAGAGATCTTTCTGATGCTGAACTTGAGGAGTGGCAAAGCCATTATGAAGAGGCAAGCACTTCGTTGACTGACAGAGCTACTAAACTAAGGCAAACAGCAGCTCTTATAGAAAGCAATTTAAAGTTACTTGGAGCAACTGGAATTGAGGACAAGCTACAGGAGGGAGTACCAGAAGCCATTGAGGCTCTTCGGCAAGCTGGAATCAAGGTCTGGGTTCTTACTGGTGATAAACAAGAGACAGCAATTTCAATTGGTCTTTCCTGCAAACTTCTTAGTGGAGATATGCAGCAGATTATTATAAATGGCACTTCAGAGGTTGAATGTAGAAATCTTCTGGCTGATGCTAAAGCCAAATATGGTGTGAAATCTTCAAGTGGAGGTCGTCGGAGTTCGAAACACAAAACCAATGCTGGACTTGGTGACCTTGATATTCCCAATGGTTTCCCCAAATGGAATCCTGGAAAGGAAGAGGGCACTATTGCTCCTTTAGCTCTTATAATTGATGGCAACAGTTTGGTTTATATTTTGGAGAAGGAACTTGAGTCAGAGGTAAAATTGTCCTTCCTCATTTTAACGTTTTTTGAAATATTAATACTTATTGATCATCTAAAACTTACTTTTTCTCTGTGTTGTTCTATTTTTGTAGATTAATATACCACTGCTTTTGATGGAAGTTGTTAAATAAAATTTTAAGGGTAAATATTGACTGATTTCCTATTTCCTTTAACAGCTTTTCGACCTGGCAACTTCCTGCAAGGTTGTGCTTTGCTGTCGTGTTGCACCCTTGCAAAAGGCAGGAATTGTTGATCTGATCAAGAGCCGGACAGATGATATGACACTGGCTATAGGCGATGGTAAGTTCTTTATAATTTTATGTAATGGCAGTTAATGTTTTGGTTTTTCTTGGGGAGCCTGGTTGCTAGGTCACCAGGCTTCGCTAGTGTTGCCAGGTGGATTGTAATATGACTTGATATAATATGAGCTAAATCTTTTTCGTTCTGATTACTTTTGACAGGGGCCAATGACGTGTCAATGATCCAAATGGCTGATGTTGGTGTAGGAATATGTGGACAGGAAGGGCGCCAAGCAGTGATGGCTTCAGATTTTGCAATGGGACAGTTTCAGTTTTTAAAAAAATTACTTCTGGTTCATGGCCACTGGAATTATCAGCGTGTTGGCTATTTAGTTCTGTACAACTTCTACCGCAATGCTGTCTTTGTGTTGATGTTATTTTGGTATGTATGGTTACTCGTGTTTGTATAAGTTGGCCACTCTTAACTTCTTTCTTTCAATATCCCTGATATTGCTGAATTTGGACAAGCTTGAATTAGAAACATGTGATTTTCAATATTTATTCCCTCTGCTGATGATATTAATAGGCTTTGTGCAGATAATTGGCCAAAGGATTTTTCTATATTTAGATTTTAATTTATGTTTATACAACTCTATCTTATGATATTGTGATGCCAACGTGTATGGAGATATATTTCTTCTCTCTGTTTTGCTATCCTTGTTAATATGTGTAATATGCAGGGTGTACCATAAATTATGGGTTCAAAGATAAAAGTTACATTATTTTAATGATACTTCCATGTTTTTATGAGATTGTAAACATTCTGATGTATTAATGTCTTTCCATGTCTTAGGTATATATTATGCACGGCTTTTTCTACAACTTCTGCGTTGACAGATTGGAGTAGTGTTTTCTATTCTGTGATATACACATCTGTTCCTACTATTATTGTTGGTATTCAGGATAAGGACTTGAGTCATAGGACACTCTTGCAGTATCCTAAGCTGTATGGTTCAGGTCACAGGCAAGAAGCGTACAATATGCAACTATTTTGGATCACTATGATTGATACAGTATGGCAGAGCCTTGTTCTTTTCTACATCCCATTGTTCACCTATAAGGACAGTTCAATTGACATATGGAGCATGGGCAGTTTGTGGACAATTGCAGTTGTTATCCTTGTAAATGTGCACCTCGGTATGGACATTAACCGTTGGGTATTAATCACTCATGTTGCGATCTGGGGTTCGATAATCATTACGTATGGTTGCATGGTGATATTGGATTCTATACCTGTCTTTCCCAATTACTGGTTAGTTACATAATTATTATGTATTATGTATTATTGACCTTGCATTACTGTTGGTTATAAGATATAACTAACTAATCCCTTGAAAACATTGCAGGACTATTTATCATCTGGCAAGGTCCCCTACATATTGGATAACAATTTTGCTTATAATTATTGTGGCATTGCTCCCTCGCTTTATTTGTAAAGTTGTCTATCAAATTTTTTGGCCTTCGGACATCCAGATAGCCAGGGAAGCTGATTTAATGAGAAAACGACATGCTACTTTGCGGCCAAGGCTTCATGTTTCCAGTTAACTTGTGTTACTGTCCCGTGTCTTGTAGAAATTACAGAAATCTCAATTGAAGTGGCTTCCCTTGTATTTGTCCATCACAATGCTTTCTTGTGGCAGTTGGTTGCATAATTTACTAGGTATGGACATGCTTTCTCTGTTTTTCTGTTCTTATTTGCTGTTATTATTGTTATTGTTATCATCACAATGATGATGATTTTCATTTTTCTAATATTATTTTCAGCATACTAGTTTTGTCAGGTTTGATGGTTGTCATTATCCAAGAATAAATTCATTTTAGATTGCAAATTGACCAACACATGTTCATATTATCCTGTCTGAAGTTTAGAAGACATCCCTTTTTTCATTAAAGTGGTAATTTGTGAACCAGGATAGATCCAGAAATTGCCTAAGGAATGGTAGAAGGCTTAGACATGCATAATATTCTAGAATTATAGCACAAGGATGGTACTTGGTTGAATAATGAAGTACCACTTCTGCTCTGCTGCGTTCACCCTCCTTCCTCATTTGTTCGTACGGAGTGTGTGTGGATTCTAGGCATAGTCTACTCTTTGTATGTGGAACGGAAAGAGTAATGTTTAACACATAGAAAAGTGGAGATGAATAGGAATTTATTTAAATTTGGGTTTCTTAAAGAAGCAAATTCGTTTATCTTAGAAACTAATTGGTTTTATTAAAGTTTGTGCTACTGTTTCAGTGCTTCTTTTCTTAGAATGATCAACAGACACGTGAAATAGATAAAGTCTTGTTAAACATGAAGACGGAAAATTGTTTTTTTAAAGAGTTGCATGGCGCAAACATAAGTTAAGCAACTCTTCCGACTGTTACAACTGTTGCAACGTGTCCCTCAACTGATATAGATGAATCTGTCTTTGTAATTGTCTGTATTCATACTTTTGTTAATATAGACGACTATAGATTTTGGTGATAAATAATGGAGGTCTTCCCCCAAACGCATCTTGCATCTTTTAATGTAGTAAGTTGTGAATAACGGACTAAATGTCTTTTGGCGTCTACAAAGTACTACTAGCATAATTTGCTGGTTCCGAAACAAGGATCTTTTGTATAATCACTGAGCCTCATTTGTTCAAGGATGGATTTTGTTGGATCATGGATGCCTTGTCAGCGTACATATATATCATTTTTTTTTCTTGCGAGTGGTTGTAGATTTTTAAGGAAATCCACATTCAAAGATTTTTACAGGTTAAGTTTTGTAACAGGCAACTAAACTGATTTGATCATGATTCTGTCACAAGTTTGTCTTTCACAATATCTTCATGTCATACAGGTTTTTCTTTTGTGGTTTTAAAAGCAGTATGTGTCATTGTTTGTATTGTGCTTACACTTCCTACATGATTAAAATTTCTCTACCACAGAAGTAAAGATGATTTTTGTTCTGGCATGTTCAAATTTGTTGTGCCAGTCGTGATTATTGTGGTGTATATTTTCCAGATGAAAGATGAAGCAGAGTGGTGTGGTGTAAGACAAATGCTGGGCATCTAAAATAGTAACAGATTATGTGGTTGGTTGGGAAGCACAAGGCCAAGGTTGGCATATAGCTTGCCTGGTTTTTCAAATGCCTCGGGTCAGGACAGGAAGGTACATAGATGGAAGTTGGAGGTATCTGAATCATCAACGATTTGATGTGGATGGAATTTTAGTGGCGACTTGTTAATAATGATCCACGACCTATAGAAAATAGTGTGGGAGAGAATAGAGTGTAACTAAGTGTACTATAGTTCTGTAAAAATCAGGCTTCAAAACGTCCTTCAAAAGGATAATCTCTCAGGAAAGGGCATAATGGAAAGAAAGAAAAGGTAATTTTTACAATCTCTGCATCTTACACTCTGCTGTCTTATGTTTCCTAGTTCCATTTAATTGCTACGATTAAGGATGCTCTTTTTTTGGCGGGAAGAAGATGCATCTGTGGCTGAAATTAATATTTAATTTATTTTTAGGAAATTAATAAGTAGAAAAAAATATTTTACGTTGAATATTGAATTTAATGATTTTTTTTTTTTTTTTTTTTTTGAGTATTTTTTTAACTATTATCTCAAGAACAATAGTTCATAAAATGGATTAGGAAGATCCTTTAGGTGTGTGTGGTGGAAGTCTAGGTACTGTGGAAGTTCTTGGAGGTTGGAGCTTTTCCTCGGAAGTGAATTAGCGTGAATCTTTAATTTTATTTAGAACTATAAAGCTACATTTTATTTAGAACAATAATGTAGCAAAAAGAATAAACACGAGGCAAAGATAACAAAAGCCATGGACATAAGAGAAGAATAAAACTCTTCATTTTTTATTATATTTCAATGATGGTGGTGCTGAAGAGTAATTTCTCTTGGGCAATTAGATTCAAAGAAAAATAAAGTATAAAACTGACAAATAACTCTTTTAAAACTATTATCAGAATAATTTTACTCGCTCTTATATGTGAGCGAATTGTGAAGACATAATCCATTCTCCTTCTATTAGTTCAAATTTTTGGTGTAGTTTTCTAAATAAATAAAGTGAATTTACTCAATTTGTAGGGTGTTTATTTTCTTTTTCTTTTTCTTTTTCATTACACTTTGCATTCTCATTCGTGGTAAGAACACCTCGTGTGTTCCTTTTTGGATTCTTCAATTTTTTTTCTTTGTTAATTTTGTGATTTTATTCTAATTATTTTTTGTCATTTATTTCTAACAACTTAAACGTAATATTACACTATGATGGGTACGTAAAAAAATATGAAGAAAATGTACTTGTAAGTAACGAAGTATGTCTCGTGAATAAGGAAGATTATATAGTTTCTTCAGAAGTTATTTCAATTAAATTTAGTTTCATTTGTATACTTGTATATTCTACTATTAATAATATACGGTATTTTAAAAGCTTTCTTGTCAAGTTTAAAATAAAATTAATAAAATTTAAAAACTTAAGTAAACGTTTTACTGTGTTGATTTTTCTGCAATGGTAAAAATATAATAAAATCCAAATTATTTAGAAGGGTGAAGTATAAACTTTTTAGGTATAAAAGAAAAATAAAAGACATTTGAAATGTCTTGTGAATTATAGCCTAAGGTTATGTTTGAAAAATATAACTGAAAAATTAATTTTGGTATTGATACTAGAAAGTTGATAGCTAACTAATTAGATTGGAATTATTTGATTGAAGTATATATTAAAGTGGCTTGTAAAAGTTCACATTTGTATTTTATATATATAATTTAATTCATAAAAATTGTTTTTATAGTATTTATAATTTATTTTTAAATGAATTTTTAACTCTTCATTGTTTATTTATACATCAATGATTTTGATCACGTTTTATGCATATTCAGTTTTTTTTTTTATTTAGTGGGATTCATTTTAAGAAAAATATGAAAAATTTATAATGATGAAAATTCTAAATTATGTTTAAGTATATAAAATAGAATTTTGTCTATTAAGTGTTTTTTTCTAAATCTTATCCTTCTTTGAATATTCTTTTATATATTTTATTTGGTTTTTGTATGGCTTCTAAAATTATTCTTTATCCTTTTCTCTAATGGTGACTTTGAATAAAATAATCATGTATGATAATTTTATTCAAATTAGTCACTACCAATTTGAATAGTGACAAATTTTAGTGAAAAAAATAATTAGTCACTATATAGTGACTAAATTGAGAACTAAAATAGTTTAAAAAAATTATAATTGGTTTCTAAATTGATAATTAAAATAGTTTCAATTATGGATTGGTTTTTAAATTGGTCACTAATATTAACTACCAAGTTTTGGCTACTAAAATAATTGGTCTTTAATTAGAAAATTTGGATTCACACATTAACAATCATATATTATTTGTCTGTAAGAATTAGTGTATACTTTTCAATATTCATGTATCTATATATCACGTATCATATCCTATCATTTTGAAAATAAACATATTGACGTATCGGATACGTGTCATATCCGATACGCATATTGTATCTGTGCATCATAGCTTAAAGGTCTCCAACATGTATAACTTGTATTTCAACTTTTTAACAAAAAGTCAACTATGCAGGAAAACTTAAACTCTTTAATTATTCTTTTCTATAGAGTTTGATTTGCTGCAAAAAATTCTCCTTAATTCTCCGTTAATCAAGTTTATTTAATTGTCTTCAAATATTTCCAACAACTTTTACATTGTTTTGAACTTTCAAAGTGAAAGTCAACATTAAGGTCAAATTAAGTCTCTAAACTTAAAGTGGTGAGATTGCCAAATAAACTAGATATAAAACATTTTATCCGTTATTTCTGAGTATATGTCAAATTATATAATTAGCTTGTCGTGTTTATTTTGAATATGATTATGATTTTATTATGATCATGTATTGATAAACAACACATTATTATGTTGAAAGGGGGAGCTACTTCAACTCATATGAAGATGGTTTTGATGATGTCCTAGGCTACACTTCATGTGCATTACCAGTTTAGAATTAGTCCTGTTTTAGTTAGGCTGAGCATTAGGCTGTTAGTATGAAATTATCATATGTAAATCAAGCCTATATTAAGTTGTAATTAACCATCACACTCTTGCTTGTGCAATCATGAATTGATTAGCTGTTTAACTAATGGATTAGATGTGAGTACTGCACTAAGGTAGTGAAAATATACTCATGATAATCGATTAGGTAAATTCCTAATCCATTAATGACAGCAGAGAACTTAGTATAAAATTTGTTTTCTGAGATCTGTTTCAGTTAGAGAGAAAATTTACAGATCACTGAAATTCATTATGAGAAACAACCCTCTGAGAGACACAAAGTCCTTGAGCATTCTGGAAGATCATTCAAGTGAAGATTCAAGGAGATTGATGGTTGATTCTACCTTGATGGGTCTAGCTTGAATCTAGGAGCAAATTGACAAATCTGCACAACATAGGTGTATTCATTTCTTGTTTATTTTGATTGTATCTCTGATTACAGTTGCTTCATTGTGTGAAGTGTAGGCCTAGGTGCAATTGCGTGGATGCATTGCTCCTAGGGGGAGTTCTTGATTGATAGATCAAGTTCTTTGGGTTTTTAGGTTCTAGAATTATATAGGTGTTCTTGTAATTCTTGAATCCTATTTGTGTTAGTGGAATCCTTCTAAGTGGGTTACTTAGGAGAAGACTGGACGTAAATTCATCTTGAATAGAACCAATATAAACTGTTGTGTTTTGCTTCTTTCTCTTCTCTTACAATCTTTCTTGATTGCTTTAAACAGTCCATTAACACAAAACTGCGAAATTGATTAATTGGGTTATAAGACTTAAAGATTCTTTCAAGATTCCACTTAACCAAGTGAAAGACTCATTAATCAATTCTGATCCCTTTCTGGGTTGAGCTATTAGACAGATCTGATTTTAACATATTATAGAGGTTTTGAACTGGAGGAAATATGTAAATAACTAAAGATATTTTATATTTACAATTGTTTTATATTTATTTATTTGAATTATGTAAAATACATGTATATTTATGTGTGTGTATATATATATATATATACATATATATATATATATATA
>Ga0214545_1012246_pt1 | contig 11321 bp, 9 predicted proteins | sample CNSS4metaG_FD_160064 | JGI IMG/M metagenome (GOLD analysis project Ga0214545, IMG submission 160064) | Root nodule microbial communities from cowpea collected in UCLA plant growth center, Los Angeles, California, USA - CNSS4 | ecosystem: Host-associated > Plants > Roots > Nodule | place: USA...
TACCATGCATGCCTAAGAATGTTATGCTTTACACGTCTAGGGTATAGATTTAATGGGCCCTTTACCCGTCTCTTTTGGTTTCACTCACATCTTGCTTGTTGTTGATTATATTTGAAAATAGGTGGAAACCAAAGCCACCAGAACTAATGATGCTCGGGTTGTTGTAGAATTTGTTAGGTCTCACATATTTTGCGGGTTTGGAGTTCCTAGAGCTATTGTTAGTGATCAGGGACCCCATTTCTGCAATAGATCCATAGGGGTTTTGCTTCAAAAGTATGAGGTTATGCTTAAGCTTTCTACACCGTATCACCCAAAAACTAACGGGCAAGCCGAGATCTCAAATAGAGAAATTAAATCGATCTTGGAGAAGATTGTACAACCCAACTGAAAGGATTGGAGCAACAGACTTGAAGATGCTCTTTGGGCTCACAAGACTGCTTACAAGGCACTTATAGGGATGTCTTTTTATCGGGTCGTTTTTGGTAAGCAATGGCCCCTTCCAGTGGAGATAGAGCACCGAGCCTACTAGGTTGTCAAATCATGCAACTTCTAATTTGATTAAGTTGGGGAGCAAAAGAGGTTGTAGTTGAGAGAGTTAGATGAGATGCATCTAGAAGCATATCAGAACTCGATGTTCTACAAAGAGAAAACCAAGAGATTCCATGATAGCTCCATAGCTACAAAGGACTTTGTTGTTGGTTATCAAGTGTTATTGAATAACTCCACACTTGGTCTCATGGGTTATAAGTTGCTGTCAAAGTGGATTGCACCTTTTGTGGTAACTAATGTTTCTTCTTATGGTGCAGTCGAGATCAGAAGACAATCCACTAATAAAAGCTTCAAAGCCAACCCTACTTTGCTTGTCTGATCTTGTGTTTGAAACAATGTGTTGTTTAAGTGTGGGGGGTATGTTTTTTGTTTTTTGTTTGTTGGTTTTTGTTAAGCTTTTGTTTTCTGTTTTGGACACTCACTTTACTCCTATGATGAGTTGTTGGTTGTTTCTTGTTTTGTGTCATGCTTGATTATGACGTATTCCCCATTACAACCTTGAAAAGTCCTTTTGATCTTGATCTTGCAGTTTTGACTCCTTCTGTGTTGGATGTGTTTTCACATTTCCGTTTCGTGTCTATTTGTTTGTGTCATGTCTCTTTCATCTCTCTCTCTCTCTCTCTCTCTCTCTCTCTCTCTTTCTCTCTTTGTTTTGTCTATGTTGTCCTTGCTTTGCTTCGTTGTGCTTTTTAGTTTTTGCCCAAGAGTGCTAAAAGAGCAAGTGTGGGTGATTTTGATGAGTCATTATTTTTCCTTATTCCATTGCCTTTGTGTGCCCATCTTAATGGTTGTTTAGTGCATTTTCCTCAATTAGGCTTCATTGGGCCACTATTTCGAATTTTGAGTAATTTTGCATTAATTGGTCTTATTTTTGTTTCTAATTCTTTTTAGGTATCTTGTAGAGAAATTTTACAATTTGGACACTAATCTTAATATAAAGAGAGAGTCACCACATGATTGCTACATTTGTCCATGTCACTTTACTATTTGGACCAGCATTTTGTGCCCATAATGGCATTTCTGTAATTCTGCTGACTAGAATTACAATTTTGTAAATATGTGAATCTGTGGTGGTAGGAGCACAAAATTAGGTCTGATTTTCCATGAACAGCCACTATCATCTTCCTCATTCTCCATTTTTCACATCTTTTAGCTTTTGTTGGTGACCCATAGAGGTGTTTTCTTCATTCTTCACGTTTTAGCACTCATTATTAATGTTTTTATGCATTATTGACAACACCCAATGCGGGTTTTACATTTTCAGCTCATTTGCTAGCTTGGGCATTTCGTTTTCTGGATTGTAGTGACTTGGAACAACACCCATGTATGGGGTTTTTGTTTTTTTTGTCACAAATTCATGGATGTGTGTTGCTTAAGTGCGTAATGAAATTGGATTGTAACTTTTGCTTAATGGGTTATTGTCTAGTGGATTGAGAGTAGGCAAGGGTGTTAATATGGTGGCCTATGATAAGTGGAATTATGTTTGAATTAAGGAAATCGGTACATTTTAATCACTATTGCATTTCATTGAATTTGTTGTTAGCATTTCAATCTACCAACCCCTCCCCCTCCCCATTTTTTTTGTTGAATTGCATTTGCAAATCTTTGAATGAAAGGTTTGTTCATTGGGAGATGATCTTGGGTTAACTCTAGAGTACTATGTTTATATGTTTTGTTTGGTTAGGTACGATGTCGATCACATGGTATATCATAAGGTACCTTGACAAATTACACGGAGTGCACCCATTAAGGCACCATCACCTGCTAGGGTACCCACACCACACACTATTGTGGCTACCACAACATCTACATCCATTTGGTCACCATCCCCTTTTGTGGTTCCTACACCACACTCTCCTATGATACCCATACCACACCCTACTGTGGTACCCACACCACACACTATTGTGGTGCCCATACCACACACTATTGTGTTTCCTACACCATCTACATCTACACCATAATCTTCCCATCTAGGACCATCCCCTTTCGTGGTTAACACTACTTATAGACCTTCCTTATCCTCTAATCCCTCTCTTGATCTTGCTCCTACACTAGATGTTTTTGATTCAATTGTTGATGATCTTGACCATCCTCTCCATGAGCGACTGATGATTAAGCCTTTTAATCGAGGGTAATAGGCGATTATCTTAAATACTATATGTATTAGATGACTAGTTATTTCCCTTGGCTTCTTTTGATGACTTTTATGCATTTATATTTAGGTTTTTTCCTTTTAAAGTTGCTTCTCAGGCCATTACAAGATGTATTAAGCAACAATTCCTTTCACCTTTGTTATTTGGGGAACAATACCTCTAGAAGAGAAAGAACCTTTCTAGCAACGATTCAAGGTAAAACGTCATGAAACTTATTTTCATTCCCTATTTATGTATTTATTTCAAATGAAAAATAGATGTTCACTTCTATTAGACTTTAAATACCATGCATATTATGTTGTCAAGATGATTTTTACTTGATTTATTTTTACAAATGAAAGTTTAGTAGAGACTTGAGCATGAAGGTTTAAAAGAAAAATCCATAGTAGAGCATCTCATAGGCTATCGAAGACGTTTGGAGATGAGAGGATTGTAGGAGAGCGCCTTTATTCGATTGGGGACCACATATGGAATCGATTGCTAGAACATTGGAATTCTCCTTATTATCGCAATAAATGTGGTACAACCTAAAGGGATAGAGCTTCAGAAAATGGTGGGACCTCACACACAAGTGGTTCCAATACCACTCATGATCATGCCCTTCGTATCATATAAACCATAATTCCTTTTATTTTCATATTACGATATAATTTACGTCTTTTAAAACCGATGTATATATATAAACCTTTATTTTAAGGCAAAAGAGCTGGGGCGGGAGTCATATACTAATGAGATATTTTACAAAACTCATCTTTGCAAAGGATCTGGCCAGTTTATTGATGAAAGGTCTCTGAGAACACATGTGAGCAATTTCTTTTACTATTATTTCCTTTAAACTTAAATGTTGTACCTTATTTAATTAATTTCTCATTCTTTTCTTTAGCAAGAAGAATTTTCAACTAGACTCTCACAGGTTAGATCTGAGTAAGTGTCATATGTTCCTGTGTCAAAGCATAATAATGATGATGTTGATCAGGAAGATGTCAGTAGGACACAATGTTGGGTTGACGTTGTCAGCAGAAAAAATAAAGGAACACTTTATGGGATTGGATAGAAGAGGTATCGACAACAACAACCATCTTCTTCTAGTAGTGTTGAGGTGACTGTAAACGGACTCACACAATGATTAGAAGAACGTGATCAGCCTTATGAAAGTTTGAGCAAGGAGTTTCAATGCCTCCAAAATCTAGTCATGACCTTTTTGTGTCCTGATGCCCACACCTGTCTTCAACAACAACCCACACCAATCTAGCCCACTCTAGTCCAACCCACTCCAGTCTGGCCTATTCTAGTCTAGCCCATTCCAGTCTAGTACACCGTAGTCCAGCCACAAACTCAATAGTAAAGAGACCCTGAAGAAGAAGAAAATCATTAAAACGGTTATGTAGATTATTAGGACTTCTTTCTCTATTGATAAACAAACTATGACACTGTGATTGATGGATGTTTACATTTGGAATATTCACTTTTATATGCAGACATTTAGAATATTCATGTGTGTATGGTGTATGCAGACATATATTATAAGATACATGTTTGGATGGCTATGATTAATTATGAGATTGGTAGGTTTGATAAATTATTGGAGTTTTGGAAGGTTGAACTGTAGAATGCACTAGAAAATGGGACTGGCAATACCGATAGATATATCAGTCTCCACATCCGTCAAAAAATGCAATGGTTGATGCATGAAATTACCGATGGATTATATCCTTCGGTAATTACCAACGGATAGTGTCTGTCGTTAGTTGTGAATTAATGACAGATAATGCATATCGATAATTACCAATGGGCATTATCCATATTCGACTAAAAGTATTTGACCTTCAGTACTCGTTCTGCCATAATTCTTAATCCTAAATTGCTTCCGTAAAAACCCTTGATGTAATTCCAATATTATGTATTCGACATGTTCTAATGTAACACATTTAAGAAGGGGCCGACTACAACATCTTCCAAACAACTCATCGCCAATTCGTGTGTAGTAGACAAATTTTCTCACCCATCCTTTGTCTTCTCCCTTATCACAAATTTCCACTCTTTAGATAACTGATAGAAGGTGACATCCAAGTCGTTCACTTTTTCTACTTGCATTCACTCATTGATCTTGGTCGTACCCGACCAAATAAAACATTGTAAATGCAGTACTCAGGAATTAATCCAAGTTCGTCTCCCAATGACCATTGTTTTCACTCAAAGGTTCCAAATTGCAGTTCAACACAAAAGGGGAATCGTTTGGCAAATTCTAGAAATTCAACACAAGAATAAATCGTAATTGAAAATTTGATAAAACAGTAATGTAAACAGTGTTGATTCCTTGATTCGAATGAAAACCTTCCAATCACAGGTCATAAAATTAATTAGCTATCATTACTCTATTGAACTCTTGAAATAATCAACTACGCGAAGATTAGAACCGAAATTCAACATGCAATTAAGCAAAGCACACATTCATTCGTCTGTAATGGCATCATTAAGCATGATAACAGCCCCAAAACCAAATGACCCATTCTGTAAAATAAGCTTAAACATAATGTTTCATCCATTAAGCACAAGAAAAATAACAAAGTGAGTTGTCAAATCGTGAATAGAAGATGAAACATGGATTCAACAAGGTCCTAATGTTAAAATGAAATTGCCTAGACTTCCAAACGTACAGAAAATGTAAAATCCACAATGGATGTAAGACCCAAGAAAAATTAGACTAAAGAAAAACACATGGGAAAAATTAATGACTTGATTAAGATTGTTGATTTCTTTAATTTAATTAGGTTATTAAATTATGAAATATGAAATAATTATTATTTGAGTGATTTGAGTAATTGTTGTATTTATAATAATTATTTAAGTGATGTAAGTTATTGTTTTATTGATTTTAAATTTTAATATTATATTTAATGTTGCGGATATGTATATATAATTAAGTGGTGAGTATTGTAATATGAGAAAACATTTGGCTTGGTGGTTGTGTGCGTGTTGTTGGGTAAAAGTGCATGGGTTCGAACCTGGTAGAGATAATATTGTTTTGGTTTTATTTTATATGGATTTTTCTCTTTCTTCTTTAATTGTGGGGCCCATGAGACTTTTCTAATTTGCTTCTCTCTCCTCATTTACGTGCATGGCTATTAAAAGCCACTCTCTCCATTTTGGATATAGTAGACATATATGGTTGCTATTTTTTTTTTCATCTCTCTTTTCTCACAAAAATCTGTTTTTATCTCTTAAAAATCTTTGTTACTGATGAGTCAATATTTTCCTTCATTCCACTAGCCTTTGTGTACCCATTTCACAGTTGTTCAGTGCTTAATTGTTTATCATTAATGTGTTTTCATCTGTTGGGCTTTATTGGGCCAATGTTCAGAATTTCGGTTAATTTCGCATTATGTGGCCTAATTTTCGTTTTTAATTATTTTTAGGTATTTGGGTGAAGCAATTTTGGAGCTTGGACATTAATATTTAGTTGAAGAGACTTGCCACATTATTGCCACATCATTTCCACGTCATTTGAGTGAATGGGCCAACATTAGAGGCCCAAAAGTGGCAATTTTGTAATTCTGAGTCGTAGAATGGCATTTTTGTAAATACTATGGCAAGGGGTGATGGGACCACGAGAATTAGGTCTCTTTTCCATGCAGCAGCCGCACTCTTCTTCCCCCCCATTCTCTCCAACCTCCATTTTCGTTCTACAAGCTTCCATGGAGGTTGCGATTTTTCACGTTTTTGGCTAGTTTTTGCCGTTTTTATGCAAATTTGACAGCACCCATTGAGGGTTTTACGTTTTGAATTCGTTTTCTAGCTTGGGCAGCTCTTTTTGTGGATTTTATTGACTTGGAACAACACCCATTCATGGGGTTTTTAGATTTATATATCACATAACCGTTTTACATTCGATTGATGTTTTGAAATCTCTCTTTTGCTCTTGATTTGTGTCTTTAAGAATTCATAAGTTAGGGTTTTTGATTTTGGTGTTTTGTTTCAGATTTATAGTGCTTGATTGTTCCATTTTGATGTCTAGATAATCTTTTTGCATTGACTCCTTGACGAAATTGAAATGAAACCATGAGATTGTTGATCGATTTTGGGTTGTATTCGGAATTGCATTGAATTCTTTGCGTTTTTTATGATAAACACGTTTTTGATGTATGCTTATTCTCAAATTCGTGTGTGCACATTGAGGGGCTCGTATTCATGCTTAATGTTTATGGGTTCTATCACAGCTTGCTTCAATTTGTGGGTGTTAATTGCCTAAAATCTATTATGCTTAATGACAATGAATCCATAGTAATTTTCACTTAGTTGATTACTTAGGGTTTATGAGAGCAAATTCGAATAGAACAATTAATTTAGTAATCTGTTATTGGTGGACTTTCATTTGAATAAAGGAATCATTGTGAATCTGCCTTCCAAAGCCCGCCCCTTGTGTTATTGTGTTGTGTTCGAATCTAGAAATTTGAAGCTTTGGACAAAAATATTGGTCGTTGGAAGAAGACTTGGTTCAACTGTCACATACTGCATTTTAAGTGTTATAATTTAGTAGGGTACGACCTCTATCAGCTACCATAAAATAAGTTGCTAAGAATATTATATTTATCTTCTAGAATATTAATAGAAAAATATTAGGGATGAAAATAAAAGATAGGATTTAAGGAGAGGGGATAAAATACTTTAGGGTTTCTAAAATGTGAAAATAGAGGTAAGGAGAGAAGACGACGAGGATTTAAAGGTAGAAAGAACCTTTGAAGAACGGAGGAGACTGTGAGAGAAATTGTATTGAAGAAAGTAATCCAGGTAGGGGAAGCCAACCTTGCTCTCTTCTCTTGTTTTTGTTGTTGTTTGTTTGATGGATGAAACGGGAAAAACATGCATGTGTAAAGGAAGCTAGAACTCCTTCTTTTTTTTTAAAATAGAGTGTATTTATTTTCGTTCTGGAATGTGCTGAGTATGTTTGATTGATGATTGATTTGAATTGGATGAATTTCATGTTTGGGTATCTATGGGTTAGAGAATTTTAGGTAGTTTAAAATGCAATTAGAATGAGAGATATTGATTGCTGCAATTGTTCAGTTTGGTATCATCTATAAACAACTTTGAAATGAGTTTGAGAAGATATAAGTCTAAGATACCAAATTATGCAGTGGAACAAGTCAAAATCACACAACAAAGAAGTATATGGTGTGGCGCTACCCATTTTGCTACAATGCACACTTTTCGTAAAATAAATGTTCCTACTTTGTTAACCGTTGGATCGAGCTGAAATTTTAAGAGTTGATCTTTAACAAATAGTTCTTGACTTTGATCGGTCGGATCTTGAATCAGGGCTCTTTTATGAGAGCCATTTTTATCGCAAGGTCCTTGTAGTTTGCTTGTTGACAGCATTGACCTTTGTTACTTGTTTGGTGCATAGATTTCTCTATAGTTATTCAATTATGTTTGTTATTGTTGCATTTGATTCTTGATTCAATCATATTTAATTTGAATATAAATACAACATTTTTGGAGTTTTACACAAGCTGCATAATGTGTTGTAAAGTTGGATTGGATAAAAATTATAAGAATTAGTTATTTTCCAAGAGAGAGATGTAAGTGAGGATGTTGATGCATGAAGGTGAGCAAGGCTATGATTCAGGTGGGAAAGTTGTAAGACCCAGGAAAAATTAGACTGAATAGAAACACATGGAAAAAAAAATTAATGGCTTGATTAATATTGTTGATTTCTTTAATTTAATTAGGTTATTAAATTATGAAATAGGAAATAATTATATTTTTGAGTGATTTAAGTTATTGTGGTATTTATAATAATTATTTAAGTGATTTAAGGAATTATGGTTTGTGGAGTGTAAGTGTTTTAATACTTATAGTGCATGTTATATTATGTGAAAGTGTGCTGCTGCCTAGTGGTTAGCACAACCTGTTGTTGTGTGCGAGTTCTTAGGTTCAAAACAAGTTGCCAAATTTCTCTTTATGTATTGATTTTAGATTTTATTTTTCTCCTTTAAGGAGTGGGGCCCACAAAACTCTTTTTCTCAATTGCGCAAAAGGTGTGTGCAGTGTGTAAGACACGTAAAAATTAATTATTTAAATAATTAATTAATAAATGCAGGTAGTGAGAGCCTTTATCACATTAAATATTGATTGATATGACGTGGAAAAGTACTAGCTCAAGTGGATGAGATTACTTGATTGTGTGAGAGGGTTTGGGTTCAAGTCCTATGTATGCCATTTCTGTGTTATTGATTTATTATTATTTTAATAATATGCTTGAATCATGTGAATAATAATATAATCATATAATTGTATTAATCAACATAAAACATGACTTTGGCTTGGTTAGGGGTTCAAACCTTGGTGAACCCAAATTAAACTCTCTTTTTGCCAAAATTTCCTTTGGCATGAAGGTGAAAGGACATGGAAACCCTAGCTGGCTAGGAAGCAGCCATGAAGTGGCTGGAAAAACTGCCAATAATGTGCCAATGAATGACCATTATCAGCCATTAAAGCAATTTTTGTTTTTTGGTCAATACCTAGCTTTAAGGCTTTCCTAAAAGGCCAAATTTAGGTTAGAAGAAAGGTTTTGCAAGGCTGCCATTGGGGTTAGAGAACAAAGAACGAAATTGAGGGTATATTGTGAGAATTGAGTGAAACAAAGAGTGAGTGGGGAGAGAAAGACAAAGGAGGCCATTGGTGATCAAGGGAGAACTTTCAAGCGTCAAAGTTAAGCTAAGGAAACCAGGTTAGGGGAGTTATACGCGTTAAATTTGATGCTAAAGAATGAATTGTATGATAAAGTATGTGTTTGATACGATGAACCTCTGTTGTATGAAAATTTTTGTGTTTCTGGAAAATTTCCAGAAACTGCCTAGCGGGCTATTCGTAGCCGCCAGGCGGCACATGCATGTTAGCTTGTTCTGGGTTCTAGAAGAGGAACCGCCTGGCGATAAGCTCCCGATCGCCAAGCGACGCATAGCTGATTTACCTATTTTTTAGAATTTTTGTGAAGCGCCTGATAGTGGCGATGGAACCACCAGGCGATACGAGCCATGTTGGCTCGATTTTGATGATGATAAAAGAAGCCTGAAAGCCATTTAGAAGACAATTTGAAGACCATATGTTGTTATGTTTAAAGCTATCTTGTAAAATGTAATTAGGTTAACTTTTCCTAAGAGGTGTTCTAGGAGATTGAGTGCTGCTGCTGTTGCTAGGAAAGCTAAGGTCAAGGTTCTCTGTGTGATTCAGAGAAAGGTGTTCATCTCTTGTGTGATTCAAGAGAGGTTTTTTCTTTCCTTACACTCTTAATATCTGATTATAAATCTGTTACTTATTAGTGATTTGGTTAATCTCATTTTTGTGAGATTAACAACTGGACGTAGGGTCTTTTGATCCGAACTAGTATAAATACTTGTGTTCAATCTTCTTCTCTATCTCCTTATTTCATCTATTATTGTGTTTAAAGAAATTAATTATTGATTTATTTGATAAATTTTGGAAAATTTTTTAAAGTATTAATTTTATTACTTAAAACCAATTCACCCCCCTCTTGGTTTTTGTCCGCACGTTCAAACATTCCGCTGCGCGATACCAACAATTGGTATCAAAGCTTGCTTTGATAGTTATTCAAAAATTTTGAAAATTGTTGGACAAAATCAAACCTTTGCCGAGGGTGCGTCTATCAACAGACCTCCTCTATTTACTGGTGAAAATTATCCTTTCTGTAAAGTTAGGATGCAAATTTTTCTGGAATCTGTTGATAAAGGTATTTGGGATGCTGTTTTAAATGGTCCATTTGTTCTTGTTAATATTGTAAATGATGTGCAGGAACCAAAGTTGTTCTCGCAATGGACAGCAGACGAAAATAGAAGAGCCCAATATGATGTAAAAGCTAGAAATATAATTTCATCTGCCTTAACCCTAGATGAGTTTTACAGGATCTCAATATGCATCAGTGCACAAGAAATGTGGGAAATATTGCGTGTAACCCATGAAGGAACAGACGGTGGGAAAAAAGCATGCAAGAACTCCTTGATCCAAGAAAATGAAATGTTTCGGGTGCAGCAAGGAGAAACTATATACGATGTGTAGAAATGATTCACACATATCGTCAATCATCTCACGGGTCTAGGTAAAACTTTTGACACTGATGAATTAAATATAAAAGTTCTTAAATCCTTGAACAGGACTTGGCAGCCAAAGGTGATAGCCATCATGGAGTCACAAAACCTTGCGACAATGACAATGAAGGCTCTCTTTGGAAAGCTGAGAGAACATGAGCTTGAACTGGGCAGATTAAATGATGAAGAAGATATTGGAAGAAAGAAGAACATTGCCTTTAAAACCGAAGTGGTTAAAGGCAAAAGGCAAAAGGAAGAAGAAGATTCGGATGACGATGAAAATCTTAGTCTTATGATTAAGAAATTTACAAAATTCATGAAGGCCAAAGGTAAAAACCAATTCAAGAACAACAAGAAAGATAATTTAGGATCATCATCAAATTTCAAATGCTACGGATGTGGAGAATCTGGACACGTCAAAGCTGACTGCCCAAATTCAAAGAAAAGTGAAGAAAAGAAGGGTAGAAAATTCTTCAAAAAGAAAGCATACATAGCTTGGGAAGACAATGCC
>Ga0214545_1012249_pt1 | contig 11317 bp, 8 predicted proteins | sample CNSS4metaG_FD_160064 | JGI IMG/M metagenome (GOLD analysis project Ga0214545, IMG submission 160064) | Root nodule microbial communities from cowpea collected in UCLA plant growth center, Los Angeles, California, USA - CNSS4 | ecosystem: Host-associated > Plants > Roots > Nodule | place: USA...
CCCAATGAAATGGAGTTTAGCTACTCCTATACATCTAGAGCACAAATGGAGTTGGAATGGTAGAATGGATGAAGAAAGATTGATCCTTTAAGCTCCAGAAGTGTCTCTGCCTTCGTCTTGAGTTATAACAGTGTTCCTCCCACCAAAATTGCCTTTCTGTTCGAGTCTCGACACTTGTAATATTTGAGCAAAAAGTGAAACTCGCTAGGCCAACATTCATTCTCGCTGGGCTAGTGAGTCTGGTTTGCTGGGCTAATACATCCAGCTAGCTGGGCGAGTGGCTCCAAGCAGCAACTAGTGAATTTTTCTCCAATCTTCCATTCTTTTCTACAAAAGTCCACAAACATCAAAGTAAACATGTTTTTGAAATAAAATAACAAAATCCTAAATTCTTTCATGAGATTAACACAAAAATACATGAATAAAAGACAATTAAGAGGTTCTAAGAAGTGTAAACAATAGGTAATTATCACACTTATCACTTACCCAGAAATATAAGGGATAAAATATATTTCCTTCCCTCGTCCAAAGCATTGGGTGACGTATGCTTGAATGTCATCAAATTTATTGCCTACATGAGTGAGTTGGGGTTCTATGAACCCATATACATCACTCAACCCTATATTGTTACTGACACTAAACATATATCTGGACAAAAACATTTATTTAATATAAGTTACTAGATAAATTAATTAAACATAATGAATAGTTTAGATGCTTACATCATCCATAACTGAATAAGGGTAATATTCAGTTCTTTTGTACCCGACGCAAGTTCTAAGACATCTTGCTTATGGAGGTAAATTGGGATGTCACTATCTCTCCCAAATACATCAGAATCCCATGGAACTACCATCGGCTTATCACTTCATGCGACTATTATTACATGGAAAAAATAATTTGATTGTGAACATAAATAACATGTAAACTTAAAATGCAGAGTACTATAAGGTGAGTTTGGGGATCCATACCGAAGGGTCAGAAATAGAACCAACTAAATCTTTAGGCCAGGCGAGGAAAGACTGAAATGCTTGTGTCATAATATATAACTCATCTGTTGGCACAGGAACTAAAGCATCTGGTATAATAACTTCCTCTACCGTGACCTTAACCTCATCATCCGCCAACTTCATACCATGAAGAATAGTGACTGCCTCAAATTTTGTTCCACGGGCCACTAGTGCCTTCCCTATACCATGCAGAACATATAGTTCACATCGATGAGCGTCGTCTACATCATCCCCTGGTACAGTTGGACCCCAACAACTCCCATTTCCAAATTAAGTTTATCTTAAATGAGTATAAACCTAATTATGATTTTAGGGATTCTTTTATGAAATTGGTATGAACCCTAATTATACTTTTTCCCAAATTATTATAACCGTTAATTATGAAGTTTAAGGATTTTATGTTTTCTGCTGCCTATGGTAAATTTTTTTTTAAGTTTTGAATTTATACCGTGTTGCTTGTTTAATTAAAGTTGTATAAGTTTTGTTATGTCTTGCATTGTGATAATTGTGAATTTTGAATATAAATTTTATCTTTTTCTAAATAGGTGAGATGTCATAAATTTATATTAGAAAGATTTGATAAAGAGTAAAAAAAATGATTCTTTTTTTAAAGAAGAAGGTTTGTGATAAAGATGAAAAAAATGCATATATTTTAACTAAACTTTTCATGAGAATCAAGAATTCAAGACAATGAAAATCAAATTTCTAAAGTTTCTAGAATTATATATAATGAATTTAAAAATTCATTAGAACGCGATTCGGGAAAAACGTGTTCAATTTTGACAATACACACTAAATCAAATTGATGAGGTACAAAGGGCTCATCTAAAATGATATTCATAGTTTGGTATAATGATATAATAGCGAATAATAGTCATATTTTTTTGAATTTACTATTATGTGTGTTTATTTTAAGAAAAAAATGAGGAATAAAATTAAAAACTTTTTTTTCTAAATAAAAAAAAGATTATATATAAAAGTTTAATTTGGCCTGAGTTTTTTCTGCAAGTTCCGCCACTACTCATACATACTATTTATTATACGGGAAAGTAATTATCAAAACATAAAGAATATAATTCTTTATTGTGTAAATCTCACTTTATATTTATCTCTTTCAATTGTATATTATTATTCTGAAGCTACAGAATGAGAGTTTTACAGAAAAGAGATTTGAAATGGTAGTGAATCTGTCAGCTTCAAGTTGCATCTGAAGAGATGTTCATCAAAGGCTACTCTTAAGAAAATGGCTTTAGGTGTGTTTATCAATTAAAACTTCATCAAATCACTTTTATAAAGACATTGATATGTGATAACTTTCAAAAGTTTAAAATACCCGATTCAAATCTATCATCTCTTACATTTTGCGCGTTTTCACATCTACGATCCAATTAAAAAAGTTCTGAGTGTTAAAGAGTAATGATTGAGTTACAGTCTCTCGATTTTTTCTTTTCAAACTTTTTAAGGCAGAAAATCTCGTAGATTAGAGTTTGTCAAACTCTAATTAAATGGCACTAACTTCTTGGGTGGTCCAATTTGTTTTAATTGCTTATTACCATTTTTCAGTTACTTGTAAAATCGATTTAGAGAGAACTTTATATAGAATTATGAGCAAAGTTGGTTCAAATCCACAATTACCAGTTTGAGTTAATGCATTAAGATTCTCATCAATTCCCGCACCTACCCCGAGAAATAAATAGCCATATTTATTCAGCGTTGTCTTTATAGTGCATCACACAAAACTAACAACAAATAAACACAGTCTTCACTTTTTCAATTTTCTTGACCGTATCCTAGGTTATGCTTGTTTCGTCTTTGTTGTTTATGTACCAAGTTCAGAGCGAACAACATTGTTTGTGATAGAAATCGTACCAAAATCAATGGAGAGCTTCGAAATGTTTGGTGTGTGCCTTTTGTTCCTCTCTCTGTTATCCATGTCCTCCACTTTGGAGATGATTACTCCGACCCAACCCTTGAAAGATGGTGCGAATGAGAATGTAACTCTTGTCTCCACAAACGGAACCTTTGAAGCAGGATTCTTCAGCCCTGCAAATTCCGGTAGCCGTTACCTTGGAATTTGGTACAAAACCATATCCCCAAGAACAGTTGTTTGGGTGGCCAACAAAGAAACACCACTTCAAGACCACTCCGGAGTGTTAGAACTAGACCGTGATCAAGGAATTCTTAGCATTAAAAGTGGCACAGGAGCCAAAATATGGTCCTCAAATGCATCACACACTCCAAGCAAACCAGTTTCTGTCGAGTTGTTGGAATCAGGAAACATGGTTGTGAAAGATGGCCACAATAACTTCTTATGGCAAAGCTTTGATTACCCAGATGATACTTTGCTTCCAGGAATGAAACTTGGAATGAACTTGAAAACTGGTCATTACCGAGCTTTAAGATCTTGGAAATCCCTCAACGATCCTACTCCAGGTGAATTTTCATTTGGTGTTGATACTCGTGGTCTTCCTCAACTAGTTATCACAAAGGATTCTAATGATAACATAGTTTTTAGACCAGGCTCTTGGAATGGTGTTAGAGTAACAGGAGTACCTGGACAAAGAACTCACCCATTAACCAAATCCCTTTTTGTTATGAATGAAGATGAAATCTATTATGAGATTCAACTCTTGAATAGTTCAACTAAACTGAGAAGCAGATTGGTCCCACAAGGGTTTCAAATGCGTTCAATATGGTCAGATGAGAGTAAAGGTTGGGATCCTCTATACACTGGTTCATTTGATGAGTGTGAGAGATATGGTATGTGTGGTGCAAATACTATTTGCGACGTGAGTGGAGCAAATCAACACTGCGAATGTTTGAGTGGATTCCGATCAAACGTTGCAGATTCCGGTTGTGATCGAACTACGCCTCTTGATTGCAACAAGGGAGATAGTTTTAAGAAGTACGAGGGAATGAAATTGCCAGACACATCTTCATCTTGGTATGATAAGAGAATGAGTCTTGATGAGTGCCAGAAATTGTGCTTGAGCAACTGCTCTTGTACTGCCTATGCTCAATTGAATATCAGTACCAACGGAAGTGGCTGCTTGCAATGGTTTAATGACATTGTTGACTTCAGGATACTTGCACAGGATGGACAGGATTTTTATCTGCGAATTACAGCTTCAAAATTGCAAGGTATGCTTTTTATTTTACAATTCATTCTTAATTAATTCTATCGTAACCTAATTCTGTGATTTCATTTAAACAGTTGTATTTCGAGAAATACAATCCTCAATTTCATTGAATCAACATATCTCAACATTTATCTAATTATTATTTTCTACCCTAACTCAATATTTACCCAATCATAGTTTCTTTTTATATATTAAAACAAAAGAAAATATATATTCTTTTAATATTAAACCCTTAATAATATTATGTTTATATTGTTAATTTTTTAATATATTTTTGTTAAACTATTTAACTAACTAATATTTTAAACATTTAAGGAGGGGTATGTGTACGGATGTTAAGTTACCCATATTATGCATATATAGGGACCACACCCACCCTGTTCTCTTGTCATCCTAGTTGTAGTTATACAAATGTCTGGCTCAACTCTTATGTATATGATTAATAAAGAATGAAAGGAAATAATTGAGAAAGAAAAGAAAAAATGTATGCAAAGGTGTAGAAAAATAATCGAAGTTAAGTGGGATGATTTTGTAAATCTGAACCTAATTTTACAAAATAGGTTGATCCCACCATCCGAAAAGTTTATGATTCCAAACGCAAACATTATGTCATTCTTTCAAAAAAAAGAAAGTCTTAAAGAATGAAATAAGTATGCCCCACATATAGTAGGGTAGGTTTAATATAGTATTTTCCATTAAGATACAAATAATACAATCTGTCGCTACTAACTGTGCTACAAAAAGTACCTTCTACGGTCAGATTCACGAAAATCAATTTGTGTATCGTTTCATTTCATTACTTAAACTGAGAACGCGGTGCGCCCCTTCCCAAATTCTGCTCTATTCCTTTTTCCTTTTCACCCTATTGATTTTGAAATCAACTACAAAATAGTAACATGTATTATGACGTTCCCAGGGTTAAGTTGTACAAGAATTTCTATATATATATATATATATATATATATATATATATATATATATATATATCTGTTTCTATTTATATGTTTTGTGAACGGTCCAATGTGTAATTGTGTATTTGTTGATTATTAGTTGGTTATGTTCTTAATCTTTCAGATCACGCCTTCAACAGTAAGATAGGAGGAATTATACTTGGCTGCACTGTATTCATCATTGCCATTGTAGTATTTGGGTCCATACTTTGCCTTAAGAGGAATAAACTCAAGCAAACAGGTGAACTCATCATAGTTAAATATTGCCCTCAGTGTAGTTTGTGTTATATTTTACTTTAAACTGCGCAATGATGGAATGTAATAACAACTAATCTTCATTTCTATTAATTTTGTTACACTTTACAGAAAATTATTTTCAATTATATCTTTGTTTTGCATAAGATCTGATACAATTTCAAGTAGCAGATACAAATTACTGGAAGGACAAGAATAAGAAGGATGACATTGATTTACCAATATTCGACTTTTTATACATCTCCAATGCCACAAATAACTTTTCTGAGAGTAATAAATTGGGACAAGGGGGATTTGGACCAGTCTACAAGGTATGAATGAAATTTTACTTATCATATATCTTCACACAGAAATAACTTGAATGTTTTCAAATTATTGTCAGGGAATATTACCAGATGGACACGAAATTGCAGTTAAGAGGCTTTCTAAAACTTCGGGACAAGGTTTGGATGAGTTCAAGAATGAAGTATTGCTGATTGCAAAACTTCAACACCACAATCTTGTAAAGCTTCTTGGTTGTTCTATTCACCAAGATGAAAGACTACTAATTTATGAATTCATGCCAAATAGAAGCTTGGATTACTTTATTTTTGGTGGGGTTTTTGTTAGAATCTAATTTTTCCAACTTTTGTGATATTTTCCGTCAGACAGTTATGCTAACATGGTGGCGAATTTTCTCAGATTCAACAAGAAGTACATCAATAGATTGGGCTAAGAGATTTGAAATTATTGATGGAATTGCTAGAGGACTTCTCTATCTCCATCAAGATTCTAGACTAAATATCATTCATAGAGATCTCAAGACTAGTAATGTTCTTCTTGATAGCAATATGAAACCAAAAATATCAGATTTTGGTATTGCTAGGACATTTAACCAAGATCAAGATGAAGCTAACACAAATAAAGTGATGGGAACATAGTAAGTTTTTCTATACTTGTTTCTTTCTTACCCCTTTTACATACAATTATGAATAATGCTTCTTTGTGCAGTGGTTATATGCCTCCCGAATATGCTGTGCATGGATCATTTTCAGTCAAATCAGATGTATTCAGTTTTGGGGTAATTGTATTAGAGATAATCACTGGAAGGAAGAATAGAGGATTTCGTGACCCACACAATGAGCTAAATCTTCTTGGACATGTAAGTTAAAAATGACATTTAATAAACACCGAATATCTTTTTTGTTGGTATTTTTCGATATGGAAAATGAAATTATTTATGGTCGGAAGTTTCACATCAATAAAATGTAAAATTAATTTATAATATATAAATAGTTACAAATCTTATATTATAAATAAATTTTGTAATGTTAAATTAAACTGAAAATAAATCTTTTAACATCTATTAATAGTTTTCATGTGTTTTTTCATAGGCATGGAGACTATGGATTGAAAAAAGGCCAATGGAATTAATGGGTGAGTCAATGGATACCGGAGATGGTCCATCTGAAATATTAAGATATATTCATATTGGTTTGTTGTGCGTACAACATAGACCAGAGGATAGGCCAAACATGTCTTCAGTTGTTTTAATGTTGAACAGTGAAAAGTTATTGCCTGAGCCAAGTCAACCTGGATTTTACCCAGGAAGAAATAATTTGACAACCATGACAGATTCTTCTTCAAGAAATTTGGATGCGTATTCTCTCAACGAAATGTCTGAGACATTGCTTGAGGCAAGATAGATGATTTAAAATAAAATAAATGGTATGGAAAATAGAAAAGTTTCCGACAATCTCTACAAGTACTATTATACATGTCTGGAAGAATATTATTCAGTTTGATTGTGAGATAACAATTTTAGAATCATGACATGTTATTATTCGTTGTTATTATTCGTGGATAAATATGATATTTGGACAGATACTTATGCTACATAAAATGTATATTTGGCCAACCCTAGTTGTTTGATATTTTATACAAAATATGTTTGAAAAAACCTGGTCTAATTAATCACCGTTGTCTTGAGATGTTTGATTTAAATTTGAAAGTTGTTCATGGTCATTCACCAAGTATTATTTGTTTACTTTCTTGTTTTCAATTATTTTATATCGCCAAGGTAATTGAAATAAAGAGCACCCTTTTTTATATTCTTCATCAATCGCCCTTTACTTTCTTTCAATATTCCACATTAAAGCAGCACCTTTTCACTTTTCCATTTTATACCCCATCTTTTGTTCACTTATCCAAGGTTGCATGCAACACCTAAGCTTACTGGAAGAAAAAGTATAAAAATGGTGAAAGTGATTTTTCCTCGGAAATACATCTTCAATGACGAAAACTTATTTTGTTGAAGAGATTGTAAGGACAAAGATTTATGTGCTAAGTGCTTGGGTACACAAAATGTGCATATAAGTGTGTAAGGCAATGAGGGTAAACAAGTAAGAAGAGCCTTAAAATAAGCTATCTGTAGAACTAGACAAAGACAATGGTTTAAAACTACCAAAACATCTTAGGAGGGGACCATATGTTTCTTCATCAACAAAGACTACTTCCATCAACTTTTACTGAAACCACGATAACTCACATATTGGACACACCTTCAATACATCAAATTCATCTTTGTACAATATACAATTATTAGGATATGTATGTATCCTTTTGTATTCCAAACTCATGGAACATAAAAAAAAAATTCACCTCATTATTACGATTAGGTAATATATTATTTTCTAAAAGTATCTCTTGATAGTGCAAATGGCTCTAGATAGGGGGGATTGAATATAGCCTTTACTCTTTCTCACGCAAGTTGTATACGTTGAAAAACTGATGTATTGAGTTCTACTGTTTGAGTTATCTAAAGCCTAAGTCATCTAACGGCTTGAGTTTCTTTGGATCGTATAACACCTTGAGTCATCTAGCGCCTTATGTCATTTAGTTACTTGGGTTGTCTAGTGCCTTATGTCATCTAATGCTTTTACTTGGTAGTTCCTTTGGTATACTTGTTTAATGCACCGACTTGTCCACTGCTTGCTAAACTTATGAAACTTGAATATGGTTAAAATATGTATTTGGTCCCTATTTTTGTTTAGTTTTGTCATTTTAATCCTAATATTGTTTTTTTGTTCAATCAAGTTCTAATATTAATCAATTTTGTTCAATTTGGTCATTTTTTACTAATGTCGTTTAAATAATTAATGGTGATGAACAATGTTTGCTACATGTCACTTCGCTTTTTTTTTTGTTTTTTTAATTTTATTTAATTTTTTTAATTTTTTTTTTTTTTTTTTATTTTTAAAAAGATATATTCATATGTCAACCCAATAACGTGTCACGTGTCAGAGTTAACATTTTATATTCAATTTGGTTACTGTATTCATTATTTGTGTTCAATTTTAGTCCCAATTTTTGTTTTAAAAGGAGTAATTTTGTCCTTTTTCAAATTGAGATCAAATTTAATTTTTATATAAATGTTATAATGATGTTTTTATTAAAATTCACATTTTTATTAAATATTTGGGTTTAGGATTACGATAAGTTTAAAATTATAACGAAAATTTTAAAGATGATAATTAATTTTAAAATTTTAGATGTATTAATTCTCATCCTTAGAAAATTTAATCTTTTTAATTATTTTTTTTGAATTTTTAATATAAAAAAATAAAGAAACAAAAAGCAAAATGGATCAACCGACAAGGGACGAACGGGTTCGTCTTTGATCATCAATTTGACGAACTTAACGGAGACTAAAATAAACAAGTGAGTTAAAATTTTAACTGGTCCTCGAACGACGATCTATTTTAACACCCTAAGAGAGAGTTTTACTTAAAAACGATTTGAAATTGTAAAATCCTCTTCTTATTTTGCCCTAATTTTTAAAGGGCTGCCCCTAGTCAATAAGGTGTCCAAGGCCCCTAAGGCAGCCAAACCCCTTTCATTTCTGTCATTCTTGCAGAAACAGTACTCTCACACTCTCCTTTTCCCCCATAGAGGATCTGCTAGGGTTTAGCCCCAATCTTGGTCAAGTAGCTCAACCTCATTCCTTGCTCCATGTAAGTTATTCTCCAGTTCATACTTCTCCTCTCTAAGTATATTTTTGTATTTTCTAGTTAGGGTTTCGTAGTAAACTCATTTTAAAATCTATTCCGCTATCTTGTTTAGTTCATAAATTTGTTTCGTGAGCTGCCGTGCTCGGCTGTTGGGTGTCGAAGTCCTTACTAGCTTATTTCCAGGTAAGGGAAGCTATGGTTTATGTTTTTAAATTTATTTTGCCGATTTTGGTCTGTTGTATGGTTGTGATGCTTGAATGAAGTTGTTGGTCGAATAAAAATGTATGGTGTGCAAGTATGTTTGATTGATGTGGCGCTACTCTTTTTCTACACTGCACACTTTTCGTAAAATGACGATTTCTACTACGTTAACCGTTGGATCGAGCTGAAATTTTAACAGCGGATTCTTGACACATAATTCTTGACTTTGGCCGGTCAGAGTTTTAATCATATCTCTGTAGTGAGAGAAATTTTTATCGCAAGGTCATTGAATTTGTGTTATTGACAACACTGCACACTTTTCGTAAAATGAAATTTACTACTTCGTTAACCGTTGGATCGAGCTTATATTTTAACATCTGATCCTTAACACATAGCTTTTGACTTGGACCGGTCCGATCTTGAATCCAAGCTCTGTAGTGAGAGCCGTTTTTATCGCAAGATCGTTGTAGTTTGGTTGTTTCTCTGATCTTGAATGGTTATTACTGGCTTGAATCTAATTGTTATATTAAAAGCATGTGATAAATGATTATGCATGAGTGATGTGATTCATGGATTGTGGATGATGGGTTTGGTATGAACTTGGCATGTGATTTAAATGAGAAGGTTGGTATCAAGGAGACAAGGTATTGATATGAAATACAAATATATATTCATTGTTTGGGAATGATGAGTTGGTATGGATTCAACATTTGGTTATGAATGAGAATGGGTTGTAAAGGTTGGCATGAGATATTGTGTATGGTAAACATTACTTGATTGATTGAACATGATTGGTCTATGGTCAGTGCGTAATTCCTTGAAATCTCTAGGTGTGATTTTAGGGGCGTGCTTCAGTGGTCGGGACGTAATTTCATGGCCCTTGTTAGTGGGTGTCCATGGTGGTATCCCATCTATATAATTTGGTAAGGATTCAAGGTAAGGGTTGCATCCTGACACTCTAAGGAGTCAATTAGTCTCAATTAGAGCGGATTGACTCCTGTGGTGAGAGTAGCAAGAGGCCTGAAATGCATTAAGGGCTAACCTTGTGTGTGAGGGAATTGATTCATTGTAACACTTGTAATACATAGCTCGGGGGTGAGCATAGGTATCTGCCACAAGTGCAAGCATCCGCTAAATCCGACCAGATTATATGTATCCGGATGAGTCGAGTCGAGTCGTAATGTATTGATTGGAAGTTCATAACATGTTTGGATGATATATACTGATTGGAAATGTGGAATGACATTGTACTTTATGATAAACTATTTTACACTAGCTTACCCTACTGTTTGTTTGTTGTATGTCTTGCTTGTGTGATTTTCTCTTCTTGCGATGATCATCAATTCATTGATGTGAGCAGATGTGAGAAACACCCATGGTCAACAGGGTGATGGGAGTTCCGCTGCATAGTCTATCCGGGTTGGATGTCGCTAATTTGAGCTTTCTTTTAGGGCTAAGGCCCATGTATTGTATTGCCCTAGGACTTTATTTTGAATATTGTTTATCTTTTACTCCTTTTGGGTTATAGGCATTGTAGTGAGCCTTAGTATTTTTCTTTTAAGTATCTTGGATGACTGTAAGGAGTGACTTTATACTCCGCAACTTGGCTCTTTACATCATCCAGTGTAAGATTTCATTTAATTATATTATCATTTAAATGGGGTGTTACAGAAATGATAATGAATCTCTCAACTTGAAGTTTTATATATATATATATATATATATATATATATATATATATATATATATATATATATATATATATATATATA
>Ga0214545_1012250_pt1 | contig 11316 bp, 8 predicted proteins | sample CNSS4metaG_FD_160064 | JGI IMG/M metagenome (GOLD analysis project Ga0214545, IMG submission 160064) | Root nodule microbial communities from cowpea collected in UCLA plant growth center, Los Angeles, California, USA - CNSS4 | ecosystem: Host-associated > Plants > Roots > Nodule | place: USA...
ATAGTTTATATTGATAATCAAATTTAATAAAAGATCAAAGGTGTGTGCAAGTGGCATCCATGTATTCCATCATCACTCTAACAATAAGTTAGGGTCTTATTACCTTTGGGGACAAGAGTTGATCAAGAGTTGTAATTCAGTCAGTTATCTACTCCTTCCTAACCTAAAAATGAGAAGAGGAAGTCATATTAATATGTGGTTGAATATAACTTTAACAAATCAAACATGAGTCAAGATTGAAAATAAGTTTGAATAATAAAAAATCATTACCTTTCCTAAACAAATATCATTTAGTTGGTAGCTTTTGGGTTCACTTGACAAATAAAATATAATCTAGTGTCATTCTTTCCTTTTCATGGTGGTACCTGTACACATAAAAAATATCAACGACATCCCAAAAACTAAATAAGGACATTCATAAACACTATCTTATACACCCTAATCCCTCTACCACTTGGAATTTTTTGACAACCAGAGGCTCAAGAAGGCTCAATAATTTGAGACAGAGGAATCATATGGCAATCCAACTCACAGAGTTCGTACCTTGAAGGTTGACGATGACAAGCACAGGTCGACGACAAAAGAGCCACGACAGAGACGATTTCACTGAACGTCGCAGCCGACGACGAGCATTGACCGACGATGACTGGTGACGAGCGACGACGGAGACCAATTTCACTGAACTGAACCCTAATCCAAAGCAAAAATGAAGGCAGAGTGTAACCAAATGTGGTGGAGGGAAAAGCTAAAAAAAGATAAAAGGAAAATGAAAAGTATAAAATAATTTGTGGAGGTTATACACCTCTTCCAAAAATTAAAAAATCCCACTAATTATAGCATTTTGACAATTCAAGAAAACCATCATAAATAATATTAATTTGTGGAGGGTTTTTATAACCTCCACAAATAAACCCCCACTAAATAATTTTGTCAAATTATGTTTTCTTTAACAGTAATCATGTGGTAGAAATAAATTATTACTTAGAAACTATGATAGTTTTTTTAGTCTTTATAAAAAATTTATTTATTTATTTATCAATATCAATATCATTGAGTGTATTAATTTTATAGTTACATTTTAACAAAGAAAACAAGAAGTCGTATTATTTACGAAAGATTTTGTGTAACTTGTTCAAGTCTTAAAGAAAGTAGCAAACAAATTCAATTAGAAAAAATTTATAATAATAAACATATCAATGGTAACTATAATAAGGAAATAATGAGTATGATTAATGTTTTCAAGAAAATGAAATTAATATATTGATTTTTTTATATTTTCATTGATTTGTGACATTTTATTAAAAAAATATATTAGAAAAGACAGAGAGAATCAAAATAATAATTACTTTTAAAAGAAGACATGATATATTCTCTATATCAAAATAATATTATTATTGTATTACGAGAATCTTGAGGGAATTAATGAAAAAGAATTCTTTTATTATATGTTTCAACTAGCTTTTTCCTAAAGATGATTTAAAAAGTAAAAGAAAAATGAAGTATAGTTTATTTAGAAATTTAAAATGATTATATAAAATATTTCTTACAGAAAAGTTATCTATATATCAATTTTAATTTACTAAAATATGCACAAACAACTTCAATCGACATATATGAGAAAAAGTGACCGTAATTAGGGTGAAAGGATGATGTGAAGTTGTGGAACGTTTAAGATGTGTGTTTACTTAGATGTTCCTTTCTGTTGAACGTTTAAGACTTTAACTACAACACTTCACTCATCACCTGAGAAAGTTGGAACTAAGGGAAATGTGTGCATTTGGCTTGAGAAATTAGCAATTGATTTAGGCAATTCCCCACCAAAATTATTTACTCCTAGACGTAAAACTTGTAGGACTGTGCAATTGACCAAAGAGAAGTCAAGAATCTCTAGTTTTGATGCATTACAATGATGCGAGAACAGAACCTTTGAGATTGTTGACCGAACCAGCAAATACTTGAATGTTAATTCCAACATCAGCTTGAAGATGGTTTTGAGTAAAATTGAAATAGTCATTTCAATAACTCATAATGTTGAATGGATCTGCTACTATCCTTCCTTAAGATCATCCATACTAGAAGACATGTATTTAGGATTTTTTACAACAACCTTCTAGAACTTGCACAAGGATCATTCATATTTTCGGTGCAAAATTTTTATGCTAACTCTCAAATGATACAGGTTATGTTTTAAGGTGGTGATGCTATTAAAAAGGTAACTGAGATTGCCAATTTGTATCAATAATCTCTACACACTAATTTATGATTCGGAGTTGTGCCAGGTAAGAAAAAAACTTGTGTATTTATGCAACTTTAACTTGATCTCACTAACAAATAAAAATCAAATTTCATCGAATTACGATCATGTAAGTGTTTGGAGTCTTTGAGATGTTCTTTATTCAATTTGTGTAACTATAATTTACATATAGTTTATTTATTCAAGAGTTGCCTACATGATTTGTAAGGTCCAGTTTATTTTCTGCCCTAATGTTTAAGGGTTGACCTTAATCTGTTGGACCTAAGGGCTGGCCCAAAAAGGGGAACCAGACCCTAAGTCTGTCCTAGCCTAATCTTTCCTCTCACTTTGCAGAAAACACAGTCGTCAACTCTCCCCTTTCGCAACGAGAAGCTTTGCTAGGGTTTGATTCCTCGTCCCTGTAAGTTCGCTCAAAGCTCCTTCCTGCTCAATGTAAGTTATCCTTCGTCTCCTACCATCCCTTCCTTGTCATATTTTCGTGTTTTCCCAGCTAGGGTTATGTAGGGAGCTCTTCTTATGTTTTGTTTCATTGTTTTTCTAGTTCCCTGAACTGTTCTGGAGCTGATGTGCTCACTCTTGTGGTGTCGAGGTCCTTTGCCAAACCCTTTCCAGGTAAAAGAAGCTAGGACTCATTGTTTTATTTGATTTTCTGGAGTTTTGGTTCTGTTCATTGTTTGGAAATGCTTTGTTACTGTTATAATGGAGTGCAAAATTGTTGAAACCTTGTTTGACTCGAATACCTAACTGTGCCTACGTGAATAGTGGAGAGTTCTGTTCTTCTCGCCCAAGCGAGCCTTTCATCGCCTAGGCGAGATTAGCAGGAATTCGCCCAGTTTTCTGCTCGAGCGCTCGCCCAAGCGAGGGGTTGTGGTTTTGAGCGACGAACTGTCTCGCTCAGGCAAGACAACCTCGCCTAAGCGAGAGCTTGAGAAACCTTCTAGGGGCACTGTTGCAATCTCGCCTAAGCGAGAGTCTGCAGCTTGAGCGAGAGCACTCCTCTCGCCTGAGCGAGGACTCCCAGCTTAAGCGAGACCTAGCTTGAATTTTTGCTATGCTTTGTTTCATGAATGTTGATGGTTGTTTGATTGGTTGGTTCGTTGATTTATTATATATAAATGGGGTGGATATGCATGTACTATGTATGTTATAGGTGGGAACAAATGAATTGGTAATGAGCTTGGCATGAGATATGATTGATGGTTGGTCATTTATACTAAATGACATGTTAATGGTATGCATAAGAACTTCATGATTGGTTGATAATGTGTGAGTAAGGTTTGTGTAGGACATAATTCCATGACCCTTGTAGCGGGGCTTGTGGTGGTGCCTCATCTTATGGACATAATTTTGTGGGCCCTTCTAGGGGGAGTTCACGGTGGTTCCTCAACTATTGGACCTAATTCCATGAACCTCGAGGTGAGAGTTCACGATGGTGCCTCGATATCAGGACGTAATTCCACGAGGGTAACGTGGTGGTGCCTCAAGGCCAGGACGTAATTCCACGAATGCCACGTAGTGGTGCCTCTTGTAAGGGTGTAATTTCGCGAAGGCCTCGTGGTGACACCTCACTACTAGGACATAATTCCACTGTCTCGTGGTGGTGCCTCATTAAGTGTATTCGGATAGTCAAGTATTGGAGTTTTAATTGGTTTGGTATATCATGTGTGGTTCCCCAGTATTTATGCTTGAATATGCAATTGTATGTTGAGTGTACGATGTAAAGACTTTTTCACTAGCTTACCCTTTGCTTGTTTGTATGATTGTGTGTGGTTTCCTCCTTTGCGATGATCATCAACCTTATTGATGTGAGCAGACGTGAGAACCTCTGGCAGTGGTAACGATAATAGAGATGCCGCAGTTTGATGAAATCTCGGGCGTCTATCGGGCTCACTTTGGGGACCCACAGCTTTTGGAGTTTAGTAGTAGTAGTTTCTCTCGCACTTGACGAGACTCTGTACTTCGTTTAGACCATGTGGAGCCTTTTCCTTTTGTTATGAATATGTTGGGGTACTATGTACGTCATATTCCGAATTTCCATACTCTCTAGATATCTTTATGTGTGGCGTTTTATTTAAATTGATTGTATCCATTTGGGACGTTACATGGTTGCTACTTGGTATAACATATTTAGTTTATTACTTACATGACATAATGAAAAGTCTTATTTAAGTGAGCATTTATGTCGAGTCTTAGGTGTAACAGGTTTTCATGTGAAACAGATTTTGACAATACAGCATTGGACAATGGTGAATATTTTCAGGTTCTAATTATGTCAATAAGTTTTAACAAACACAAATGACTATTTTAAAAAAATAGATTAAAAATAATCAATTATTCGATTCTAGAACTTATTTTTAGAGTTTTATTAAGCAAATCTAATTTAGTTAATTAATTTAAAACTTCAATTGGATTTATAAAAAATCACTTTAACGTTTGAGCTAATCCAAATAAATTCAACATAACTAACGAAGTTATGTTGGGATCGAAGAAACCTATATTTATTTTTAATGTGTTAGTAGGAAAAAGAAAAATCCGATTCTATGACCCCAAAGTATTCTAAAATCGCTTATATTCATAATATCTATTTTATTCTAAAATTATTTATTGAAAAAATAATCTAAGATCTTCAATAAAAGAATTTAATTGTAATGTAATATCATTATACTTCTATATGCACATTTTACACATAAAATACGCAAAAAAGTTCAATTTTCTTTGCGTTGTGAAATGGATTATGTATGGTAAGATTCTAAAGTTGTTGTCCAAAGTGGGACCATTCACCAAATTAATGCAATTCTGAATCAAAATTATCAATACTATGCAGAAAAAATTACACAAATGAGCAAGTCATATTTTCTAAACGTTCTTTTGAATGACAACTTCTATATTTCTTTTAAAGTTGTGTTTCTGATATACAACTTTGTACATTTTTTTAATCTCTATGAAAAAGTTCATATCTTTCACGATTTTTTTTTTTATTTATGTTGCCTAAAATATTTTTATTTTTTTAATTATTAAAGAAGTCGTACCATCTATTGTACGTGTAAGGCCCATTAAAATCAGTTTCTCTTTTCTGCCCTAATGTGTAAGGGCTGACCTTAATCTTTTGGGCCTAAGGGCTAGCCCATAGGGTGCAAAAGCCCTAAAGCTGCTAGGGTTCCCTTTGTCAGCCTCACTTTTGCAAATTCGTACCTAAACATTGTCCCTCCTATTTCAGAGCTCTGCTAGGGTTAGTTGTCACCCTCTCCGAGCGAACTTCAACTTCTCCACTCCATGTAAGTTATTTCCGAGCTCGTTGTAGTTTCTACTAACTCTTCTGTGGCATTTCCGTGAGACTTTTTGATGACCCCTTTTGCTATATTTTCTTTGGTTTCCTTCCAGCCGTTGTTCTCCTTCATTGAGTTGTTGTGCCCTTACCTTCGGTGTCGAGGGCGTGTAGGGCTGTCTTGCTAGCTTATTTCCAGGTAAGGGAAGCTAGAACCCTTTTGTCTGGTCAAATGATGGTGGTTTTGATGGTGTTCTGTGATTTTTCGTGCTTATATGTGGTTGTGATTGTATGGCATGATTTGTGTTGTTGTTTGGGCATGAACTGTGTTGATAGCAGTGAGGAACAGTAGCGAAGTCTGTTAAACTTGCCTAAGCGAGCCTGCTTCGCCTAGGCGAGATTAACAGAGACTCGCCTGTGTATTTCTCCACGAAGGGTTGCCCAGGCGACCCACTGCACTTTTGGGCGAGCGAATGTCTCGCTTAGGCGAGGAGGGTCTCGCCTAAGCGAGAACGCGCGTAGGGTTCTAATTCTGGAAGTCGAGCTCTTGCCTAAGTGAAGGGAGCTCGCCTGAGCGAGGGTCCTCCTCGCCTGGGTGAGACCCTTCTGCCTGAGCGAGATGCTAGGCGAGAAGGTGGTTGGAATTGATATTTTCTTTGATTTCAAAAGTGGACAACATGCTTGTATGAGTATTCTTTTAAGTTTATAAACTGGATGGCCATTGTGAATGAGGTGGTGTATGAGTTATGATTTGTGGGCTTTAACATGATGTGACCATGACGATTGTATGAGATGATTCATGAAATTGAAATGATGAGTTTGGTATGAGTTCAACATGAGATATGAAAGGGTTGGTATCAATGTGACATGGTAATGGTATGAGACAGAGCTCCATATTCTGGGCTCGAGAATAACGAGTTGGCAAGGTTTGGTTGGGAATACGAAAGATGTGGACAATGAGAAATTGTATGAGATGTATATGTATATGTATATTGTGTGTATGCATGCCGAATCTGTTTGATTGATTAAGAAAGTTTGGTCCGTGTCAGTGCGTAAGTCCTTGGGATCTCTAGGTGAGATTCCCAGGGTCGTGCTTCAGTGGTCGGGACGTAATCCCATGGCCCCTGTTAGTGGGTGTCCATGGTGGTGGCCCATCTGTATAACTAGGTAAGGATTCAAGGTAAGGTTGCATCCTGACACTCTAAGGAGTCAGTTAGTCTCATCTAGAGCGGACTGACTCCTGTGGTGAGAGTAGCAGGAGGCTCAAAATTCATTGAGGGCTAACCTTGTGGTGAGGGAAAATTGATTCATTATAACACTTGTAACACATAGCTCGGGGGTGAGCAGAGGTATCCACCACAAGCGCAGGCATCCGCTGAATCCGACCAAGTTATATGTATCTGGATGAGTCGAGTCAAGTTGTAGTGTATTGCTTGTACATTCTTGTTTGATGCATGTATAATGGGCTGTGAATATGTATATATCTGACTTTTGATGAAATGATTTTGTGTCTCTAGCTTACCCTTTGTTTGTTTGATTGTCTTGTGTGTGGTACTTCTCTTTTGCGATGATCATCAATTTATTGATGTGAGCAGAAGCGAGAGGTTCTCGCGGTCAACAGGGAAACGGTGACTCCGCTGCATAGCCCATCTGGGTTGGAGCTGGTGTTTTATCTCGTTGGGTTTCTTAGGGCTACGGCCCATGTATTTCGTTGACTTATGACCTCCTTGTGTTTCCTTAAATTTTATGTCTGGTTTCCTGTGGCATCGTGGTGTGCCTTACGTTGTATGGAGTGGGTTTAAACTTCAGGACTACGCTGTTACATTATAATCGTGTGACGTTTTCTTTTAATTACGTTCATTAATTAATCAGGACGTTACAGTACGACTTCCGTGTTTTTTTTATTTCAATTATGTTCTTTTTTAAATGTAAGCATATTTTTTTTAAGAATTTAATTAATGGATTTTTTTTAACTTTTTATAATTTTCTAAATTTTTATAAATCATATTTTTATTCTGATGTATGTATTTTAATAATATGATTTTTTATAATATTTTATATGTTAAAATATTTTTTAATAAACATCATTAATTTTTTTTAAAGTTTTTAGGTAAACATTTTTAAATAATGAATTATCTCTGATAGATTAAGAATATTTAAGGGCTAAATAGTGTAAAAATTCATTTATGTATCATGGCCAAGTAGAACAGGGTTTTGGGTCAAATTAGGTCTACTCCCAATTTGTGGCTTAGCTTAATCTTGGGTAGTTTAAGCTTTTAACCTAACTTGGTGGACAAGGCATCATGGTGGGCGTCCCACATTACGAGAAGCAGCCAAGTGTCATGATTCTATTAGTGTAACTTTTGCAAGAGTAGTGGCCACATAGAATATTAGGAATGGGGAGTTTTTCTAAGAGTTAGTGGCCATATGTCCTCCTCTACTTCACCAAGATAGGGTGTTTAGGGTTTGGAGCCAATGAAGCATTTTTAGGGTTTTGGTCTACTTTGGAGACACCTCCCTCTATAAATAGAGATGTTTCCCCCTTGTAAAATCACTTTGAGATTTGTAATGAAATGTTGCCCTTATATTAAGTCATTCTTAACTTGTTTATAAGTCTAGGTAGTAATGAAATGTTTCCAACATCTAAAAAGAACCATAACCATCTCCATCCCACCACAAACAACCACAAACATAGCAGTTAATTTTAGGCTTTGTATTATGGGCCTAATAGAGTAGGGTTTTCTTTGGGTCGTGGAGGAAATTTGGACTTTAGAAGCATTTTGAACAAAAAAGTGAGTTGGGTCTAACTTTGGGCCCTTTTGGAGTGCAATACCACTAAAGGATTCTAGATCCTTCATGCTCATAGCTTTCTTAGGTTGTAAGTCATACCTCCTACATACTCTCTTTTGGCTCCAAAATTCAATTTTCTAGCACCAAAATTCCCTCTTATTTTTCGAGACACTTAGTTCTTCTTTTCTCCTATAAATAAAGGAGCTTAACTCTTGAAATGTAACTTGAATTTTAGTAATGAAATTATGCCCAATTATGTGCACAACCTCTCTTTTGAGCTCACCTTAGAGTAAACTCCTCTCTAGTTTACGCTAGCCTCTATCCTTAGGAGTTGGCCTCACCTCTCTCTAGGAGCTTCACTAAACCGAACCAATCTTCATCCTCTCAACCTCTTCTTCTTACAGCTTCTGCAACCACTCTCTTCCATCGAGACCATCTTCTTTAGAAATTCATTGCAAGAGCAAAGGAGAAAGTCATCATGTGGTATCTAGAGCTTTGGCTGCTCGCAATCATCAAAAGATAAGTTTTTCTCCTTAATTTTTTTTTTTGTAATTCTGTGTTATTCAATGTTTCTTTTACTTGTCTTGTGAGTTTGTACCGATTGATTACTCATATATGTCTTCTTCCTTTGGTTCAACTTCATTTGCTTCATCTTGAACCATCCATGTGTGCTTTAGGTATTTTCCTTTGATTATACCGATTGCTTTTTTACTTCCTTTGAGTATTTGTATTGTTCGGTTAAAGTGTTTCATACTTGAGTTAATTTTAATTTTGAGATCCAATGTTGTGTCTAGAGTCATGTTTAGTCCATATATGTTATTACTTCCTTTTTAGCCTTTTAAATTTTGATTTGAATTTATGTTGTTGCTTTGAAATGGTGAATGCGTTTCTAGTTTAGATTTAAGTGCACATTTTTTTGCTATTAAATGAACATTCTCTTCTCTCTTGGAGCCTTGGAAATAAACCTTCACATCTAGATAACCTTGGTTATCTTAATATCCAATGAAAATTTTCCTTGTGCTTCCTTAATCATCTAATCATCATTTCCTATTCTTGTGCTTTTGAGTGCTTTTTCATTTTTTTTTTTGAGTTCATTTTGCTAATTAGTTCTTAGCAATTTCTAAAAGTTAAGATTCCATTATGTTTCATTGAGTATATCATTCTATATTTTGATTCCTTCCAGCTTCCATTCTACTATTTACTTCTTGTTTTTCATTAAAAGTTTATGTTATGAAGCCTTGTGTAGTGGTGATTCTGATTTATGGTGGAAAATTATTGTTGTAAAAGTCATAAAAATAAAGAAAAAGAGCACAAAAAGAATACAAGAAAGTGCCAAAAAGAATCAAAGAAAAATAGCAAAACAAAGTGTCAAAAGAAGTACACTAGAATCGTTACTAGCATTTGTGTTTTGAATGCTTTGTTGGTTGTAATTTGGTGCGTTTTTTACCACTATTTTGCATAAACTTTTATGCTAAATGAGTTGCTTAGTGCACCATGGGATCATAAGCTTGTAAAGACAAGAAGTGCTCAAGTTTGACTTTAGTAGTTTTTTGGTTTTTTTTATCCAATCTAGAATCTTTCTTTAGGTGTTCAATTTGGAATGCTTAGTTTTATTTTGTGCCTTAATTTATTGATTGTCTTTTGTAACACCCTCTATTTTATGTTAATTATATTTAACTTTCTTGTTTAAATATGTCGTATGAAACAACTTTATGATTCCATAATTAAATTGATAAATTAAGAGGAAGGTCTTTGTACAAAGTAAATGATGATTTTTTTTTATGCCAACTACCTCCTATTTTCGAGTTGTCTAACTAGCATTGTGATTAAGGCTTCATAAACCATTGGATTAGGATGCAATTTTTACAAAGCATCACTGAAACATAGTTCTTCACTATGACTGGTGGGATTTTAAATAGGAGGTGTATGTAAGGAGCAGTAATTCCCACACTTTAGTGTAAAATTTAGGTCTCCACATATTGTCTACTTTTGAGTTGCCTTGGTAAATATTTTATTCCTGGTTCATTAACCGTTGAATCGAGATGATATTTTTATATAGAGTTCTTAAGACATAGTACTTAACTTGGACTGTTAGGATTTAGATTTAGAGGTGTGTGGTTAGAGAAATAATTTTCGTAGTTTGAACTGGTTTCACTTACATCCTATTTTGAGTTATTTTAGTAAAAATTCAATTCCAATTCCATTAACTGTTGGATTGAGCTCAATTTTTTAGACATGTTCTAGAGACATAAGTATTTATTTTCACTATAGGGATTTACAAATATATATGTGTGGTAAGATATATAAATTTTACAATTTGGAGTAAGAACAAGTCTTCTAGAAAGTCAACAAGTCTCCTTGCAACTGCCATGAAGTTCCAACTATTGGAAATTCGAACAACTCTCATAAATATACCATTAATTCATCCTTATCCATTTGTGCAAGGTTTTTCATATAAACAGGACTTCATTTCCCACATCTTCACAAAATCCTACAAAATAGAGAAAGAAATGATGAAGGATTATCTTGTTCCTTTTTAAGATTATTGAATATGGTGTGAGTTGATTAAGAAAGCTAAGTGAAATCTCCACTGGACATTAAGATAGCAAGCTATCTAGATGTAAAGGTTCCCTTCACAAAGCTCAAGAGAAGAAGATGATGGATTGATTCAAAACAAAAACGAAATGGAAGGCACAAAAACCATAGAAAACCAAGAACAATTAAATGAAGAAGAAAACATAAAATGGAAAGGAAAGAAATGGTAAAAATGTGAGAAGCACGCCACTACAAGGCTAGGCTAGAAGCCATGGCAACCTTGAAGATGAGTGGATGTGTGCCGCCACTTGCTATGCAAGATAAGGCTTAAAAGTATTCACTCCATAGGGAGGAAACTCTCACAAATGGTTGAGACACAAGAGTGTTTTTACTTCAAAATCTTCAACCCTTTTACATGTCTAGGAGCACCCCTTATATAGAAGAGTTTAGGGGCCTCTAAGCAAATAAAAGA
>Ga0214545_1012258_pt1 | contig 11312 bp, 5 predicted proteins | sample CNSS4metaG_FD_160064 | JGI IMG/M metagenome (GOLD analysis project Ga0214545, IMG submission 160064) | Root nodule microbial communities from cowpea collected in UCLA plant growth center, Los Angeles, California, USA - CNSS4 | ecosystem: Host-associated > Plants > Roots > Nodule | place: USA...
GGTGTTCCTTAAAAACATCACAATCCAATCCAACACACATTATTTTCCCTTTCTCATTTTCCTAACCCTTTGCATGCATACAATTCACATACACTACATAAGCCACAATAAAAGCTATATACTTATTCCGCATGTCCCCGCAATTCTATTACATTTAAAGCATATCATATTCCCATACTTGCCCAAAACCCATCATGATCATGCAACACTCAGTCATAGTGATATCATCAATAGGGATGGCAACGGGGCGGGGCGGACACCGGTTTCGCTATCCCATACCCATCCCCGTAAAAAAAATTCATCCACATCCCCATACCCAAACCCAACGGGTATCAAACTTTTGTCCCTTCCCCATCCCCCCATCGGGTAACGGGTATAACCTCGTACCCATACCCATACCCATTTTCTTACTACTTCAATATTAATTTTAATTAATCTTTATAAAATAATACAAAATTATGATAAAGGAAACAAAATATTAATAAATATTCAATACTAGAAGGATGGTTGTTTCTTCGATATCAAATACTTAAAAATAAATTATAATTATTTACATTTTAGATTATAATACCAAATAAAATTTCATGAGGACCAAAACAATGATTAAATTTGCAAATATTAGTTAAACATAGTTGATAAAATTTAAAAATATTTTTTAAAAAATATAAAAGAAAAACAAATATTCCAATTAAAATATTTTTTAAATGTTTGTTTACTTCAATCTTTTAAATTGTAACGAATATTTTTTTATACATTAATAAAAGTTATAATGCATCATTGATCAAAATGATACAAAGAACAAATAATAATCATAATAAAAGTTTAAAATAAAATATAATTGTTTACATTTTAATTTATAATACCAAATAAATTTTCATGAGAACCAACACATTTATTAAATTTACAAACATTAATGAAACCTAGTTGATAAAATTTAAAAATATTTAAAAAAAAATAAAAGGAAAACAAATATTCATATTAAAATATATTTTAAATAATTTTTTACTTCAATCTTTTAAATTCTAATGAATCTCTTTTTTTATACACTAATAAAAGTTATAATACATTACTTGATCAAAATGATACAAAGAACAAATAATAATTATAATAATAAAATTTTAACATAGATCTTGTATCTTTTGAACTTCAATTATGTTAGATGGTGATAAAAAAATATTTATGACAATTACATTAAATTTTTATATTGTAGTAAATAAAAGTTATTTATACAATTATACTGAAAAAATTACAGTATGATTGATAATGAGTTAAAAAATAAAAAATAAATAGATAAAATATATCGAAATAGTATTCTACATAATGAAAATAAACAAGAAATAATAATATTAAAAAATTAACAAATGTTTACTAACAATTTGAGAGACTATTGAAAGAAATCGCACAAAGAAAAATAAATGTATAGGTATGATAAGTTGAAAAATATCTTAGAGATCTAAGAAAACTTTTCAAATATCAACATAGTGGTTAAGAAATAACAAAAATTGTTTTAGTGAAACAAAAACTAATAATAATAATAATAATAAGTAAAGGATTTTTTTATATTACCTAGTAAACGAAAAGTTTGTGCTATTAAATACTTAAATTGAGAGTATTAAATATTTTTATGTGAAAGAAAAATATACAATAAATAAAAATATTAAAAAATAATAGAAATATTCAAATGTGAGACATAAAATATTTTAATTCACATACATATTTTTTAATTACATAAATGTTATGATAAGATGAAAAATATAATTGAGATGCAAATGAGTTTCATGACAAACCAAATAATTAGAAGAAATAAAAATAATATATATATGTGTGGTTATTTAATTAATTGGGAATATTTTAATAATTTAAACGGGGACGGGTATTATGGCGGGGATATGTACATCCCCATACTCATCCCCATACCCAATTGAAAAAGTCGGGGATTCCACATACCCATACCCATACCCAGTCAATGTGGGGATTCCCCGTCAAAACGAGGACGGGTTCGGGCAATACCCACGGGGACGAGTTTATTTGCCATCTCTAATCATCAATTGTAGCCTTTTTCACACACTTATAACATCATACATTTGATCTAACATAAGTAGATTTATATATTAAACATGGCTCAATACCAAAAACATACTCATCAATCACACACACACACATATATATATATATATATATATATATATACACACACACACACACACATATATATATATATACACACACACACACACATTCACCAATCTAGGTCATACCAGCACTTAAGCACACTTAAGCATCCATATCTAATCATACTCTTAGGGAATTCAAACAACCAATCATGAGTGGCGTATATCTCTAGCTAAAGACATCCAATTCAAATCTTCAGCGCTCAAAGTAAAGAACAATATGTTATAGATCACTTGTCAAAATTTCACCTAAATGGGACAGTTAACGAATCGGGAAACACAATTTTATGAAAACTGCGCAGACTAGAAAAACGTAGTCACCTAGCGACTAGATCTTCCTGCCCAGCGAAAATACACCAGATTCCTAGCGCCTAGCGATAGGAAACCATCGCCCGATGTTCCCTGTTGTGCAAAAAAACATGAGAAATAGCATTTTTTCACGAAAAAACCCTATTCCACACATCGATGCATCGCTTGGCGTTAGTTCATTGCCGCTAGGCAGTTCCCATCAGGAACTCAGAAATGCACATCAAAAGGTATGTGTCGCCTGGCGGCTTCGAAGGTCTGCCTAGTAGCTTCAAAGGTCCGCTAGGCGGTTTCTGAAAATTTTTCAAAAACTTAACCTAGTTTCATAAAACACGAGAATCAAGCAATCATATTTCACATTGTATACATGCCTACACAATTAAACTAAAAAAACAAGAGGTACAACTCCCCTAACCTGGTTTCCTCGCTTCCAATTTGCAAAGCTTATGATCCTTGATGATAGCAAAATCCCACTCCTTAGCACCAATGGCATCCAAATACCCATTCAATTACAGCTAGGATTTTCTACTTCTTCCCATCCATGCCAAAAATAATTTTAGGAAAAAGGAAACTTATTTCGCATAAGCCAAGATTCAAACACAACCACACCATTGTCAAGTTAATGCACAACCATTCAACCAATTTATGTTTCGTGATAATTCCTATACATCTAGGAATTTATAATCACTCATCATGATTAAGCATATCATTAAAATTAATAAACTATTAAAATAGCATACAAAGGACTAGAACCCAAGTCATCTTCACATAACTAAGTACTCTCAACCACTTAAACTAGTACCATTCCATGTTATAAACCCCGACATTAAATGACATAAAGGTTCCCATTACCCGCATTTATTAAACAATTATTTATTTAATTATTTAAATTTCAAGTCTTACACTATTCATTTGGTTCATTTTGAGTGCCTCTTTGTTGCTTTGCCTTATTTTCTTGTTGTCATTCTTGATTTTTCTATAGAGTATGTCCATTAACTCTATCAATTGATGTTGTCCTTATTTCTAATTTGAGCCTTTTCTTGCTTTTCTGTTATTCTATACTCTCTTGTGGAAGAATAGTTTTGGCTTTCCCTGCTTCCCAGTAAAGCGAATACAACCTCACCCCTCACACCTTCACCACCACCCAACAAACACCCATCCCTTCTACCCACCCCACTCACCTCCCATCCAATCAACCAGGGCATACCACCTCCCCAACCCCTGCCGCTACCCTCCCTACCACCCAGATCCACTACAACATACCCACCACCCTACACACCACACAGGTTCCACCGTACAACCCGCAATACCTACCAACAAGCCACATCCCCCCTCACAACCTTACCTCCACCTTCCCCGCTATGATCACTCAACCCATCCCACCCCACCTGCTCCCTCCCCACCAGCCCAGACACCGTCACCCCTTCACCGACTTTATCGCCAACACCCCTCTTCCTGCCCAATGGGAACCTTTCACCCTGGACCGCTATACTGGTGAAACCGACCCTGACGAACACCTCAAAGTCTACATCACCCATGTCGCCCTGTACACGTCCCAAGACGCAGTCTTCTGCAAAGCCTTCCCCACCACCCTCAAGGGTCCTGCCCTAGAATGGTTCACAACCCTTCTGCCCTATTCCATTGACAGTTTCGACGTTCTTTCCCACATGTTCTCCACCCATTTCGCTGGCAGCCGTCCACACCAAACTACCACAATCTCCCTCTTGGGCATTAGACAGGAACAAGGCGAACCACTCAGAGCGTTCATAGATCGCTTCAATAAGGCAGCTCTTCGCACCCCACACCTCAACCAGGAGATGATACTCTAGTGCATGGCACTTACCCTACAACTCGGCCCCTTCGCCAACAACGTCTACCTCCACCCACCTGCCTCAATGCACGAACTTAAATTGTGCGCGGCCGACTATGTCTACATGGAGAAGATGCAAACCCTTCATACCAAATTTTGCAACGACTATGCAGCCACTACCACCAACCCTACCCCGCAACCTCCCCGCTCTAACACCCGCCCATGCGAGCCACGCCAACCTCGCTTCACCAGATATGCCCCTCTCACCGCAGCCGCTCCCGCATCCTCGATGAGGCCCTACAAGCTGACCTCATCCCTCCACCACGCAAGACAACCACACCTCCTAACGCTGATATGACCAAATATTGCCGCTACCACTACAACCATGGCCACACTACAGAAGACTGCAAAGCACTCCAGGATAAGATAGAAGAACTGGTTCGTGCTGGTGACTTTCGCCACTTCATCCGTAGAGATGATCATCCCTCTCGATCCCGCCACCCCCCTCGATCCGATCACAGACGCCCTCCACACGACTCCCGTCACGATAGACGCCCCGTCCAACCCGCTAACCAGGAACCCGAACTGGCCCGCACCGACATCACCCCTGTTGACCCTCCCCTGCGTGGCACCATTAACACCATCTCTGGTGGCTTCGCTAGTGAAGGATCCACCTCCTCTGCCAAAAAGAAACACCTCCGCCATATCCAATCCATCAACCATATCATCCATTCCCACCACAGACACCGCATGCCTCCTATCATCTTCACAAATGACGACTTTCATGGCCTCGACCATCAACAAGATGACCCCATGGTCATCACTGTTGAAATCGAAAACTACGCCGTTAAGAAAGTCCTTGTCGACCAAGGTAGCTCCGTTGACATCCTTTACTGGGCCACCTACCAAAACCTCCAACTTTCGGACACCGCCATGATCCCGTATGACGAACCGATCTATGGCTTTTCTGGTGAACAAGTATCCACTCGTGGCTACATCGACCTCCACACTGTCTTTCGTGAGGGAACCCAAACCAAAGCCATTCCAATCCGCTTCCTTATCGTCGACGCGCCAACATCCTACAATGTCCTCCTGGGTCGTCCTTCCCTCAACACCCTTGGCGCTGTCGTCTCCACCCCCCACTTGGCCATGGAGTTCCCTTCTCCTTCTGGTGACATCCTCGCCATCCACTGCGACAAACGCTTGGCACGCGAATGTTACATGGCCAGCCTGCGCCCACAGCTCCCAATTCAACAAACCAACCACATTGAGCGACCACCTAGCTCCGGCATCGCTCTGTCAGGCGAAGATCTAGAGCCCAAAGTAGGCCGGGATGTTCGTCTCGAACTAGTTGAAGAGACCTCCCCTCTAGAACTTCCCAATGGCCACTCTATCAACCTAGGCACCGGTTTGAACTCTGACGAGCGTGCCATCATCACACCCATCCTCACCAGCAACACAGACCTTTTCGCCTGGTCAGCCGCTGACCTACATGGGGTGGACCCTCAAGTGGCATCCCACAAACTATCCATCTACAAAGAAGCCCGATACGTATCCCAGAAGAAACGCAAACTTGGCGAAGAACGCCGACTAGCGGCTAAGGTTGAGGCCGACAAGTTACTGAATGCAGGATTCATAGAAGAGGCTCAGTACACCACTTGGCTTTCTAACGTAGTCTTGGTAAAGAAAGCCAATGGCAAATGGCGGATGTGTATAGACTACACGGATCTGAACAAGGCTTGCCCTCGCGATGCCTACCCCTTACCCAATATCGACCGACTTGTTGATGGCGCGGCAGGGAATAAGGTGCTTCGCTTTTTGTATGCATATTCCGGGTACAACCAAATCCCCATGGCCATATCTGACATGCACAAGACCGCCTTCATCACGGACGATGCCAACTACTTGTATAAAGTTATGCCTTTTGGTCTTAAAAACGCTAGAGCAACCTACGAACGGCTAATGGACAAGGTCTTTAGTCATCTAATGGGACAATGTGTCGAAGTATATGTTGACGACATGGTTGTCAAGTCTCCAAGCCACCATCAACATGTCGAGGACCACTCGGTTGTCTTCTCCGCGCAACGCCAATACAACCTCTGCCTCAACCCTGACAAATGTGTATTCAACGTCGACCGTGGTAAATTTCTTGGGTTTATGTTGACCCAACGCGGCATAGGCCAATCCCGAAAAATGCAAGGCCATTATTGAGATGCGCAGTCTCACTACCATCAAAGAGGTCCAACGCCTCATAGGTCGCCTCACAGCCATTTCCCGTTTCCTACCCAAACTGGCCGAACAAACCCAACCCATCGTTCAACTCCTAAAGAAATCCACCCGGTTCACATGGACTAACGATTGTGAACAAATCTTCCAAAAACTGAAAACAACCCTTACCTCGCCACCTATCCTCCACAAGTCGGACACTCGCCAACCCCTCCTTGTATACATCACGGCCACCGACCACACCGTCAACGCCGCGCTCGTCCAAGAAATAGAAGGCACACAGCATCCTATCTATTTCGGTAGCAGAATGCTACAAGATCCTAAAACCAGATATCAAATGGTGGAGAAGCTAGCCCTATCCTTGGTCCACGCAGCCCGCCGTCTACGCCCATACTTCCAAAACTACAACATCACCGTCAAAACCGACTACCCAATCCAAAAAATATTGCAAAAACCAGATCTAGCTGGACGGATGTCATCCTGGGTCGTCGAGCTGTCGGAATTCAACATTCGCTACGAACCCCATGGCCCTATTAAAGCCCAATGTCTCTTAGATTTCGTCAACGACCTCCAACACACACCCACAGAGGACCAGTGGACGCTTCATGTAGATGGTTCCTCAAATCCAAAAGGTGTCAGCGCTGGCATCATGTTAGAAGGCCCTAACGACATTCTCATCGAAAAATTCCTTCACTTTGCCTTCAAAACATCAAACAACCAAGCCAAATACGACGCTATCCTCGTCGACCTTTCCTTTGCCCGCGAAGTAGGTGTCAAGACGCTAACGTGTAAAACCGACTCCAAGCTTACTGTAGTGCACCTAAATGACGAGTTCCAGATTAAAGACCCTATCCTTCTACAATATTACCATCTGGTCCATGTAGTCATTCAATCCGCCTTTGAACGAGTCTGCATCGAACACATCCCAAGGACCGACAACATCAGAGTCGACATCCTCTCCAAATTGGCCAGGACCAAATTAAAAAGCCGCCACCGATCCCTGTTACAGCAAACATTATCTACACCCTCCATCACACATACTTGTCAAAACCTAACCCACGCCCCAACTAACAACATCACCCGTTCCCAAAGCCATAACTGGACCACCCTCTATATCCAATACCTAAAAACCGGCAAGCCCCCACAAGATGCGGACAAAACTTGGCTGGCTAAGGCCGCCAGGTATACCATGATAGGCGATGACCTTTACAAACGCGAATACGGCCAACCCCTCCTCAAATGTGTCACGACGGAGCAAGCACAATATATTATTAAAGAGCTACACGAAGGCATTTGTGGCTACCATTCCAGCGCACGTACCATGGCTACCAGAGTCCTTAGAGCCGGGTACTTCTAGCCGACTATAGAAGCAGACTGCCAGGATTATGTCAGAAAATGCAAACCATGCCAGAAACATGGCAACCTCATCCACCAGAAACAAGAACAACTACACCACATACTATCCCCATGGCCATTCGCTAAGTGGGGAATGGATATCCTCGGCCCCTTCTCACCCGGCAAAGGGCAGGTGAAATTCCTAATTGTAGCCGTCGACTACTTCACCAAATGGATAGAAGCCAAGCCGCTAACCACCATCACGGCCCAGCAAGTTCAGCAATTTGTTTGGAAAGATATTATATGCATATATGGTGTTCCACATACCATCATCACAGATAATGGTCGACAATTTATAGATAAGGAGCTAGCCAAGTTCTACACTGGGCTGGGCATCAAACACATCACGAGTTCTGTAGAACATCCACAAACCAATGGACAAGTAGAGGCGACCAATAAAGTTATCCTAGTGGAGCTACGCAAGAGATTAGATACCGCCAAAGGTCGATGGCCCGAAGAGTTAGTAGAAGTGCTATGGGCTTACAGGTGCACCCCTCAATCATCAACAAACGAATCCCCATTCAGCCTAGTTTACGGTGCAGACGCCATGATACCAGTTGAGATTGGCGAACCATTCCTGCGCCGAGAACTATACGACCCAACCCACAACCACCAAAACATGGCTATGCATCTCGACCTCCTACCAGAACTCAGAGAAAAAGTCCAAATACGCAATTTGGCTGCCAAACGATGAGCTGCCAGAAAGTATAACGCAAACCTATGTCCACGATTATTAACAATCGGGGACTTAGTATGGAGAATGGCCAGCAGCGCAAGAGAAAAGGATGGCAAGTTCTCCGCCAACTCGGACGACCCATACCGCATACGTGAAGACACAGGAGGTGGAGCTTATCGCCTCGCACATCTGTATAGGGAAGAGATACCCAACACTTGGAACGTGTCCCACCTCAAGTTCTATTTCAGTTAAATGTATGCTGTATTACACCGAATAATTGTAACCCTAGGTATACTCTTTTTCCTCACCTGGTCTTTTTTCCCTAAGGAGGGTTTTGGCCAGGGAGGTTTTAACGAGGCACCCCATATTCAATAAATAAAACAAAGGGTTCTGATCTGTACAACTCTACTATGTTTTTACTGTTTAATTCGCTCAAGTTCCCCACCCTTACCACAAGTAAGCGGCCTGGGTCGAACAACCTTAACTTGTGTTTAATTCGCTCAAGTTCCCCACCCTTACCACAAGTAAGCGGCCTGGGTCGAACACCCTTAACTTGTGTTTAATTCGCTCAAGTTCCCACCCCTACCACAAGTAAGCGGCTTGGGTCGAACACCCTTAACTTGTGTTTAATTCGCTCAAGTTTTCCACCCTTACCACAAGTAAGCGGCATGGGTCGAACACCCTTAACTTGTGTTTAATTCGCTCAAGTTCCCCACCCTTACCATAACTAAGCGGACTGGGTCGAACACCCTTAACTTGTGTTTAGTTCGCTCAAGTTCCCCACCTTTACCACAAGTAAGCGGCCTGGGTCGAACACCCTTAACTTGTGTTTAATTCGCTCCAGTTCCCCACCCTTAACACAAGTAAGTGGCTTGGGTCGAACACCCTTAACTTGTGTTTAATTCGCACAAGTTCTCCACCCTTACCACAAGTAAGCGGCCTGGGTCGAACACCCTTAACTTGTGTTTAATTCGCTCAAGTTCACCACCCTTATCACAAGTAAGCGGCCTGAGTCGAACACCCTTAACTTGTGTTTAGTTCACTCAAGTTCCCCACCCTTACCACAACTAACGGCCTGGGTCGAACACCCTTAACTTGTGTTTAATTCGCTCAAGTTCCCCACCCTTACCACAACTAAGCGACCTGGGTCGAACACCCTTAACTTGTGTTTAGTACGCTCAAGTTCTCCACCCTTACCACAAGTAAGCGGCCTGGGTCGAACACCCTTAACTTATGTTTAATTCGCTCAAGTTCCCCACCCGTACCACAAGTAAGCGGCCTGGGTCGAACACCCTTAACTTGTGTTTAATTCGCACAAGTTCCCCACCCTTACCACAAGTAAGCGGCCTGGGTCAAACACCGTTAACTTGTGTTTAATTCCCTCAAGTTCCCCACCTTTACCCCAAATAAGCGGCCTGGGTCGAACACAGTTAACTAGTGTTTAATTCGCTCAAGTTCCCCACCCATACCCCAAGTAAGCGGCCTGGGTCGAACACAGTTAACTTGTGATTAATTCGCTCAAGTTCCCCACCCTTACCATAAGTAAGCAGACTGGGTCAAACACCCTTAACTTGTGTTTAGTTCGCTCAAGTTCCCCACCCTTACCACAAGTAAGCGGTCTGGGTCGAACACCCTTAACTTGTGTTTAATTCGCTCAAGTTCCCCACCCTTATCACAAGTAGGTGGCCTGGGTCGAACACCCTTAACTTGTGTTTAATTCGCACAAGTTCCCCACCCTTACCACAAGTAAGCGGCCTGGGTCGAACACCCTTAACTTGTGTTTAATTCGCTAAAGTTCCCCACCCTTATCACAAGTAAGCGGCCTGGGTCGAACACCTTTAACTTGTGTTTAATTCGCACACGTTCCCCACCTTTCCCACAAGTAAGAGGCCTAGGTCGAACACCCTTAACTTGTATTTAATTTGCTCAAGTTCCCCACCCTTACCACAAGTAAGCGGCCTGGGTCGAACACCCTAACTTTTGTTTAATTCGCACAAGTTCCCCACCCTTACCACAAGTAAGCGGCCTGGGTCGAACACCCTTAACTTGTGTGTAATTCGCTCAAGTTTCCCACCCTTACCACAGGTAAGCGGCCTGGGTCGAACACCCTTAACTTGTGTTTAATTCGCTCAAATTCCCCACCCTTACCACAAGTAAGCGGCCTGGGTCGAACACTCCTTAACTTGTGTTTAATTCGCTCAAGTTTCCCACCCTTAACACAAGCAAGCGGCTATGTCGAACACCCATAACATACAATCGAACGCGCCATACGTACACCATAAATCATCAAAATTCATCATACACATTAACATACAGAACCTTAATCGCACTCAACATAAGTGCAAGAATGTACCAATGTAATGTAATGTACCAACTATTACAGACATAGGCTCAAATAATATTTTCAAATCAATAAAAACTGAGATCCTATGCTGCTGCATCAGAGGCCACCTCCTCGGCATCGCCCACTCCTTTCTCCTCTTCAATCGCCTTCTCCTTCACCTATTTATCCTCACTGTTTTCGTCTTCCTTGACAAGCTTTCCATCAATAACGTCCTTATTCACATCAAACTTTGAGTCCGTGATGTCAACATCCTGATGGAAAAAGGCCGCTTGACGTAGTCCCTTCTCAAAGCCGTTGATGTGCTCTTGTATAATACAATTCTTCAGGTCGTCAAGCTCACCCACAGCACCGTCATACTTGTCTTTCAATTCATCATAGTCTTCC
>Ga0214545_1012262_pt1 | contig 11310 bp, 4 predicted proteins | sample CNSS4metaG_FD_160064 | JGI IMG/M metagenome (GOLD analysis project Ga0214545, IMG submission 160064) | Root nodule microbial communities from cowpea collected in UCLA plant growth center, Los Angeles, California, USA - CNSS4 | ecosystem: Host-associated > Plants > Roots > Nodule | place: USA...
TATATATATATATATATATATTTAACCATTCTCGTTCCTTCATAATTAATTTAAAAAAAATGAAGATATTTCCCAATCAACATTTTATTGGACATGACGAAATTTATGTCCAAATCCCAAAAAACGTAGGATATCCGAAATTTTTACTTTTTCAATGAAATAATGCTTCGTAAAAAAAGTTCAATACTTTTATTCCCAAACCTGAAAAATTATTTAACATGTCATCTCAAGCCTTATGCTAGCAGTGTTGCTGTATCCAATAGTGTTCCTATTTTCTTATGAATATTTCACAAAATAAATAACCATTAAACATATGCTTCCACAAGATTCTTCTAACTCAACGAGTAATCTCAAATGAATAGGCACTTATATTAAATACTTCTAAAAAATAAAATATGGTTTATACGAATGAAGAATCTACCTAGTAATAGACTACCACAGAGTAATGGAGTATCTTTTCACATTATTTGAGACTATTAACAGATAACAGAAAGACCAAACCGTGAAATTCTACAAAGTAAGCATGTTAGTTTAGGGTTGAGCAACTTGTACCAAGTTTTTTGCTTCTCTGATAATTCTCCTAGTGCTTTCATTTCCTCTTGTCATACCAGTAATGTTTTCATTGATCCCTTGGCATATAAACACTGAGTGACCCACATGAATGTTCTTTTGTAATCACTAGTCAAGAACATGATCCACTTTTGCTGGGACCTCATTTAAGCCAAATAAATGACACAAAATTGGGTGTTGACAGACATGCCTCCCACATAAATGACGTCAACCATTATGAATAAACTATGAGCTCTGACACTGTTACATTTTTTTTATCCCAATCCACTCAAATATGAAACAGATATGTTTATCTTATATTTTGCAGGGCACCTGAATTCTCTCATTTATATGGAGAAAATTAGAAGAACTTTTTAATCATGCAATAATATTTAATACCAGACAAATATTTCAGTTCAAAATTTCAATAATCTCAGTGATTATGTTATCATAATTCATGTTAAATAGGATACTAGATCAGTTCTTCTTTCATACTGCAATGTAAAAGAAAATTACATGACTTTTGGGGTTATAGTAAAAGTCAATAATTTTATCCTATGTGTGTGTGTGTGTTTGTGATTGTTGACATTGTAAACATTCTTTACACTATCCATGCATAGACCATTTTATTCAACAAACAAAAACAGGATACATAAATAAATAGTTGATCTAAATTTGGACATCCACCACCAAACTCAACATCCATATCCGAACCACAAAGTTACATATAGAATATCTATGCTACCTCCTTCAATACTATCCATGCATAGACCATTTTATACAAGTACAAACAAAAAGGCCAAAGCTTCCAAACCAGAAGAACAGAAAGGCAACTGTGAAAAAAAGGTACCAAAAGTGCAACTCCTTGATGGCTTGAATAATTTTAAATAATTAATAAATAATATATGGATCTAACAAAATTATGAAGCACACAAGCTTGCCAGCATTTGTCACATCCCAAGAACACAAACAAAACATCACCAAATTGCATCTGTATTGGTTGAACAAGCAAGTCTTCAAGTGAGCATGTCATTTCTACCTTACGAAATAAATATACACCAAGTACTAGTGATGTACACTAAGATCGGGGCATCTTTTCTTTGAATAACCGGGGAAGAACTTCATGAGCACCAATGTCCAAAACCTCTGGATCCCTGAAAATAACAAACAATATAGTTATAATTTGTTAATCTCCAACAGCAGTAGAGTAGCGCTTGACCTATTAAGAGTTACAAGTTAAAAGTAAGAACTTAATATAAGGATGGAATTGAAAGGAAAATGGCAACGCACTTCCGATGTAAAATAGTTATACATCGAATCACAAATTCCTATAGACTTGTTTGGAGAAACTTCTCCGTAAGCACTTTTAATTGAGAAAATAAGAAGAAAAAATGAAAAGAACTTCTCCATAAGCTAAACTTAGCTTACGTACAAGTTTAAAATGACAATTAGAGAAGTCGTATGAGAGAATTTGTACAGATTAACCTATGCATAAGCAAATTTTAGCTTATGAAGACTCGTTTCATTTTTACACATAAAAGTTACTCTGATGTTGAAATTAATTTGACAGAAGTCAAAACTTTTAAATCTAACCTTGTTGAGAGTTCTTTAAAGGCTTTCTTCGATATAAAAGATACCTTTTTAAAGCTCTTTTTCTTAAAATTTTGTTTGGGTCAATTTCTTTTGAGGGAAAAGAAGCCTAAAATAAGCCTAGTCAAACACTGCCACGCTAGTAGATAGAAAGTATTAAAAATAGGAAAAGAGAATAAAGTTGATCAGAAACAATTATTATAAGCATATATCCTCATGTCCCAAAAAGAACATTTAATAGTTGCAATATCACCCCGAAAGATTGTTACAAAACTTATATTCATGTAAATAAGAGTATGCAAGACATAATAGGAGATAAACCTGCACAATGTCTGTCCCTTTTCATTTGAACTAGGTATGAAAAGGAGCTTTCGCAGAGAGGGTGACTCAAACTGAGCAAAGAAACCGTCACTGTGTGCATGTTTCCACTTTCTTGATCCTTGGCCCTTCCAGACCTGCAGGAATAGAATATAATTAATAGATTCTGCAGTCATCTAGAATTTTCAATTCTAAAATACACATGGAATTGAGGTTGTAGGCTGATCTGTCAGAAAATGAACATTGACTAGATAGATTTACATGTTCAAAAAGTATGACATTAACATGTATTTGGCCAATTAATGCACCAGTACAGCCCCAAAAAGAATTGAGTGGAGAAGATGGCTGACACAAATTTAAAGGGAAACAACTAAAAAAGTCCTTGATATAAAGAACTTGGATTTTGCAAAAAGAAAAATGGTATCATAAGGTCGATGTAGTCAGAATCCTACCATGCACCTTTAATTTTGTATTAACCTGAACAGCCCAAAAGGAGAGAAATTGAAAGAAAGAAATAAACGGAGAGGAGATGGAATGGAAAGGCAAGTATAAAGCAAGTCACTGGCTGATACCTTACATATAGGCTTCCATGGGAACGTTAAACTATAAAAAGAAATAGTATTGAAAATGAAATGATAAGCAAAAAGAAGACAGCACATCCTTGAAAAGTAAAGGGAAGCCTCCATTTTATTTCTTTTACCCGTTTTGCCTTTTTAAAACACACCCTTGACGAGTCACTACATCAGCACTATTGATGTAATGAGCTCGTCAGTGAACAAAAATCATCTTTCCTATTGAGACTACCAAGTCAAGCTTAACAAGTATTTGACAATCCTCTTTGAGTAACAAAGATCTATTGTATCAAAGTGCAAATTTAACTAAACATAAGCCATTTGGATGGGAGACATATCCCTTCAGTTCAGTCCCTCTGCAACCATCTTCATGTGCTGTGTGGCCATGCCTAGAGTATGTAATGTATAAAAAAAACCTAATGGTAGCAAGTGCCCGATACTTTAACTACATGAATGAAACTACAGACCTTTTCCTATTTTCTTTTCATGCAGTGCTACACCACTGAATTTGAAACATCAAAGGGCATGAATACATCTGAATTAACTCATATTGGGCCCACCTAAACTCATACGTTGATCAGCTTAAACATTTTGGAACGTGCAAATTTCACACACCTTGCATGCTAGGAGTGAAATTATGACTTCTCTTCACTTTCCCTGTTAACGATGTGATAAGCCTCAAAAGTACCCCTTAACCTAGTAATAAAACTTCCCATTTAACTTGAACTTCTTAACCATTTACAGCATCTGATGTGGAAGTTTCAATCATCAATGCTTTAAGAAATCAGAAGTTACCTGTGGATAAGCAATAATGCTTTTGGGAGTTACCAAGCAGGCTGCTTTGGAGAAAGACTCCTCTGCGTACTGCCTAAGAAATGAAAAGCAGTTGCTGTGTGTATGGGGTGATTCAAAGGCCTGCCAAATAAGATGAGAAAAATAAAAACATTAAAACTTATAATATAGCATTCAGGGAAGTTTTAAGAGTTGATAATCATAAGTGAACAACAAAAGCCATCAAAATAAGCAGGAATACTAAGCATAAAGTTCAGAAATAAGATATCCAAGCAAGGAACCACAATTATAATTGCACAAAGATTTAAAAAGAAAATGCATACCTTATCAATATTCACAACTGGGGCATACTTATCGGTCTGTGTCTTTTCCTTATCCAGAAGAAAGTAAACTCTAGCATCCACTGAAGATGTTTCATGCCACGATTTTACAGCGGTCTCTATTGTCTCAACAAGGAATGAGAACAAATCTTTCCATCCTTCTTCAGATCCATACTTTCCAGCCTGTACGGAGATCATTTAATCCTCTCAAGGGAAATTTTAAAATGATGCAGGATTATATGGAGAAACGAATTATTTCACATCCATTAATAAATATAAATAACATGAAATATAAGTTTAAGGGAAACAATAAAATAAAACATCTAGAAACCAAGATACATAAAGTAGAAGGAAATAGATATATTTCCAACAATCTAAGTTCATTTTCAGTTGTTTTTCTCTTCTGAGAACCTGAGTCTCTGCTGTTCATTCAGTTGAATTTCGATGTATTAATGCATTATTCAATTTTCAATGTGTTGATATCCTACAGCTTATTGTCATAAATTTCTAGCAGCACCAAGGATGTAGAAATTCTGCGTCCCACCTTCGTTCAGACATGGGAGACAGAAAGTTAGAGGTAAAATGTGAGATCACAACTCAAAATGGAAAGATCCTAAAAGGGGGGCATATCAAGTGAGTATGGAAAGAGTTAATTTTAGTCATACAATAAAATACAACCACACAGAAATATTCAAAATTATTGCTAGAATAGAGATCATTGACACCCCAATGCTTTAACAAAAGACTAGGTCTTATCATAATTATTATACCTTAAAGAAAGTCAAATTCTGCAAAAAAAATGTGTCCTTATCATTAAATGGGGCAAGAAATTGAACTTCCAAGGAAAGATACAACATACTAAGTCAAAAACAGAATATTTTATCTAGAAAGAAACCTATAGGAGCAGAGATTTGAGTAGCACAATCAAAGATTAAAATATGTTTTCAGCCAAGACATTTGAAGAAAAAGTACTTGGGAATTAGCTCGAACAGGCTAGTAAAGAAGAATTAGACAGTGAAAAATTGAATATAAACAGTTGAAAAGGATAGTGAAACTCGTGGCTCTTTTGTTAAGGATTAAGGACTACCAGGCTCCTGTTTATGAGATAAACTAGTATATAAATTAACATGTATAACTTTTTGTTCATCATCTTCTCTCTCCAAGCTCTTATTAACACTCAATGGGGACTTCATTGAAGATTTTGTTTTAGAGATAAACCAATAGTCTGCCTGATAATGAATAAATGCTGCATTGAGTAAGGTTTGTTGTTGTTTGTTTTTATTTGAAAAAAAAAATATTTAGAGTAGAAAACTTAGTTTAATCATCCTTCTTGTCTGTTTATGATTATTTTACACTTGATCATCCAATATGGTTGTTTGGTTAAGATTAGCATACACACATACAAACACTAGAATAGACATAATCGGTATTAGTGTTTTGCAAAACCAATACAAGTTTAACCAACATTGTCATCCATCACTTTGATTTCCTACTCGTGAAGAAGTTTAAAATCCAGAGCTGTTACAGTTTATGTTTCTTCCAAGTTCCAACTCCACCACTTGACTCCCTTTTTTGTTCATAAGCAAGTAATTTACTAAAAAAAAAAAAGTGAAAGATGCAAAAATAAAGGATAAGACATCCATAAGGGAAAAGGACAACGAAGTAAAAAACTTGAAGAGGAAAAGGGGAAAAGGCAAAAAAAAAGAAGCAAAGACCAAGAATATTGCAACAATGCATGCTAATCTCTCTGAAGATCTAGCAATATTGCATATATTGGTATTTATTTATTATTCTTTTGGTGTCAATAAACTCAGGTCATTTAGAGTTTATAGTCACTTTTGATTGCTTGCATTCAGCTTGTGAGATGTTACACTCATTACCACACCAGAGATCACAGATATTTGAAGGTTTTGTGGCAGTGACTCTGAACAGCATCTAAAACTCATTTTGTCCCCATTTCTGTGTTGTCATACCTGGTTTTGGAGGATTATTTTATTATATCTATCTTTCTTCATCTGAGGTGTAATGGTTTTGGAAACCTATGTTTGAAACTCTTTCCCACAGACCCCAGCAACATTCTGTCCTTTGATGCAATCCCTCCAACCCACAGATTTCTAACATAGTTCAGGCCAAGCCCCGCAACCATTGATCTAATGCACACACACTTACCCTGTTCAGCCTGTCCTCTATAGCACGACTCAGTCTTCACGTAAGTATTTTCTTTCTAACACAGGTCTTACCTTCCACCTTCGTTTTGTGGCATTGCCGCTCAACCTTTTGTTCCATTATCATTGATTTGTATATTTAGGCATAAAACTGAGACTTCTGACTACTAATTTTGAATATATCTCAAATTTTGAATTGTTACTTTTATTTTTTAACTATTTTAAGGGTAGTCTAAAATATATAATTCGTATTTTAAAATCTTCATAGTAGTGGTCATCCCACTATGTGCTATCTCACTATAGTGATTTTGTGGTCAGCCACTCTGCGCTGTTAATTGGGATTGTTAACTATGAGATTAGCCTACACGGGGATAACTATACACAGAATTTGATACCTTTGACCCGATTTAAGAATATACATTATTCCAAAACTTCTGTTTCTACCTTTGTGTATTCATTCTCTCTTTTGTCTCTCTTCTTGATACCTGATTCCCTTCTCTTTCTCCCATACCCTTTCCAAATCACATATGTGCGTGTGCATTATGCAAAAGAAAAGCTGAGAAAGCACATACTTTTTTACCACTCCTAGTTACAGATTGGGAAGACATGTATACTAACCATTTCAGATTTCATTGTATCTAAATGTTTGGCCACGTCAACATTGGATCTCATATTCTCCACTTCTTGAGCTCGCTTGCTATCTTTCACCAGTTGGTTCAACCTCTTTATCTTTTTTAATACTTCTTGACTTTGGGAGTTATACTGCAATGCTATCTGAAAGGCAGCCAAAGCCTACAAACAAATATTCACACAAGCATACACAATAAGAATAAAATCCTAAACCAGAGCAGAACAAATAGCTTTCAATTAAATCTAAGCAATAAGCTATTGAATACACACATCGTCATATCGTTTCATGGCTTCCAATATGCTCCCCTTCCTGAAATATCCCTGGAAGTGTATTCAAGCAGCATCACTCCAAAAGGTATTACAAAGGTTCAGACACTCAAATATTAACAAATTAGATAAACATTTACCTTTTCCCATTGGGGTTTTAATTTGATTGTCATCTCTGCATCATCGAGAGCTTTATTAAGCTTATCCAATTGCAGCAATGCTGCAGCACGATTACTGGAAGACACCAAATAAACAGAAGAAACTACAGGAATCAAGATAAGGTTTATGCATCGAGTTCACATTCACACAACATATCTGACATGAGAAAAGTGTTGATCCAAACTACTAAATTTACATAAGAAAGAAAAAGCCAGTAACTTCTAAGGGCCACGCCACGCAACACATTTCTAGAATGGCCTATATGATTAATTAATAATTATTTCTAACAATATGCCCTCTGACATGAGATATAATTAGAAGCTCAATTATAGTGTGTGACAATCAACAAATACTGATATCAAATGAAAAGTAAACATAAAAATATATACCATTCAAAAAGAAACTTTTTCTACTCCCAGAAACAAAAAAAATAAACTTTTATTTCTTTCCACTTTCCCTTCAATACAAATTTCAAACTTTTCTCTTTCCACACTTGCTTCCTCAGTATCAAACAGACCATGAAGCTCAGTATATTTCACTCAGCTAATCAACACAGTTAACTGAAAGAAACCTGAAAAGGGAGTCTTTTTTTTTTCCTATTTAAGAGTTTCAGCTTAAGCCTTAAGCGTCATATCGATCTAACTCCAAACCAAACAACACACATGGGCATGCCAAACTGTCACTAAAAGACTAAATTTCTGAAACTCTGATAATACACTGGCAACAAAAACTGACAACTCAGTCTATATAAAAACCGAAAACCCCAACTAAAAGAATAATGACAACAAAAGAAAAGAAGAAAAACCCTTTCGTGATTTCAAGGGAGACAAAATAAACAAGAGGGAAAAGCAGAGTGCTGAAGCAAATTTTAAAACCCACAGATTGAAAGAATTGAACAATGACACCAAGATGAAAAAAGGTGAAAGTTTTGAAAGAAAAAAGGTACCTATAGAGAGTAGGGTTAGACGGGTCTTGCTTGATGGCTTGAGTGTAGAGTGCAGCAGCTTTGAGATACTTTCCTGACTTGAAAAACTCGTTGCCCTGATCCTTCAGAGACATCTCCGAACCTGAACCTTCTTTCGTTTCTGCCATTGATGATCTTTTTCGTCTTAACCTTCAAATCTGTGATTCTGGTTCCTAAATGATGTCTGTAGGGTTTACCACAAAGATGCTTGTTCCTTCCAAAACCGCTTTCTTTGGTTTTAGATGTTTTTATTTCATACTAAAAAATAAGCTAAATGGTACTTTACCCCTCTTATCTTACTTTTATTATATTTAATTTGTTATCTTATCTTTTAAGAAATAATTTTAATATTTTTTATAAATGTGTTGAATTTTGTTATTTTACCAGTTTAAATAAAATTAACTTTTTAACATCGGTTAAAAATTTAATATCTTTTTAACAGTAATTTATTATGTGATAATTAAGGATAACATCGATGGTGAGAGGGTTCTGAGTCTAACACCTACCACTAACATTTGATTACTCAAAAATAGGTCAAAATAGTCATATAATATACTTAGGTTAATAACTTTGATTTATTTTGCATGACTATAATTTTGTGGGTTAAATCATGTAAATTTTAAAAAATTGATAAATAATATTTAAAACTCTTAGAATTTTCATGTATGAAAAAAATCTCATCAATCGTAACTTTAGATATATAATCTTCTTCATATATATTATTAGTTAAAGAAGAAAAAATCTCGATCTACATAACATAATTATTCAAAACATAAAACAATTAACTAACGAAAAAAAATCAAAACTAAAATAAAAAACTAACAAATTTAATTATGTCATAAAAAATTATAAAAATAATTAATAACTCAATATTTTTAATACAAAAAATTTATATTTAAAATGTAAAAGAATGTGATTAATAAATACTATATCATATAATTAAAATATAAAAATTAAATAAAAACTTATATGAAAAATTAAAATATCTATTAATGTATTAAAAATAATTAATAACCCTGAACGTTTAATCTATAACAATATATAAAGGGGATTTCCTTTTGTGTGTCCACTTTTCAAAATACCGATTTTACTCTTTAAATATAATAATTTATTAAATTTTTAAAAATTGACCGTTACTTTTACAAACTTTTTATAAAATCAGATGTGTCTGCTCTTTCTCTTCTTCTTTGTTTATTAATGGTTATTCTTTTATCTGTTCTGGTATATTTTACTTTATTTTTAATAAATATAATTTTAATATATATATATATATATATATTAACTTAATAATATTATAATATTATCACCTACTAATATAATATACAAACAGACGTGATAGTGCTGTGTCTAATACAAAGTAATACATATTATAACTTAAAAATAAACGGAAAACAAAGTACACAATGAGAAATTAACTTAAAAATTATTTTAAGATAAATAACACATATTAACTAGTAGTAGTTTTATGTGTTCGTGCATGTTGAGATTAGTTTATGTCAATAATATAACATATATATATATATATATATATATATATATATACGGTAATTAGTAATTAACTGAGTTAAAAAACTTCAACATACATTGTACATTTCTGTATTTCATCACATTTAAAATTATGACAAGTCAATATTAAATGTTGACAATGATAAATATATTTAACTGACATTCATTATTTTTCTGTTACAATGAATGTGAAAATCTGATTTATGTGTTTATCAGATGTTCACATTTAATACACTTCTAAATACGTTACGTATGTTGACATCTGAATTTTAAACATATCGAATGTCGACAATTAGTATTATTTTGTCAAAAAATAAAATAAAAATCTTGCATTATATATGTCCACATCCATTACCGATCTAAATCGGATATTAACATCTGATTTCTGGACCTACCAGATGTCGATAACATATATGTTTTTTATTATGTTTTTCTTAACCGAAGGTTTATATCCAATATTTAGTGACATTTTTATTTATTCAAGTATTTTGCTAACAATGCATCAACAATAAACCAAAGACACTACATAAAGAAGGCATAAACAATATAATGAACAACTTATATCGACAAACAAGAAAACAGATATAGTTATGCATTGCAATGCAAATGATACGTGGAATAAAAAATACGTCTTAATGAAAATAACAATCGCTGGACTAGAGTACCCGGATGAACAATGACAAAGAGAGACACGAGTGTAAATGGGACCATATTTTTTTTTAAATGATTTTCAAACTTATTATATTAATTTTTATTTTTATTCACTATTAGACAACTTTTTCATTTTCACACTTCTCCCTTAACTATTAATTATGATTTTAAATTTATTTTGTAATTACTTAATACTTTGTAGTTTTACTTCATCTATATCACCTAAATATGTATGCTTTGATTATTTTTTAATTTAACGTCGACCTATGAAAATTTACAGTTAGAGAATTAAATCTACTATATATCTAAGAAGATGTTAGTATAATGAAGTTACTGAATTGGCCATTCTAATTCATTGACACGTGTCTCAAATGAAGGATTTTTACGTCTTTTCTCTCTTCTTTAAGATTTCCCGCTTCTTCCTCCTCAATGGCTGATAAAATTTTTGAATGACCCACATTCAATGCTTGATTAAAATCTTGATTGACGTCTGACCAATAATTACTATTTTTTTTTCTTCTCCAAGAAAAACTATTCGCATTCTTCTTCTTCCACAAAAATTTACAAAACCAGAAGAAAACCCTCAAGGTTGTCTTCTTCTTCTTCTTCTTCGTCTTTGTCTTCGTCTTCTTCGTCTTCGTCTTCGTCTCCTACTCCTGCCGTCATATCCAGTTGAAGGTAAGTTATAATAACCCAACTTTGTTTTCGAGTTTTCCTTCTCGATATTCATAAAAGGGTTTTTTTACTTCTTCTTATCACTTATCCTTCTTCATCTTAATCTAAGTTTTTTTTTTTTTGCTTCTTAATCAGTTAACATCTGAAAGTTA
>Ga0214545_1012263_pt1 | contig 11309 bp, 8 predicted proteins | sample CNSS4metaG_FD_160064 | JGI IMG/M metagenome (GOLD analysis project Ga0214545, IMG submission 160064) | Root nodule microbial communities from cowpea collected in UCLA plant growth center, Los Angeles, California, USA - CNSS4 | ecosystem: Host-associated > Plants > Roots > Nodule | place: USA...
CAACTGTACAGTGAAACGTTATCAATTTAAACGGCGTTACCCAATTAGGACCTAATTGAATCAAATTGACCAAATTTAGGACCTATTTGAGCACCCCGCGAAAATTGGGACCTAATTCAAAAAAGTTTACGAAAATTGGGACCAAAAAGGTATTTTAACCTAATTTTTACTTTGGTTTCAAATTGATTCTCAACATGATTAATGAAATTAGTGAGGTGCGTCCTTGTCTCAGATTTATTATGCATAAGATAAACCCAAGAAAATCTACTAAAATCATCTATGATGGTAATATATGAAAAGATGTTACCTGATTCGATGGAACTTGTAGATATGCTGCTGATATGACTTGGTTTCTGCATTATTGTTCCAAGCTCTTCAACAGGTTTGATTAAAGCCATCAAAGCTTGGTATTGCTGCTTTGTAAATTTGATTTCTTGCCCATCATCTTCGTTCTTGGTTTCATCAGTTTTGAGATTAGCATCGATGGCCGGGTGGAAAATCGTGTTTCTTGTAACACGTATCAACCGTATGATCGCTTTTACCACAATGAGTGCAGATACACTTGTTTCCCTTATTACTTGGGAACCCATTCTTTTTGAAACAAACAGACTCAACGTGCCCCCCTTTACCACAAAAAGTACATGTTGATGATGAACCATTGGTGGCAGCAGCGATAATCTTGTTTTCCAAATTAGCTCCATTATTCATCGGCTGTCTTTCCTGTTGAGACACATAAGAAAAAATCTTTGAAATGGAAGGCAACGGTTCCATCAATAAAACATGTGATTTCACATTACTATATTGATCATTTAAACCTCTCAAGAACTGCATGACACGGTCCTCTAGTTTTCTTTGTGCCACCAATTCTGAAACCTTCTTGTAGCTACACGTTGGATCAAGTCTAAAATTATCAATTTCATCCCAAATTACTCTTAACTTGGTAAAGTACTCACTAACAGTTTGGTTTCCTTATTTCAATTGAACAACATCAGATTGTAAATTAGAAATACGTAAAAGATCACCTTAGAAGAATCTGGCCTTTAAATCATTCCATATGTCTACAACATTCTCCATCTATAATATGGTTTGCCGTATTTGTGGTGGAACATAATGAACCAACCAAGACACGACCATGTTGTTACATCTTGTCCATACGTCATGTAAAAGATCATCTTTCTCTGGTGCAGTGACATATCCATTTACGAACTGCAACTTATTCTTTGCACTTAAGAGTGATAATTTTTTGAATCTAACACAGAAGACATGAGAGAAACTGCTGGATTTTCTCCAGGATGTAAGTACAAGTAACTATCACTTGTTAAAGGTGTTTTTTCTTCCTTAACCATGATGAAAGTAAACGAAAGAACCCAAAAGAAAGGGAAAGAAAACACAAAGATATATGAAGAAAAAAGATAAAGAATCAGAGTGAACCAGGCGCAGCAGAGCTCTTCAATTGAAGAGCTCTGATACCATGTTAGAATTCATGACCCATCATGGTTGAAGCTTGTAAAGAGATGAAACAACACAAAGCACAAGGCAAGGAGGAGAACGAAAGAAGGAAGCTCTTATTGATTGAAATATCAGTGAAGAGTTTATTACAATTGTACTATAACGAGAGGGGTAGGCCTCCTTATATACATAGAAAAGGAAAACAAAGAAAAAGATAAAAAACTAGAAGAAGGAGGGAACCCGTGTGGACATGGGCCTGGCGAGACCTGATATGAGTTCTAAGAAACTATGATTATGTTTTGTTGTATTATTATAACATTGGAAAATTATCTTTTGACAAATTTTATTTTTGATAAATTTTACAAAGTTTTCATAAATAGAATTAAAATAGATTTATTTTTTACTTTTTAACTAAGATAAAATAATAAAGTAGTATTTTTTACCTAAATAGATAATTTGTCAAAGTTTATAAAAAAAACTTTGTTAACCTATAGTTTTCTATAACTTTTAATATTATTTAATCTATGTATGATCACGGATCAAGATTATTTCGCTTTCATGATATCCTTTTGACAAACAAAATACAATAAAAAATATAAACCATACTCAATTTCAATTTGAACTGTTCTAGGCGGGACAAGATTTTAAAACACTTCCAATGATGGTCGCATGTTTATGTCATTTTATACTTTTGCATAACTTTAGTTCTATTTTATTTGCCAAAAAAAAATTGATGAAAGGAAAGAATCTGCCATTTTGTACTCAATACGACATAACTTTTATTTTTGTTTCAAATGTACTACCTTTATTAGATCAATTTGTTTTGATGAAGTCTAAATTTATATCTTTATGTTCTACTCAATTTAATTTGGTTTTTTAACCTTTACATATTTTCTAGTCACATTACGCATATCATTAAATGACTCAAATCAATAAAAATGAACACAACATATGTATTAATACCTTTCTATCCAACTAAAAAGTAATATAATAAATAACTCAAAGCTAGTATTGGAGAAAGGTTTATGTAGTTTAAAGATTAGACTTGATCCTATGATTTGTTTTTAAACAAAGTAAGATTGATTTTTATTATGCATATTTCCATAACTTTATCAAGAACATTTCTACGTTGCTCTAAATAGCACTAGAAAATATTCCTAATTGGTGATGATTGCCACACTTGGCACATAGCTTCTAAAGGTAACTTTCTTCCAACAGTGATTCCTTTTCCTTCAATCAGATCAATTTCTTCATCAGTGCTTCGTTTCCACTCAAAACATTGAATCAATAAAGCCAAAGTTAAGCTCACTGTGCGTTGAGCTAAGTTTGATCCAGGACAAGCCCTTCTCCCTAACCCAAAAGGAAGCAACTTGTTAGCTTCACTTTCATTTTCAAACCTTTCGGGCTTAAAATGTGTTGGGTCACTCCACAAATTGGGATCTCTATGAATAGCCCAAGCATTCACTAACAAAATTGAGTTTTGTGGAAGATTGTAATCTCCAATGGTGCAATCTTCGGAAGAGAAATGGGGTACCAACATTGGAGCCGCAGGATGCAAACGAAGTGTTTCATAAACAATGCTTTGAATGTAAGGAAGTTTAGGAATGTCAACTTCATCTACTAGACGGTTTTGACCTATGTGAGTGTCTATTTCCCTTTTTGCCTTCTTTAGTATTTCTGGTTGGTTTAATAAATTCGTCATTGCCCATTCTAAAGTCACAGCTGATGTGTCAGTTCCTGCCAATACCATAACCTGCAATGCATCAAATTAAAAAAAAAATATTGTAAATAATAAAACTAAAATACACAATTTCCATCTTCTGAAAAATAAAATAAAACTTCAAATAATACCCTTCTCTCTAATGTTTGTATATATTTCTTCCAAAACATAACCAAAAACAGTTTATTTCAATTTAATAAAGAATGTTAATTAGTAACTTTGTTTAGTTTTTTAATTTCATTTAAGGAACTGCATTTTTTAAATTATCTTTTAATCACGTTTGTTTTTGAACCAGTTAGTTTACTAACAGTTCATTTCACAAATTTTGAGGAAGGACGTCAGTACATGGGTGTAAATTTATTTCCCAAGTTTTGGTTTCCACCGTTTTCTAGACCATGCTCATAATTCCGGTCTGTTATGACCACATGCACAACTGTCATCTTTAATGCTCAATGTATTATTTTCCATTCCAATTTTTGTTTCATGCATTTCACTGACACAGTTATCCAATCCCAATCTCAAATAATTGTGGCCCCTATCTACCTCACCATAATTATCCATGAAAGCTGAAAAAGACCGACTTATCCAGATGCCAATAATCAACGCAATATTGAATATACTAGTTAGGCATTTACTTTATTTCTTTGCACTCTTTTAAACAACCCCAAATGATATAAAGGAGATAATATAGTAATTACCAGGGCAAGTCCTTTGATGATTTCATCTGTGTAGTATTCAGGTTGTGATTGTTGTTGTGTTAAAAGATGATCTATCATAGTATTGGCACTCTGTTTTCTGTTACGATGTTCGTCAATGAGTCCTTGTAGAAAAGCATCGGTTCTCTTACCGATTCTCTTCAGCTTCTTCTCCAACTCATCAAAATCAAACCATCTCAGTAAAGCCAAAAAGTCTCCAGGGTTATTTGCCCCTCCCAAAGCCACCAACTCTTTAATAATCCCTCTAAATTGTCTGGCTTCTTCCGCATCGCTCAAGTCACAATCTTCACCGTAATACCTCTTCCCAGACACCATCCTCATTATAGTGTTAAAAGTCATTTCCGAAAAGCTTCAATAAATTATACAAACAACAATAAAAAATTAAAAAATTATGGAGTATAATCAAAAAATTTTGCTAAGTAGTTCTTAATAATTTCTACCTAATTTAATTCTATGCTAAATTTACCTAGATTTGAGTTCCACTCTGGCGAAGGCGTTGCGCGAGTCGTGAGCGAGCTTTCGCACAAGCCTCATGATCTCGTCCGTGCGGATTTCCGAGAAGCAGTTCAAACGGTGCGTTGAGAGAACCTCAAGCGACACGATGCGGCGGAGGTTGCGCCAGTGGTCGCCGTAGGGCGACACCGCAATGGTGGTGTTGTTGTAGCCGATGTACTTGCCGGTGAGGAAGCGAGGCCGGTTCGCCAAGACGATGTCATTTTTGGTGAAGCATTCCTGCACTGCCTCGAGCGACGAAACGACAACGACGAAGCGCGAACCGAACCAGAGAGAGAAGACTTTGCCGTGTTTCTGAGAAAGGGCGTGGAAGGTGCGGTGGAGCGGTTGTTTCATCTGGTGGAGGTTTCCGATTATGGGGAAGGAGAAGGGCCCTGGAGGGAGGTTCCAGAAGGTTCTTGTTTTGAAGAAGAAGCTCCAAGAGAAGAGAAGAACGATGCATGTGAGAAAGAAGTAAAAAAGAGTGAGCATGGTTGTTGAAAGTGTTGCTTGATAGTGTTTGGCTGAATCTTGTTTGTGTGAGTCTATATAAAGCCGTGAGAAAGGTGTGAAGACAAGTCCACATGGGAGTTCGCACTGCACAGTTAGGCTGGGAAAGAGCTTACGTAATGGATGATTTCATACAACGGTTAGCATCATGGCTTACGAGAGGTGAAACTAAGAACTCTCTTGCACTAAGTGACAACACCACCGCAAGACAACACAGAAAAAAGCTTCCACTCTGTTCAAGTTTATGATGGGTATCTCAATTACTAAAAAATAACACTACCTAAAATTTTAAAATAATGTTGTGAATTTCTTTTCTTTTTCAATAGTATTATCGAAAATGTGTGGTTTTTATTTTTACCAAATACGTGTATTACTTGAATATAACTGTTTCAGTGCGTCAAACCTTCTTTGGTCTTCAAAGCACTAATGTTTGAAAGGTCTTCAACCAATAAGAGAGGTTAACACTTTTTCAGAATTTTTGTAAGCATGACCACTTCCTTTTTAATGGGTGTGGTTGATTAATGGATGTTAATAATGGCAATCGTATTCATTTTCACTTTTCAAAAACAGCCTGCCAACAACGATTGGCTAACATAAAGTGGAAAATAATACCCTTTTGTGAATTTATGATACCATCTTAAATTGTCTTAAATTGGTATGGAGGCTTCTGTACCGAACGATATTTTGCTGTGTTGATAAGGCTATTTAATATGACACTTAGTCTTTTTTTGACTCAGCCTGATCCTTCACAAGATTCGACCACTTTGGTTCAACCAAACAACTTTGTCTTATGGTGTTGGAAACTGTTTATATTTAATAAGTGATGCTATTTTATTAATTTTAATTTATTAATCAAATATTTTATTAATTTTTTAATTTGATGTTATTTAATTAATTCATTCTTTTAAATTTTAATAATAAAAATAATTTAAACTTCTTTTATAATAAAAATATTTTATCACTATTAATTATGGTTATTTTGCTATTTCTTTTTTTTAATTTTGTGATAATTAATTAATTCATTCAAACTTATTGTTTATAGAAATAACTTTAATTATAACAATATTTATTTTAATTTTTTTGATAATATAAGATTTTATCACTATTAATTGATGATATCTTTTTTTAATAAAATATAATATTTTTATAACTATTAATTATTAATATCATATTAATCTTACAAAATTTTGTGTTGTATAATATTATTTATTCCCAATCTTATATCTTTTATAATATAATTTTTTTATCACTATTCATTAATGTTCTCCTAATCTTTTGTGTATTAGTTTGTTCATTCAAATCTCTCATTTATAAAAATAATTTTCATAAAAAAATATTTATTTCAAATTTTTTTCTTTATTAATTATCGATACCTTATTAAGCTTTTATTTTTTATGTTTATTAATTATTTAATTGATTTAAATTAATGATAAAAATAATTTTAATTATAGAAAAATATTTATTTCAAATTTTCTTTCGTTTATAATAAAAATATTTTATTACTCTTAATTAATGATATAATTTTATTCTTCTAATTTTTGTGTAAATTAATTAATTAATGAATTTAAATTTTATTGAACAAATAATATTAATTATAGAAAAATATTTATCCCAAATTTTATTTCTTTTATAATATAAATATTTTATCACTATTAATTATTGATATTTTATTATTTTTTAATTTTTGTGTTAATTAACTAATTCATTCATTCAAAACTATTATTCATAAAAATAATTGTAATTATTGTAACATCCCAAATAAATAGATAAATCTAATTAAATAAAACGTCTCATACTTAAAATATCGAGTACGGAGTTTAGGGTATGAAAGTTTACGATTACCCAATCATACCAACACTGGAAACAGAGGCACTACATTGCCTAAAACAAAAATAAAAGTTTAATAGTGGCTCAAAAGACTTGCCCATAAACAGGGGGATTAAAAAAATAAATAAAGCTTCTTCAAACGTGGGCTCAATAGTGAACCCAATACCCATCCATGATCATCAAGCTGCATCATCCTCATTTTCACTGCGATTGTCAGGGGTTCCCACATCTACTCACATCAATAAATTGTTGATCATCGCAAAGAAGAAAAACCACACACAAATACACAAGGAAACAAAAGAATAAGCTAGAGTAAAAAGATTATTTTATCATAGAACTTAACATGCAATTCAAAAATCAAGAATACATATCGGACATCCAAACATGTGATAGCAAACAAAGTTAAGACTTTTTAGATCGTAATATTAATTGTTAAGGGTATCTTGTTGTATTGATAATAAAGCACGTCCAACAACAAATCCATCTTTGGATTGATTTGTCATCGACAATGCAAAAGCTTATAATTATGAAATATTTACCATCACATGTGTGTATATAATCCGACCAAATATTAATCTTCTTTTGGATCGACCAATACTCGCATGAATATACATAAACACGAACATTTAACATCTCCTCAAGAGATGTCATTTTGACAACATCTTGATTCAATTTGTTCATAAAAATAATGTTAAACAAAACCAAAATTTGAATATTTATTTATTCCAAAATCAAATATCTTTATTATATATATCAAAAACCAAAATATATATAATAATGTAAAATCCAAAATAATATTCACATATTCATACAACGCAATTTATATATATATATATATATATATATATATATATATATATATATATATATATAATATGTGTATAATATCATGCACCATCACAGTAGCCTTCACGTAAAGTGAAAGTCATTTTTATATTCCAAAACCAAAAAACTATATTTATATATAGACCAAAACCAAAATATTAGATATACATATTCCAAAATATAAATCTTTATGTTCAAATATCTCAATTTAATTATTATATTTAAACCAAAAAATAAATAAATTATATAATATTCAAACCAATGCTTTTGTATTTCTAATCCAATATTAATAGAAAATAGAATTACAGCTGCGTAACCCGTGATTCACACTTTATGCATTTTAAATGGATTTGAGATTGTATATACCAAACAGCCACGCATGCCAATGACGATACTATGCTTTAATTAAGGAAATGTAACAATGCTTGAATTGTTTTTAATGTATTTGTCTGCCAAAGGTTTGAATTTAAAATATGAATAAAAACATATTCACCTAACATTCTTCCAATCAAATTAATCCCAATTGAAAACCAAATAAACAGAGAATTAATCTATAATCTAAAATATAAGAAAACAATGACTTCTGGAAAAGACCCAAATACCCCAACTTAAATTCTTGACAGCTGTCCCATTTTTAGGTTTTTTGGTAAGTTTGCTTCTTCCATGATCTGCCCATTTTCATTTCCGTTTTTGACGAATGTACCCCTATAATCAAGCTTCGATTTCGTTCGATTGTGTGGCCAAAGAAGTCGTTTTTGGTTTCCCGCCTTAGATGGAGGAGTACTGCATGATTTGATTGATTTGCATGGATTAATTAATGAGCTCAGTTCCTTTACGATCAAAGTTCATTGTTCTGTATTTTAAAAATTGTTTCAGCTGGGTTCTTTCCTTCTTCCTCAGTTTTTACTCTCCGTTCTGCAATATCTTACCCCATCTTCTTAAGGTTTTCCATTTCTTTGGTTTTTGTGGTTGAGTCTTTATTTTTTTTGTTTTCTGAGTTCGTTGTGGGTTTGTGTTATAATCATTTAAATTTTGTACTTATAGACGTTTTGGCAATGAAGTTAATCCGAGTCAAGAGTGTAGCCAATTGAGTTCACCTTCCCAGTATAGTGAACATGAGAAATTTATGTATAAAGTTGTTGTGCGTACGATATCTGAAATTACATGTATGAAAGAGGTAATCAGTAAGTTATTCTGGGTTTTTGTAACATTTTTGTTGAATTTATGATTTATTTGTTGATATAAGTTCATTTTGTTTTGTAATAGGAACAATATTGTGTTACCATTGCAAATATTGTAAAGTTTAATTAAGGTAATGATGGATGGTGTTATCCAGTATGCAATAGTTGTAGGAAGAAGACTGATGAAGTAGGTCCTTTTAAGTGTGTTCTCTGTGGGTTTGATAATGAAAAACATGGAATTAGGTTTGTATTTATGTTTTAGATATTTTTCATGTTTACATTAGTAATATGTTATTAAATAACTAAATCTTTTTGTTTCAGATATAAGTTAGAATTACAGGTTACAGATGGAGACAGTTACACAAATTTTGTAATGTGGGATCAAGACTGTACTAACTTGATTGGTGTATCAGCTCTTGAATTGATGAATAAGATGATTGAGGTGGTATTAGTTTGTTTGTCAATTGTTTCACTAAATGGATGTGTAAGATTGCATTTTATTTATTTTAGGATGGTGAAGATGATCCCAAATGTTTTCCAGAGGATTTAGATGCTTTGCTAGGATGTACTCTTGCTTTTAAGGTTAGAGTTCAACCAAGTAACAGATCTTCCTCTGTAATGAAAGCTTCAACCAATCCTGAAACTATTGCTTCAATTAGAAGTAAACTTGATCCTAAGATGGTAGGTTAATATGTTGTACCAAGAGAATTTATGTGTTTGACTTATCCTTCATAACATGATTTTTTTACTATTATTCATATGTAGATTAAGGACAGCAGTGGTGAAGGTACATGTGATTCGAGTACCGAAGCAAACTCCAAGGGCGAACCCGAAAGAAAGGAGGTCATTCTCTTGATTATGATTTAGTTGTTTTTCCTTTTTATTGATTTCGTGATGTAATAACTTAGTTTGAGATTATGTATTTAGTACTTTGATTTTCAATGACAGGATAAAGGAACTAAAGCAGCAGGTATATACGTTTGGAATAAGCAACCAAAAATAGTTGGGTCTATTAAAAGTGCACCTCATGGGATAAAGGTATATGTAATATCAAATTTTTTTACTTTCTTAATTGTAGATTTTTACAGTTTACTTTTGGCTGAATGATAGCCCAAAGAGTCAAGCCCCAAGGCTATATGTGGTCCCAATACGCAATCTCAAACAATTGGACTGAATATAAGTGGTCGTCATACAAAAAATGTACATCTAATTTGTAAAATTTTGTACTTCTTTCATAATTATAAATTTATTCAAATTTGTTGAATGAATTTGACAGATTGAAGAGTCAAGTCCCACAGCTGTATGTGTTTCCACAAAGCAATCTAAATCATCTGATGGATCCATAAACAAATAAAATTCTGGCGGTTTCACTAAAAGTGCATGCCATACAGGAAAGGTATGTAGAGTTTAAACTCATTGTATACTTAATTTTGATAGTACTATTGATTTGAAGTAAGGATTTTATGTTTAAAAATCGCAGAACAAAGAAATCATTGGACAGGCAAGTTTTGATCAAAATACAGAAGCTGATATGTGCATGGTAATATATAATCTATTCTTATGTTAGTTTTACATGTTTTTGTAATCCACAAAATAAATATAATAAAAAATTGTTTGGAATGTGCAGTTGACTTTGAGTGGATCCGCAGATCATGATCCTTATATTGACTTCTGTGTTACCCCTACCAAGGAACTGTTGTTCGACTTTGAGGTTGATTGCAACCATTTGAATGATATTTCAAGTGCAGAATTTTCTAGGTCCAAAACTAAAAAGCGGATGAAACAGGAGAAGCTTTAAGGTTGACCAATCAAGTTTGTAAATAAATATGGATTTTGATGTCATGGTGATCAAAGTTGGTGATGGTGTCCTGTATTTTGGAAATCATTATCATATTAATGGTTTTGTCTACATTTGGATTTGCGGACAGTTGTTTATTTTTACTATACCATCGTTGTAATATTTTATCCACGAACTATGTTTACCAAATATTATGTTTACCAACTATATTATTATGTAAATGTTATTATTTACTATTGCACATCAAAATTCTAAGTTCCATTCACAATTTAACTATTATGTATGGAAATGTGTTTAAGTTATTTCGTCGTATATTCAAATTGATATTCTATCAGCTTAATCATTTAAGCCTGTGTGAATTTATCGTCCTAAGTTCCCACGCACATTCAATATATTATACTATTTGTTGTGTAGAAGGTCGAACTATGGTTATAACATTATTGTATGCATGAACAAGTACAAAATATAAGAATAAGCAAGATAATTATAGATAGAATTAGTAATAAATAAGAATTCTATAGACCTACAAAATAGATGTTTATATATATAAATATATAACGATAACATACATTTGTTAATAGATATATATCGAAAAGATTGTTGTTCTTCTGATGGATCTATGAAATACTATTGTGGTTAATTGTTGGACAAAACAAACTACCAAATACAAAGGCTATACTTTTATCTCCATTACATAGATAAAATTCGATTGTTCCTTATCTACACCAAGTCTGATTATGGTTCCTTCCTTTAATTTGTTCTGCTTGCAGAATTCTTTCCACCAACAACTT
>Ga0214545_1012265_pt1 | contig 11309 bp, 10 predicted proteins | sample CNSS4metaG_FD_160064 | JGI IMG/M metagenome (GOLD analysis project Ga0214545, IMG submission 160064) | Root nodule microbial communities from cowpea collected in UCLA plant growth center, Los Angeles, California, USA - CNSS4 | ecosystem: Host-associated > Plants > Roots > Nodule | place: USA...
AAAAACATGGCAACCTCATCCACCAGAAACAAGAACAACTTCATTCCATACTATCCCCGTGGCCCTTCGCTAAATGGGGGATGGATATCCTCGGCCCCTTCTCCCCCGGCAAGGGCCAAGTAAAATTATTAATAGTAGTCGTCGATTACTTCACCAAGTGGATAGAAGCCAAACCACTAACCACTATCACAGCCCAGCAAGTCCAGCAATTTGTTTGGAAAGATATTATATGCCGATATGGTGTTCCACATACCATCATCACCGATAATGGCCGACAATTTATAGATAAGGAACTAGTCAAATTCTACACTGGTATGGGCATTAAACACATAACCAGTTTTGTGGAACACCCACAAACCAATGGACAGGCAGAGGCGGCAAACAAGGTTATCCTAGTGGAACTACGCAAGCGGTTGGACAGCGCCAAAGGATGATGGCCTGAAAAACTGGTAGAAGTGCTATGGGCTTACAGGTGCACCCCTCAATTAGCAACAAACGAGTCCCCATTCAGCCTAGTATACGGTGCAGACGCCATGATACCCGTAGAAATTGGCGAACCATCCTTGTGCCGAGAACTATATAACCAAACCCACAATCATCAAAACATGGCCACTCACCTCGACCTCCTACCCGAGCTCAGAGAAAAAGCTCAGATACGCAACTTAGCCGCCAAACAAAGAGCTGCCAGAAAATATAACGCCAACCTATACCCAAGATCGTTCATAAAAGGAGACTTAGTTTAGAGAATGGCCAGCAGTGCAAGAAAGAAGGATGGTAAGTTCTCCGCCAATTGGGACGGCCCATACCGAATACGCGAAGACGCTAGAGGAGGAGCATATCGGCTAGAGCAGTTATTTGGGGAAGAAATACCCAATACATGGAATGTGTCCCATCTCAAGTTCTACTTTAGTTAAAAACATGTATTGTATCACACCAAACACTTATAACCCTGGGTGTACTTGTTTTCCTCACTTGGTCTTTTTTCCCTAAGGAGGGTTTTGGCCGGGAAGGTTTTAACGAGGCACCCCAGATTCATTGAATAATACGAAGGGTTCCCAACTTTATGACCATTCTTTACTTCACTTCTCATATTCGTTTAAGTTCCCCACCCTTACCACAAGTAAGCGGCCTGGGTCGAACACCCTTAACTTGTTGGTTAATTCATTTAAGTTTCCCACCCTTACCACAAGTAAGTGGCCTAGGTCGAACACCCTTAACTTGTTGGTTAACTCGTTTAAAGTTCTCCACCCTTACCACAAGTAAGCGGCCTGGGTCAAACACCCTTAACTTGTCGGTTAATTCGTTTAAGTTCCCCACCCTTACCACAAGTAAGCGGCCTGGGTCGAACACCCTTAACAAACAATTAAATTCGCCAAACATAACATCAATACTATTGACATCCGACAAACAAGATAGCATACTTAAAGCATTAATCACATTAAAATAAAAGCAAAGAAATGTACAGAGTGCCACAGACATGATGTACCAATTATTACAGACATAGGATCAATAATGATTTTGAATCATAAAAAATAAAAGTCATATTCCGCTTTGTCATTGCCCCCTTCCACGACACCCTCTGTCTCCTTCTCTTCCTCAGCCGCTCCCTTCTCTGCCTCCCCCTCTGGACTACTCTCGCCCTCGTCAATAAGTTGTCCATAAATCACATCCTTATTAACATTAAATCTTGAATCGGCTGCATCAACATCCTGGTGAAAAAAGGCTGCTTGCCGCAATCCCTTCTGGAACCCGTTGATGTGCTCTTGGATGATACAGCCCTTCAAGTCATCAAGCTCCCCTTCAGCACCCTCATACTTCTCCTTCAGCTCGTCATAATCCGCCTCCAGATCCGCTATCCTTTTATTAAGTTTTCCCCCCGAATCCAAGCAACGAACTTTGCAGGTTCCCAACCTTTTCCTCTCCTCCTCCCAACTCTCCCTCTCCTTCTTCCAAGCGGCCCTCTCTTCCTCAAACTTATCAACCTTTCCTTGCAACTCCCCCACCTTTTCCCCACCTCCCTCCTTCACTTCTCGTCGGTACAAAGACCCAACCCGGCGACTCAGTATCAATGCCTTGCTTCCAAATTCCACCATTGTCCTTACAAGATGATTCGCCTCCATACCGTCAATAGAGTTGATGATTATCTCTGGAAGATTGATATCAATATCTTTCCTAACAGACGTTTCCGGTAACTCAATTAAACCGGACTCTGGCCCTTTCGTCCCACTCGATGACCCCGACCAAAGCAATGTCGCCCTGACCTTCTTTACATCTTTACCCTTGTCGGGTCGAGCCGGTAATTCGGCCTTCCTTTTAGTGTCCCCGTGCACATGCACCTCAACCAGCGACTCTTGTAAGTTGGGAACATCAGTGTTCCTAGCTATTTTGGCCTTTGCGGCCATCTCCTTCCTCAACGCCTGGAAAAGTGCCAAGCTTTTCTTCCCGGATTGAGCCATGTGCCCTACAAAAACGCATCAAGACTCGGTTAAGTCAACTTAGAAGCATTAATACAGTTTAAGTAATAAACAGATACCTTCAATATCAATAATCGGGTGAATCGAATTATAAACCCTAACTAGACCCTTAGTGGGCAACTTATTAGAAAACTTCATCAAGACCTTCACCACCTCCTTATCCACCGCCGACAACTCGTCGGTGCTCATGTCCTTGTATCGAGAAGGGCTTCCCGTCCAACTAAATGGGAACTTTGTGCTCCCATCTGCATTAAGGAAATAGGACTTGCCCTCCTCTTTCACCACAACTTTAAAGTACCCGTACTTGAAATGCTTGAAGTTCTGTGAGAACGCGTCCAATCTGCTAATGCTAGGGCGGCTCACCAGAGATAACCAAGTAGTCGGCTGGCGGGGCCTAGTGTCATAAAAGTACAAAAATGCACGAGGAGAAGGTTGTAGATATAGTGATTGACACAAAATACAGAAAGCTTACATGTAGGCCCAATTGTTTGGATGTAGCTGTGTAGGTGCAACGTTGAGCTCATGAAGTACCCCCATGGTAAAATCGTCCAGCGGTAACCTCACATGCAGTTGGGAGAAATGGCACATGTACATGTAAAAAAACTTCTCGGTCGCCCCCTCTTGCCCGTGGCATACGCTGTCAATGGCGCTCACCCGCTCCAAGGAAATGATACCCCTGTTTACACCTTTCGCAATAACATGGGTACAATTTAACCAAGAATTCAGCAGACGAGACCACCGAAATAAAGACGATTGATTACGAACATCAGCAGCCACCCACCCATAACAACCCTTGGCCGGCCAGTTACTCTCTGATATTTCTTCTAGAGGATCTTCTCGCACCTCAGTCACCGTCTCCATCGGAATTCTACCCATCATACCCGCAGGACTAGTACTCTCCTCCTCAACATGTCTACCTATACTCCTCCCGAACTCCATACTCTCACTACTGGACGAAGACAATGACACGCTATCACTACTACTAGACATACCTTTTTCTGAAAAGTTGACGGTAGGAACTAGCAACTAGTCGAACAGGTATAACGCACGCAAGATCTCTGATTGTGAAATTCTCTCAAATGAACCAATAAGCATAAACCCATCGTGAAATCCACATTTATAAGTGTGAATCCCAAACGATAAAACTTTTTCCCGCCAAAATCACAACCCATACCAATCGACACAATCATCCCAAAGGCCATGAGTATTAGAAATGACGGCGTAAAAACCCCTCTTTGATTAGACCTCTGACACCCCCTCACCTGCTACCTACTTTTTGCCATCTTCAGCCTTAACATTGTTCATCACACTTAAAGGCTTGGGGACTAGTGTACTACACCTAGCCAATTCGACCAAATAATAATAATAAACATCCACCAGACCTATACGTGAAGTTATTCAGGAAATCGGCCCAGGCTAACCTAATCCTAACCGGCCTAAACCAGTAACCTAGGACACTAAGTACTAGCCCAAGACCACACATTAAGTGATAGCGGCACGAGCCGTTGAGAAGATACTCGGCCTATACCGACCACCTTGGTATGCTTAATGGAATCAAAGCACTCCCAAAATTCAGCAAGCCCGTAATAATCAGACTAAGGGCCTAGGCTAAGGCCCAGGCCCACCTATGGCCCAAGCCAGGGCCCGACCCATGGAATGGTCAGACATAATTAATAATCTATAAATACACATGGACCCCACGAATTAAAGGTACGCATTCATTACTCCATTAATCACCTCATTTGACTTTTTGAGAGCTTTGGCTGACTTAAGCTTTGGAGTCCCTTCTGCAGGTAACCCCTCCCGGGTCCAAGCCGATATCTGCTAGATGGAAAGAGGCTAACCGAGGAGATAGCGGATATATAGGTAAGGTGGCACTTGTGCCTAATAGATCTTATTTGTTCTCTGCAAGAACAATTTATAACAAACTGTTTTATTAAAAAAATAATTCTTTTTGTAATAAATGTTTTAAACATCATGTACTAAGTTAGATAAAAAGAAAGCACTCTTTTTATTTAGGAAAATATCCCAAGAAAAAACATCTCGCTAAATGAAGTTCTTGATAAATTCTAATGAATTCGTTGAACAAAAATAATATGTGGACGAAATTTGTATTTTTTCTAAGTAAAACACCATGAATTAATCCTCTTGAAAGTATATTTGTGCCAAGTAAAACTAATTTATTGAACAAATTATGCCGAGATTAACGACATCTAAAACTCAATTTAATAAATATTTTCAAGTTTTCCTTCATTCCAATGTATTTCACATTTTAATTATGTAAAATATTTAATTACTCAGATGGTCCCCATCTTGGTAGAGGTAATTTAGTATCCGCTTCTAACAAAAGGTTTATCATATTACAACTTTTGAAAAAGTGGCTCGAGTTCCTTTTCGACAAAAATTACTAACCCTATTAATGGCATGTCAGTTAATATGTGTTTTTTTGTTTTTTTTTTAATTTCCTTTATTTTTTTAAATTTTTAATTTTTTTTGCAAAAAAAGTTGTTGCCATGTGTCAGGACTCTGGTGTGACACGTGGCATTGTTTATGTCATGTGACAGGGCAATGCCACGTGTTAGTGTCACTATCAAATGTTTTGATTTCAATTTAGTTCTCATATATATATATATATATATATATATATATATATATATATATATATATATATATATATTATTAATTCAATTTAGTTCGTACTTATGTGTCTCTGATTCAATTATGACCCCTTTTTTTAATAATTAAAATATTTTTTAATCCTTTTTTATAAGATTAAAACTAATTAAGTATAAATATTTACAAAATTATTTATATTAAAATTTAGTTGTAAAGTCATTTTAGTACGTCTTTTCAATAAAAAATATATTAGTATAACATTCATAGAAATAATAAATTTGATCTTAAATTGGAGAGAGACAATGTTGTTCTATTTTGAAAAAAAAAGTAATAATTAAAAAAACATGAATTAATATACAATAATATAATATGTTAAAAAGTCATTTTTAATAAAAAATATTAGTATAATATTTATACAAATAGTAAATTTTGTTTGAAATTGGAGAGAGACAATATTGATCTGTTTTGAAGTAAAAAAATTGGGATGACTATATTGCTCTATTAGTATAACATTTTTTTACCACTAAACTTTAATATAAATATCAATACTTAATTTTCTAAAACTATTTACACTTAATTAATTTTAATCTTATAAAAACTGGATTAAAAAATTTTTTTAATTATTAAAAAAATTGGGACAAAATTGAATCGGAGACACATAAGTAGAGAGTATATTGAATCAAGAAGACATATATGAGATTAAATTGAAATCAAGACAGTACATTTGACAGTGACATTGACACGTGACATTATCCTGCCACGTGGCACCGACAATGCTACATGTCACATCAGGGACTTGAAATGTGACAACAATTTTTTTTGTAAAAAAAATTAACAAAATCACAGATTGACATACGACACGTCGATTAACGACGTTAATAATTTGTCCGAAAGGAACCAAATTGAAACATTTTTTCAAAAATTCACTTTTTAAAAGCAGAGACCAGACCGATAAATCCCTACCAAGAAGTGGAAACCATTCGAGTAATTAAACCTATATAAAATTATCTCATTAGATTAAAATAAAATAAAAGTTTTACCCAAAAATGGCACTTAAAAAAAAACCACTTAATCTAACAAAGGTTCATCGTCAGAAAGAATGGGTAACTATTATTATTATGAATAATATGCTTACCAAAAATATACCTATGTATATAATATGGACTACACTAGTTAAGATATTAACCGTGTTAAATACCTATAGTTTGTAGTACTATATACTGAAGGTCATTATCAGTACTGTTCACAAGAATTAAATTGGCAGGTAAGGTTGGAGAGTGAAGGATATATAATTAATACCCAATAACATTTCTACTATCTTCGATATAACTAGTAAAAAAAGTTGGAATGTGAACTTTGCAATTATAATACCACAAATCGTTGGTAATATTTACACTGCACAATTAATAAGGATCATTCAGTTTCTGTTTATATTGATTTTTGAATGAAGAACTTATGTTTTGTGAATAACTTTTCAATAATAATAATAATAATAATAATAATAATAATAATATTATTATTATTATTATTATTATTATTATTATTATTACTGACATTATTATTTTCTGCAACTCAGTTTTTATGATAAAATACGAGAGAAATCAACTAATATCAACTAATGGTAAAAATTTAAATAGAAAATTTGATGGCCATACACTATAAAAAGGTAAAAATTTACATACTCAATGAATTAAATATCAATCTTGAATAAATCATATAAATTTTACTTTCAAACTTCAAAGGATATTTGTTATGAAAAAAAAAAGAAAAAAAAAAGAAAGAGATGCAGCAGAATGCGGATGTTTCCGGCAGTACCCTTTTTACACTTATATTAATCATTCACCGTTTAACCAATGAAGTTTTAAGGCACATTTTTTAAACAAGGGGTAGTGAAGTAATTATAAAAAGAAAGAGTACAAAGAAAATAGCATAAACGAAAAACTCGAAATTAAATAGAAGGCTTGGTAAAAAATATTGTTTAAAAGGAACATTATTTTAATTTTGGAATCTAAACTACACGTGGAGATATATATTAAAGGATATTTTTGGGAAATATCTATAAACTTATTCTAGGACTCATTGGCATTCACTAAAAGAGATTAACGCCTGATTTCTTTTAGAACTATATATATGCATAAACTTTGACTGCATGAATCAAAGTAATTTTAGAAAATATCCTTATTCAGAATTCATAGTTAGCATTTTGATGATAAAATGATCTCCTCTTTAGCTTCCCATTTGTAAAAGATCCTTCATTGATCAGAGAGTAAATTTTACTCTCCAGTGAGTGTGAATCTCATTTTATAAACTGGTTTTGTGGGATTAAGTTAGATTTAAGTCCACCTCTTAAACTTTTGCGACTTGCGACTTAGATTATCGATTAAATTTATGCAATTCTTACAATTTTCAAGAATCATTTTCATACAATATAATCACTTAAACAATACAACAAATCATTTAAATATAAGAGCAAATGTTGAGCAAATGTTGAGTCTGAACTATTTTTTGTTGAGTGAAAATAGGATTGATAGCAAAAGTAAATGTTGAAACCCTACTAATTAAGGTTTTTGTTGTTAGGGTCAGTTAGGATTGTTTTCTCCCTTTTCTGTTTTGGGATCTATTTAAGATAGATCCTCTCCCGTTTTATTGTGTGACAGTGATAATAAGAGTTTTTCTTCCTTACTATTTTGTTGCATCTCTTCTTTTTCCTTGAGACCGAGAACTAACACATCTTCCTTGACCTCTCCAATTGCCTTGTTCTTGAGATTTGTAATGCCTTTTAATGGCATTGAAGAAAACCTTACCTTCCAGGTTAAAACTAGTAGTACCATTGTTTTGCCTTTCTTGTTGCATAATGAAGGAGTAAACTTTATTCATATAGGGTAGGGGTTCTAACAATAGGATTTGAGTCTTAACAATGTTATAGTTATCATTTAGACCCTTTAGAAAAACATATCACATACTCAATTTTCCTCTGTTTTACGAAAATTTTAGAAAGATTACATTCACAAGACTTACCACAAACACAGTTGGGAACATGTCTTAGAAACTCTAATTCCTCCCAAACAATCTTCATATTTGTGAAGAATTGAGTGATACTCCTTTCACCTTGTTTGGCATAGTGCATTTCTCGAAGAAGGTCTAAAATGCGAAAATAATCCCCCTTTGTGAATCTTTCCTTTAAGTCATCCCAAAGATCTTTGGTAGAATCAATATAGATGCACTTTCTACTATTCAAGGACAAAGAGTCCTAATAATACAAGACAAAATCATAACATCAACTCTTTCCCAAGCTTCATAGAGGGGTTCGTCTCTGGTGGGACTTTTGATGTTGCCATCCACAAATTTTAGTTTATTCTTGGACATGAGAGCTCTTCTCATATTTCTAGTCCATGAGTTGTAATTAGTTTCATTCAAAGATAGTGATACAAGAACATGTCCTGGGTTCTCTCCTGGATGTATGTAGTATGGGTTGGTGGGAATAAAGGATTGATCAAATACATAGATGTGTGTAAAAATCATTACTTTTTACGCGATTCAAAGACAAAATACATAGATGAATGAAAACCATAACAATAATAAAAAGAACAAAGAAATTATTTCATTCTAACCTCAGAATCCATAATGAAATTACAATGGAATGCAAAAGTAAAATAAAAATATAAGAAGAATAAAGAGAGAAAGGAAACAAAATTAGCCCTCCTAAGGGTTCCTAAACTCTGAAGTCCCAAGCTTCCTCTTTTGCTTCTTCCTTGGTCTCTTTATATAGGACTTGAACTGGGCTTTTCTTTTTTTACTAAAATCTCTCAAATATCTTTTAAAATAAAGATAAAGATAAATATTATTTATCTTTATAGTGATTATGAATATTTAAAAATATTTGGAGAGATATAAGCTATTTGACAAATATAGTTGGTTGATAATTTCTTATATAATTAAATAAATTAATTACTTAAAGATATACGATAAATTATTACCAACTAATATTTGCATTAATTATCTTCTAAATAATCCAATATCTTCAAGATATATCCAAAAGATTTAAGAAGATCTTGCCATATTTAAAAATATTTGGTAGTTACTATGTTTTGATATTTTATGATTAATTAAATAAGATAATTATTTAAAAATATCAAATAAAATATCTAAAGATATATTTTCCCAAATTATCTTTTATCATAAATATTTATGATTATCAAAGTCCTTTTTTCTAGAAAATGATAGAGAAAACCGCAAGGTCCAATTTTTCTTGCTCGTTCGCTCTTCTTCTTGGCTTCGATTTTTGTGAACTTTATAATTTCTTATTCTTGGATTTGTCTTTAAGGTGTCATGAAGTTTTAATAAATTTATTTCCACACCTCCATGAGCTCAACTTTGTTGCAACTGCACTAACACACCTAAAAATATCTAATAAAACATTTATGCAACTAAAAAGCTATTTTTAACATGTTTTTGTATCTCATGCTCAATAAACCCAATTATAGGAAATCCCAGTTAAATCAATCATTTAAGAACCAAAATCCAATAAAAAATCTAGAATTAAACATTAAATGAGGGCATAAAGATGAAATCATCACTTGCCCAATCATTTGAGTGTAGTAATGTATTGTATCTAACAACACTTAGAGGAGAAAATCATATTACAGTTCAAATCCTTGATCAAGGTTTGAACTGAAATTAAATTGAAAGAAATTCTTGAACATACAATACATATTAGAAAGAATGAGATTCTCAAAAAATTGGATTGTTCCAACAAAATTAGCAGTAACAGTACTATTATTAGGCAGTTTAATATTCACAAGTCTTATCTTGAAAAAAGTGGTAAAGCAACCTTTATTTTATGCAACATGATCAGTTGCACTTGTATCAAGAATCTAGAAGTTTTTACCTTAGGCTTCTTTGTTAATAGAATTTACACGTTTTTGTATTAGGTTAATATTGTGTCCAGAATCATTAGAGTAACTCATGAACTTTAACAAGTTTTGCATCTGGTCTGTTGTGAGCCCTTTGATGGCTTCATCCTTGACATTATACTTGTCATTAGGGTCTTCTTTCATATTTAGATTGCATACCTGCTGCTACTTCTTATCTTGACTTCCTTTTTTAGAGGGATTGATGTTGTATTCAGTCCTTTGTTTATACCATGGGGGGTACCCATGTTTTGAATAGCATTCATCAATAGTATGATTCATCTTATGGCAATAAGAGCACTCTTTGCCATAATTGGAAAACGATAATCACTTACTCAAGAATGACAAACATGCTTATCAAATTCTTCCCAAAGAGACTACTGATAACACAAAAACATAATCCATTCCTGACACTATTAGTGATGATTCCACCAACAATGAAGACAATGAGTTGTTAAGGAACAATTATCAAAATCTCGAAGATGCAAAGCCGCGAAGATCAAAGAGGCAAAGAAAGACTCATTCTTATCTAAAGGATTACATACACCAGGTGAACAATTCCATGAACCCTAGACATTTTGTCCATAACAAATCTGTTAAAAAAACCAATTACCCTATTAGTTCTGTCCTTTCATATAAATCCCTTTCTAAAGAACACCTTAATTACACTCTTGTTGTATCTACTTATCATGAACCCCGAAATTATGCTGAAGCTTGTCAAGATATTAAAGGGTTGATGCTAACACTTTACCAATCTCCTTAAAGGAAAGAAACCGATAGGATGTAAGTGGATTTTGAAAATCAAATTCAATTCTGATGGTACTATTGAAAGGCACAAAGCAAGACTTGTGGCTAAAGGTAACATACAATTGGAAGGAATTGATTTTATTGACACTTTTTCCCCTGTTGATAAACTCACAACAATGAGACTTTTATTAGCCATTACAGCCACCAAAAATTGGTATTTACATCAACTGGATGTTGACAATGCCTTCTTACATGGGAACCTTGAAGAAGAAGAAGTGTATATCAGCCCACCTCTTGAGCTTCATATTCCTAAACCAGGTCAAGTTTGCAGGCTAACCAAGTGCCTCTATGGTTTAAAATAAGCTAGTCGTTAATGGTTTGCTAAACTATCCTTTTTCCTTACTTCTATTGGTTTTGTACAATCTAAATTTGATCACCCTTTATTTACTAAAGAGAGCTTAAATACTTTCACAATTTTACTTGTCTATGTGGATGAAGTGATTTTGGCAGGAAATTTTATGACAGGAATTGAGAAAATAAAGACACGCCTACACAAAACCTT
>Ga0214545_1012270_pt1 | contig 11301 bp, 8 predicted proteins | sample CNSS4metaG_FD_160064 | JGI IMG/M metagenome (GOLD analysis project Ga0214545, IMG submission 160064) | Root nodule microbial communities from cowpea collected in UCLA plant growth center, Los Angeles, California, USA - CNSS4 | ecosystem: Host-associated > Plants > Roots > Nodule | place: USA...
ACTTTTTTTAAAAATAAAAAAATAATAAATAAATATAAAATATATATATATATATATATATATATATATATATATATATATATATTAGACGTAACATTCTTAATAGTTATGCATTGTTGTGCATGCATTGAATATATTGAATATATATTCTACTTCAAGAAATAGTGTTAAGGATTTTGTCTTGGACATAGATTATCACCGAGAGTAGTTGATGTCATACCTAGTATATACAAACAATGTCTGGACATTATTCGAATAGGACCAAAGACATTTATTAACCTATGTCAACGATTAAGGGCAGCTGGGTTAGTTAAAGATGTTGTACGATGCACATTGGAGGAACAAGTTGCTAAGTTTCTACACATCATTAGGCATAATATCAAGAATCATAGTGTGTCATTTTTCTTCCATCATTCTAGCTCGACTGTTAGCAGACATCTTCATAATGTGTTGGATGCAATCTTAACTTTGGAGTCAGAGTTTTTAATTCAATCGTCGGGAACAAAGGTACAAGATCATGTCCTGAACAATAGTTGATTCTACCCGTACTTTAAGGTAATATTGCACATAATACTTTTTGTTTTCTTTTAGCAACTTACACAACAATCTTCATTTACAATTTTAATTTGGATGAAATAAGATTGTCTAGAGGCCACAGATGGAACTCATGTTTGAGTAAGGGTCCTAAGATCTAAGGCTCTTAGGTATCAAGGTAGGAAGGACTGGCCAACTCAAAACATTTTCGCCGTATGTGATTTTGATATGAAATTCACTTATGTGTTGGCTAGATGAGAGGGAACAACATCTAATTCAAGAGTATTGAAAGATGTTCTTGTTAGAGATGATCCTTTGGTCATACCCTTATTTGGTCTATTTTATTATGTTTACGTTGTCGGTAATTGATAACTTAATTGTTATCATTATCCTAGAAAAACACAATCTTGAAGATGTTGGTTTCATGCTAAAAAAAACAATAATCACTTCGCATAGAGGTGTAAGATATCACATGAAGAGGGCCACAAAATCCATGTGAACTATTTAATCACCCCAACATTTGTGTGTAAGAAATGTGATTGAGAGAACATTCGATGTGTTGAAGAAACGATTTCCTATCATAGCAAGTGGAACTGTGCCTCATTACGCTTTGGACACAATGACAGATATAATTTTAACATGTAGAATCCTCCACAATTTCCTACGAGATTTGAACACTGATGACTCTTTAACTGATAAGATTGATCGCGATGTGATTGATAAGATTGATGGAACATCTAGATGAACCATGAAATGCTTAATTGGACTGTGATGATGATTATATGGTTGGTTGTAATATTAGGGATGATATAGCAAATCAGATGTGATTTTATTACAAAAAAAAAAGCTACATGTACTTAATTAAGCACGTTTAGAATGGCTTAATTCAATAAAAATTTGTATGTTTATGAATTATTACATTACTATCATGTCATGAACATTTGTTTGCCCTCGGTATTATCACATGAAAAGAAGAAAGGGAGTATTAGCCGCTTTTGATGTGGTTCCTCGAGAGTTCACAAAATGGACTAAGGAAATGGATGAATAACTTCTAAATGCAATGATAGACGAATCACAATTAGGTAACAAGGTTGATGACAACTGGACAACACAAGCATACAATAACATAGTTCACCATCTTCACCAATCAGGGTTTGTTGGAATGACAAAAAACAATGTCAAAAACAGAAATAAAAAGTCTTGAAAGAGAGATGGCGCATTATGTATGATTTATTCTCTGCATTGTCAAAGCGTTTTGAAACAGAGGATGAAGTATGGTCTGATTTGATAAACGTAATTGAAATTGTTGATTACATTATTTTACGTATTAGGAATACTTGACTTTCCTTTTATTTATGGTCATTCACTTCAATTTCAGGCAAATCCTTTTGTAGATAAATTGAAGGGAATTACTATTAGGCACTATTATCTGATGGAGGAATTAAGGGGAGCCAATCGTGCCATAAAGGGTGGCATCTGCACAACACGTCAAGCATGTAACATCCCGATCGGATATTACGGGTTTAAATAATAATTAAAATAAGAAAATAAAATCTCATTAATTATAAATTAATTCCCAAAAATGAGGAAAATTTCAAATAATTTATTTCATAATAAAGATAACTCTAAATTCAAATTTTTCAAAATTCAATACAATATCAAAAACAGTCATATAATAGTTTACAACTTTATTCCAAAACCATAAGTGATAAAAACTCAATAAAACTGTTCCCATGAGTTTTTCCCCTCTCCACTGCTAAGCCTCACCAGATCCATCTGCAACATCATCTGCTCCTATGTACCGCATACACGATCATCGCCAAACACAAGCAGATAGGGTGAGCTAACAAAATAAACATATATATCTATGACACAATTATACAATCACATAACCACACCAAAGGAAATCCATCCCTTGATATCCCATCACATGGCCACCACCATGTTAATTGTGTTCTACATTTTCTAATGAGTACCTCAAGGTGTCTTACTGCCATACCTATCGGCCACAACGGATAGAGCACGTGCGGGAAACCATGCTACAGATCATACACCATAACGCCAGGTGGAGTTCCCATATACGAACTTAATTCATAACGTCCTAAGACTACCAAACTCGTCAATTACTACTAAGGAGAGCAATCTATTCGGACCCATCCGTATTGGCAACAACCAGCACACTCACATCGGCAACACTCGCCAACCCGAGTCACAACTCAAGAGTTCCTCGTGTTCATCCGCCATGCCGAGCCACAACTCAAGGAATGCCACGTGCTTAACCCCTATCCCGAGCCACAACTCAAGGGATACGTTCCGAGCTCAACTCAAGGAACACCAGCAAACCCACCTTTAAGATATCCTAGAAGCCTTGTAGATCACACACATCATAGCAAGCATAACATCCATTTGCTGCAGCAAAATCACCTGGCGGGGGACATGTATCGCCAGGCTTGTCGCTTCCAGATCGCCTGGCGGGTGACACGTACCGTCAGGTGCTAAGCGCCTTAGTCTTCACTGCCACTGCAACTATTGCCTGGTGAAACTTCCTCTGCCACCACGCGCCACGCGCCTTAGTATTCACTGAACTACAGACTCCACCTGGCACCTAGCGGTACAAACCCAACGTCGGGCGGTTCCTATTCCGTGAAAATATGAAAAATATCATTTTTCATGAATCAGAACACCACACAGCTCTGGTGTGGTGTCTGGCAGCCAATTGGGTGCCGCTAGGCGGTTCCTGCACCTGCGAACCTTACCCCCTTCGCAACAACTCTGATTTCCATCAATTTAAGACTCCATAGGATACGATCCTAGTTATTAGGATTACGATTCATCCCTAACACTTCCCATTCACGAATTCCTTCACATTTTCCCCTTAGATTCCTGCCCTTATAGAAATTCCCAATTCATCAACCCTAATATACAAGTTCATACAATTTTCACTCAATTGAATCCACTAGTGTATATATATTACATCGAATTCTGGCTTCTAATAATTTCCAAATGGTTAGTATTGTCTTTTTCCCCGAACAGAAGCAACTCAGAACCCCAAAACACCAAAATTAGGTCAAATCCACTCGTGTTTCTTGGTGGGTGTTCATTGCCGCCAGACAATTCAACCAAAAACCCAGAACCTAGGTTGCAGCTATGTGTCGCCTGGCGGCCAGGGAGGTGCCGCCAGGCGGTTCCTCTTCAGGAACCCAAAACCAGTGCAAAAAATGATGTGTTGCCTCGCGGTAATTCATCACCCGTCAGGCGGTTTCTGGAAAAATTCCAGAAACACAAAAATCACATGAATAAGTAGAATATGTGCATCCAATTCATCTTACATCTTAAGAAAATAACAACACATAAAAATAACGGAGTCCAGCTCCCCTAACCTGGTTTTCTTAGCTTATTTTGGAATTATTGTGAGTTCCCCCTTGATCACCAATGCTCTTCCTTTGACTCTATCTTAAAAGTGGTATAATTGTCATTCAAAGTCCATCATTAGTTGTTTTTCCAGCCTCTTAGGTTGCCTTCATGTGGCTGTTAGGGTTCCCAACCCTTCTCCTCTTTGCTAAAAATAAGTTTAGCAAAAAGAAAGCTTAATTTGAGTTAACCAAGGTTCAAACCCCTAACCATTCCCATGTCAAATCAAAGCACAACCATTTAACCAATTTATGTTTCGTGATGATCAATATAATTCTATGATTATATTATCACTCAACTTGATCAAACATATTATTAAAATAATAATAATTAAATAACACACAAATGACATACATAGGACTTAAACCCAAGTCCTCTCATATAATAAAGTACTCTCAACCACTTGAGCTAGTACTTTTCCACATCATACATGTCAGTATTAAATGCCATAAAGGCTCCCACTACCTGCCTTTATTAATTAATTATTTATTTAATTAATTAAATTCCACGGGTCTTACAAAGCACGATGTCATTGCGAGCAACATACGTTAGAGGTTAATCTTAATGATCAAATGGAGTACATGCTTGACCCACCTTTGCATGATGGAGGTAGTTACCCAACTCCACCAACTATGGATGAGTACAATCCTGGGCTTACTCAATCACAACCATCAGTTCTCTCATGTAGGACCTCAACGTCACAAGGCTCTAAAAGAAAAGCACCAATGGTTGATTTTATGAACTCAAAGTTTAAGAAACTTACTAAAAAACTAGATAGGTTTATGGATGTGATGGGAATGGGTAACTCCCGCTTCGAAAAGATATCATTTACAATAGAAAGACAGGTCATTGCAATTGAGAAGCGCAATGATATTCTTGTGGAGCAAGTCGGCATGATGCAACACATGACAAATTTTCATTACTCAGAAAGCGACATATGGGAGACGTTAGCCGACATGAACATATACGATGAAAATGTAATGGAATAGTGTTATGATTTCCTCTATGCAAATCTAGTGCATACAAAACGGCTAATGGACCTGCCTTCGGATATTATTTGGAATAAGTTAGTTAAGATGATGACAGGGAGTACTTAACTGTGTTGTTTATATTTCTTGACTAAGTTTGCTTAATTTGTGTTTGAAAGACTTCTATCATTTTGTATGTTAATGACTTTATGTGGACCTTCATATTTACATTACTTTTATAATAACAATAATTTGAATGTAAAATGTAATTTTCATTTTTGTTTTGAATATGGCGTCTTCATCAACAAGATCTAAATGTTGTAAGGGAAAAATAAAGATATAGACATAAACCTTCCTCATCAGACATTGCCATCAATGGAATATGTTCTAGATCAAAGACGTTTCTGTATAAGGAGAATTGCGGAACCTAAAATTATGAACTGCCAATCTTGTGCAACATCATGGCTTTATTTTCGTCACCACCTTACTTTCCAAGCCAACTTGGACTTCATTTCTTTGAACTGTCCATACTATGTTGATATCATCAAAGCCTTTATATTCAAACTCGAAGATATCTGGCAATGAATACTTATTAAGTGAGGTTAATGAGACGAAAATTAAACTTAAACCTGATGATTGGTTTAATATTGCACATCTCATGTATTAAGGTTGAAAATTATTGTATCCAAACATACCAAAATACCTCCCCTATGACCGTCACATGGCATTCGCTACTATGATTAGACAAAATCTGCAAGGTGAAAATGTAAAAATTGTGGGAACTCTAAAAATAAATGACAGACTCCTCCATTATGTGGTGGTCCATTGGTTGACATCCCGTCTAACTAATTTTGCAAAAGTAATGAAAGAATACATTTTTATGATATAGGCCCTCAAAACTAACATTTCTATTAATTGGGCACATCATATAATGCAAAGTATGCTAAAAAGAAATAGCAGTGAAGCATCTCTTCATACAGTATTTTAATAACCAGAATCATGCAATACAGTGGAATGGGCCTTTTTTGCTGAGGTTAGCACCACAATAGGGTTGAGACAACAATTCTCTACAAATTCTTTGAAAAAGATTAACATTGTTAATGTAAACGATGTATGGCATCATGTTCATGCAAATCAACCGGATCAGGTACAACCACAACCACAAAGTCATTTGCATGCAGTACAATAGCAAGCAGAAGTCCACCCAAATGTTAAAGTTCTTAGTTAAATATAGGGGGAGTTCAAGACATGGAATTTAGAATGCATGGATTAGAACACATGGATTGAAGAATGCAACGAATTGAGAAAAATGTTCATCGAGTGGAACAAAATGTGCACCACATGGAAGAATTTTATCACATTTAACCCTGGACATGAACAAATGTTATGATGAAGTCAATTTCAATATCAATGAAATCCTTAACAAATTGGACGACATTCAACACTCTTTCCACTAACTTGTATTTTTCAACTCAACTTTTTTATTTACATTATTCATTGAATTCAAAGTAATTTCATCTCCTATCATGTCTTAATCATTTTTATCTTCATTTTGTGTTATGCGTGTTGAACTCGGATGGATTCCAGAATATTGAAAGACGAATGAATATAGCTATTAACCGTCAAGTTGCAGCTCTTGAATGTGCGAACACACTCCTTAATAAGGAATAAAACCTAATTCCAAGAACCCCTTCAACTCAATATACAGAAGAGCAAATTTTTGAGTTACTAAGAAGCATGAACATTTCAAATGACAACTTATTCAGACAATGCTACGACTTTCTTTGTTGACATCCACTTCATACTAGACGTCTTGTGGGGATGCTAGAGAAAATCACTAAAATAGGTTGCAAACTTATATGAATGGAGGAGCTTAACTTTGATTATATTATTGATCATATTATATGTTCTCATGTGTGTACTTCTTTATTAATGTTGTGATTTCAAATGTTTAATTTTATTTTATTTTTGCTTTAATATTAAAAATTAAAAAATTTAAATTTTCAAATCAAATATATTATAATATTTATTTTTTAAATTAATAAACAATATTAATAATTTTATTCATCATCGAAAAAAATTCAAAATTAATTACAACTTATCTAAATATCATTTTATATTACTTTTAACACAAAGAACAATTTGGTAATCTTACAAATCCTTCATAAACTTTCACAAAATTTACTCTCAAATCAACACTGTTGTCACCTCTAAATCCCTATAAAAAAATGACATAAACTTCACCCTCAAATCCACCCAAATCAATCCTTTCCCTCTCTCACAAATCATTCCTCCCAAAAGAACACACCCTTAGTCTTTTATTCTCTTAGACTAGTTTAATTGTCCACCTCCATCACCTTCAGATTCACAAATCTTCTTCATTTTCTCCAATCATTATTCCCATATCCTCCATTTAATCATTTTCAACGACCAACACTCACAGTTTTCGCTCACAACCCTAACCGACATCAGTTTTCACTCCTTCATCCGTCGCTTACAAACGTCGACGAGCTTTGTCCAATGACAACACCAATAATTGGGGTTTCATCGGGTTTGTCGAGTGCCTCTTCTACATCGGCTCACCCTTAGCCACTCAAGCGTGTTAGCACACACCAGTGCAGAAAAGGACTTTGGCAACGGTTGTTTTTAATATTCTGCACCGATTCGGGAACCGAAGCATATTGGAGCGAGGCCAAAAGAGCATAGCTTTTGACCTCGATTAAGAACTGAAGCCATAGAGCCACCTTCTGCCTCGGTTCAATGGAACCCGAGGCCATAGATTTGATGAAGTAAAGTGCATGAGATCATAAGAGGCATTGATGATAAGTTCCTTGTTTATTAAATCTAAAAATAAAGTGAAGATTATAAAGTTTATATATATATATATATATATATATATATATATATATATATATATATATATATATATATATATATATATATATATATTCTCGGTCTATTTTATTTAAACTCAGTACTTGATTCTCTTTCTTCTTCTTTTTTACCTTGTATTTCACGATTACATCCACAATTTTATTTTATTATATTCAATCACAATTATCAATATTCACTCATATATAACCTTTACACTCATATCATTTATTACCACCTTTAATACATTGCAATCATTTTAAAATTGGTATCCAATATATTTGCTTTCATTTTATTTATTTAATATTACATTCACTTTTTTGTTAAAATTTTCATCGTTTGTTTGTATGCATTCATCTTTTCTCATCATTGGATTTCAATAAATTTTAAAATTAATTTAAGTTTATATTTATTTCGTTATTTTTCTTTTATTTTTAAGTTTTCTTTCAAAATACTTCTATGCATCTTCATTTATTTATGGTTCTTAGTTTAAATTTAATTAAACATTTTAGAATTTAGTATTTTCATTTACTTTTGCAGTTTCATTCGATTTGTCGTAATCACTATAAATCGATGCAGTTTCATTTTAAGTTTAAAGCACTCGAGTTTTCGTTATTTTAATAAATTCTAGTTATTTGAATTTTTCATTATTTTGTTTCAATTTATAAATCACGCTTTCGTTTTATAATTATTTAAAAAAAAAATCTACTTATTTAAATTTTATTATTTTGTTCCAATTTATTTTATCACTCTTTTGTTTCATAATTAATCCATTGTCTAACAAACTTATTTTCTTTACTATTTTTTAGAGATAATGATGTTTAGTAATGGGTACATTTCTACAATTGCGTCCTTGTGAGATTCAACATAAGTTAGTTATACTACATTAAATTTAGTTAATTTGATAAATTTTAATCAATATGTTTTGTGACCAAAATGTTACACTACTAAAAATTCTCGTATTACATAAGAATTTTCTTGCAAATTTTTTTGCAAAAAAATTTGCAAGAAAAGACTTTTTCTTGTTATTTTCTCTAAGAATTATTTCCTACAAAAATATAAAATTCACAAATATTTCCTACAAAATTTATTGCGAAAAGTGTTTTATACAAAATATTTTGTAAAAAAATTGGCAGCAATTTCTTGCAAATTTTTTTTCCATAACAAAATTTATAAGTATTTCCTACAAAAAAAATTTAAAATAAAATTGGCATGAAATATGAATTTTTTTAGTAGTGTTATGTCAACGACCTAAGTGTCTAGACAACCTAGATCATTGTGTAAAGCGTGACTAAGGTGTTAGACCATTAAGGCATTAGATGACCAAGGTTAGACAATCTAAGACAACTTAAGTCATTAGAAGGCTTATGTGTCAAACGACCAAGGTGTGTTAAATGACCCAAAGAAACTTAAGTCATTATACAGGCTAAGTTTAAGACGACCTTTAATGTTGACACTTTTATGGCGTGCTTTGATGATCTAAATCAGATTTTTGATTTCTGATTCTTCGTGTAAATGAACATTTTGATACAAGTCTTTGAAACATAGATGCAATGATATGAATTACAACAAATGTTATAATTTTGAAAGAAGGAAGTTTTTAAATCAAAAGTTTGAATGAAATTAATATTGATAAATATCTTATGAATAAACTGTTTGATTGAATAAAATATATTATTGCTCTAACGATCAAATGCAGAGTCAAATTGCACAAAGTTTCCTTAACAGGACAATTTGTGAAGTTGGAGAGAGCAAAATTCAAAATCAAATCTGAGCTCAATCACAAAAATAAAGAAAATTTTCTAAAGATTATTAACTGATTCAAAATTAAAGTCTTGAAAAATAAAGTTGAAGATTCAGACCGAAGAATCAAGTCAAAGAATTAATCAAATGCAATTCAAAGTCTCAATGACTACATCAAAAATAAAGGTTGATTAACACAAGAGTATATGAGTAACTTATCTATTAGATTGAATAGATTGAATGCAAGATTGAAAACATACAAAGAAGGAGTAACATGACTATTAATACATAAATTAATAATCTATTTATTTAAATAAATTATTGTTAAAAATTGTAAAAGAAAACGAAATCACTGAAAAAAGAAACACATTCATACAACTAATATTTAATTATATATAATATTTAAAATATCTTAAAACCTTATAACTAATTATATATAATATTTAAGTATATTTTATTCTAATAAATTTAAAGTTTAACCATAACTAAATATTTTTATTTTTATAAGCAAACGTTTAACATCTTAGTAAAATTATAGTGGTTCTCGAAAAGATAACTCCAGATTTTAAAAATAAAATTCTACGTGTCCACAAAATATATAAAAGAAAAGAATAAAAAAAATGCGAAACCAATGGAGATTTAAGTCAAGACCTATGAAGAAAATGAAGAAAATGAAGGAAAAATGAAAAAAAAAAAGGAGTACAATTATTGGATGGTCTATCTCGACCAAATTTCATAGATAGATGAATAAAAGATATAAGATTAAGACAAAAAATATTGATTATTTCTTCTCTTAACATTAAATTGTGTCAACAATTAAATAGTTATGAATTTCAAAACATCATTCAAATTAAAAAATATATACTCCAAAACACAATCCTATAAATAAATAATACAACTGGACGTCCAAAACAATATATAAAAACGCGAACAAATATACAAAAAAATGTTTTGATGAGTTATTAAAACCTTATTTAATATATAAAATTTAATTTCTCATCGTATAAATAAAATAAAATTTAATAAAACAAAATATTTAATAATAATAGAAGAAAATTAAATATATAATAAAAATAAAAAATATATAATATATTTATCAATTATTTTTATCTTAAAAAAAGCTAAACTTGATAATGTGATTAGAAATATTATTGAACAGATATCGAGGCAAAGTATGAGTTGTACATCGGAAGTTCGTAACAAGATTGTTGTTATCAAACATGATAAAAGTAAGTAATTTTTATCTTTCCCTAGGATAAGAAACACAACACGCAAGATATGCCTAACAAGACACTTCTCTTTGGCTCACGTTTAAAACACTTGAAATGAGACTCTATATGTTTTTGCTAAAGTATGTAGTTTATACAAACTATTATATAATTTAATAATTGTTAACGGGATAATTTATCCTAAATATATCTCTTGAATTTTTTTTTCTTCATTATGTTTATAAATTATTTTCTTGATAAAAAATTATTTAATATATTATTTATTTATCTATATATCAAACACATAATAATATATAACTTTTAAAATATATAAAAAAACCATTTGATTATTATCATATTTTTTAATAAAATTTGACATCAACGAGGTAATATATAACTATGATAAACTAATAAAATATATGCCATAAAAAACCTGTGGGGTGTAATAATGATATAATTTGATATATATTCTCTCAATATAAATTATATATATATATATATATATATATATATATATATATATATATATATATATATATATATATATATTTTTAAATTTTTTATTT
>Ga0214545_1012276_pt1 | contig 11291 bp, 14 predicted proteins | sample CNSS4metaG_FD_160064 | JGI IMG/M metagenome (GOLD analysis project Ga0214545, IMG submission 160064) | Root nodule microbial communities from cowpea collected in UCLA plant growth center, Los Angeles, California, USA - CNSS4 | ecosystem: Host-associated > Plants > Roots > Nodule | place: USA...
AGTTCCTTGCTTAAAACTTGAATTGTAAGTCTTTCCTCGAACACCAATGCCCTCTCCTTGCTTCTCTCCCAAACAGCTCTCCAATGCCCCAAACCACACTATTCACTCTCAATTTTCGCACTCCTTCTAAAGCTTCTCAAAAAACAATCTCGAACCCAAGTCCTCTCACACAATTAAGTACTCTCAACCACTTGAGCTAGTACTTTTCCACGTCACATCATACAATATTTAATGTCATAAAGGCTCCCACTACCTCCATTTGTTGATTAATTAATTAATTTTCACGGGTCTTACATTCCCCCCATCTTGAAAAGTTTTCATCCTCATAAAAAAAAAATAGGACTTACCAGCAAACAGGTGAGGATAAGACTTCCTCATGAGATCCTCCATTTCCCAAGTCATCTCCTGTGTTGCCTCGTCGTAGAAGACCTTTGCGGTTCGAATCTCTTTCCCTCTGAGCTGTTTGACTTGAGAATCCAATATTCTCACTGGTCCAACTCCGAGTGTCAAGTCTTCCCGCACCTGAACATCATCCTCCTCCAGCACATGAGTAGGATCTGCAATATACTTCCTCAGCTATGATACATGGAATACATTGTGTAGATTTGCCAAGTGGGGTGGCAAAGCAATCTCGTACGCCACTGGTCCGATTTGCCTCGTAATCTGATACAAACCGATGAATCGAAAGGTCAACTTCCTCGACTTCAGTGCTCTCCCAATACCTGTTGTAGGTGTAACCTTGAGGAACACACGGTCACCAGCCTCAAACTCGAGTGGCCTCGTCCTCTTATCTGCGTAGGATTTCTGTCGACTCTGAGTTGCACGCATCCGATCCTATATCACCCTTACTTTCTCAGTAGTCTGTTGTAAGAACTCTAGCCCGAGCACCACAGACTCTCCATCTTGCTGCCAACACAAGGGTGTCCGACATCTCCTGCCATATAGTGCCTCGTATGGTGCCATCCCAATACTGGAATGGTAGTTGTTGTTATAAGTGAACTCCACTAGGGGCAACATATCACTCCACGTCCCGAGCTGATCCAAGACACATGTTCTCAGTAAGTCCTCCAGAGACTGTATGGTTCTCTCATACTGACCATCAGTCTGAGGATGGTATGCCGAGCTCATTTCCAGCTGAGTGCCCAAGGCATTCTACAGTGACTACCAAAATCTTAAGGTGTACCTCGGATCCCTATTTGACACAATACTCGCTGGCACACCATGAAGTCTGACAATCTCCTTGACATATAACTCTGCTAGTTTATCCAAAGACATCTTCTGATTAATTGGCAATAAGTGAGCACATTTTGTCAATTTGTCTACAATAACCCAGATTGAGTCATGCCCCCTCACAAACCTCGGTAGGTGTGTAACGAAGTCCATGGAAATGTTGTCCCATTTCCACTGAGGAATGTCCAAAGGCTCCAACGTACCACTTGGCCTCTAATGCTCGATCTTCGCTTTTTGACACATTAAGCAAGATGCTACATAATCTGCCACATCTGTTTTCATACTAGTCCACCAGAAAGTCGCCTTCAAGTCTTTATACATATTAGTCATACTTGGATGTATGCTAAGATGACTCTTATGTCCTTCATCCAAGAGCATCTTCCTCAATACCCGACTCCTAGGTACACACACCCTCTCTCTAAAGCATAGGATGCCGTCCTTACCCATCCTGAAATCTTTTCTCTTCTCGGTGTCCAACTCACCAATTATCTGTTGCAGTTCTTGATCCTTACCCTGTTCCACCTGAACCTCGTCTAAGAACTCATTAGTGATCTACAATATGTTGCACCATATATGATCAGTGCATGTATGTAGACCCAAGTTCATATCCCTCAGTTTCTCGATAAGCTCCAACTCTTTCACCATCATAGCAGATATGTGAACTATCTTCCTACTCAAGGCGTCAGCAACGACATTGGCTTTACTTGGATGGTATAGAAGCTCAAAATCGTAGTCTTTCAAATACTTCATCCAACGCCTCTATCTCATATTCAGCACCTTCTGATCAAATAAGTACTTTAAACTTTTATGATCGTTGAACACTTGGAACTGTGAACCATACAAGTAGTGCCTCCAAGTCTTGAGGGCAAATACTACCACAGCTAACTCTAAGTCATGTGTAGGGTAGTTCTTCTCATGCACCTTTGATGAGTCATTATTTTCTTCCATTTCACTAGCCTTTGTGTACCCATTAGACAACTGATTAGTGCCTAATTGTTCATCTTTAGAGTGTTTTTCATCTATTGAGCTTTATTGGGCCACTGTTCCGAATTTGGGTTAATTTCGCATTATTTGGCCTAATTTTCGTTTTTAATTATTTTTAGATATTTGGGTGAAGAATATTTTGGAGCTTGGACATTAATATTCAGTTGAAGAGAGTCGCCACATCGTTTCCAAAACATTTCCACGTCATCAAAGTGAATGGGCCAACATTTGAGGTCTAGAGTGGCATTTTTGTAATTCTGCAGCTCATAATGGCAGTTTTGTAAATAATGAGTGGCAGAGTGATGGGACCACGAGTTTTAGGTTTCTTTTCCATGCACTAGCCGCTTTCTTCCCTTCTCCACTCTCTCAAACCTCCATTTTTTATGTTTTTAAGCTTTGGAAGGTGACCCATGGTGGCGTTTTCCACTCGTTTTTGACATTTTATGAGTCTTGGACAACAATTATTGCTTGTATTCACGTTTTCTACACTTTGGGTAACATTTATATTGAAGCATTTTCGTTTTTGGTGGCTGTTTTCGTTGTTCTTCTATTATCCCTTGCTCATTTTCGTTTGTTGCACCATTTTAAGCTTTCAATGTCAATTTGAAGTCATTTGAATGGTTGAATTGCAAATTCTGTTGAGAACCCTAATTCGGATTCCATGAGAAACTAAGTTTATGTGTTGATTCTTTGCAGATAATGGATTGAAACCTTGAGATTAGTGTTTTGTTCGGTGGAGTTATGTTAATCTCTCAATTCTAAATTTGTGTTTGGGTTTAAATGAAGAAACCATTCTGTTTTTGCTTAATTTGCAGAGTGGAATCATTGTGTGTTCATGCTTAGTGAACTATAGTAGATTCATGGATGTGTGCTTTGCTTAATTGCACTTGAGTTCGAGTTCATTTGCGCTTAGTAATTAATTTGGGTCTCATTAGAGTTAATATAACAATTTTGAGTTGTAATCCGTGATTGGTGGATGTTCATTTGAAGCAAAGAATCAACGCTATTTTTACATTGAGTTTACATGTCTGCATTTAAGTTTTCAATTGTACATTGCATCCGTAAATCTGCCAACCCCCCCCCCTGTGTTATTGTTGTGTTCATATGGAAATTGAAGCTTTGAATGAAAATATTTGTCGTTGGGAGACGACTTGGTTCACTTTCATATACTGCATTTTAAGTGTTTTAATTTGGTGGGATACGACCTCTATCAACCTTTAGCTGACGAGATGCATAAGTAACATATCGTTTCTCCTACATCAGCACACTGTAAGACCCGTGGAATTTAATTAATTTATTAAATAATAAATTAATAAATGCGAGTAGGAAGAACATTTATGGTAATAAATTCTTATTTGTATGACGTGGAAAAGTACTAGCTCCTGTGGTTGAGAGTACTTTGATTGTGTGAAAGGCCTTGGGTTCGAGTCTTATGTGTGTCAATTGTGTGTATTTATTGTTATTGTTTTAAATATATGTTAGTCATGTTGTGAAATAATATAATACTTGAATTATATTAGTTAACAACAAACATGAATTGGCTTGGTGGTTTAACATTGATTTGGCATTGGCAAGGTGTTGGGTTCAAGCCTTGGAGAATCTAAATCAAAACTTTATTTCTGCTAAATTTTGTTTTGGCAATGATGGGAAGTGGTAGAAACCCTAGCAGCTGCGTGAAGGCAGCCCAAGAGGCTGAAAAACAACCCCAAAATGGTCTTAAATGACACTTATCACAAGCATTAAACCCAAATTTCGTTTTTGACTAATTAACCTTCATTAAGACATAATTAAAAGGAAAATTGAATGGAGAAAGAGGGTTTTCTTGGCCTGGACTTGTACTGCACATTTGAGAGAGAAAAACCATAGAGAAAACGTGAGAGTGAGTGTCATCCAGGAGCTGAATTGAGTGAGGGACGAAAAGCCATACTTTGATCAAAGGAGGAGACGAGAATTTTCAAGTTTAGCAAAGGAAACTAGGTTAGGGGAGTTTTCCACGATAATTTGATGTTTTAGCATAAGTTATATGATAATTATATGATAATTGTGCATGAACCTTAACTGTTATGTGATTTTGTTGAGTTTTGGAAATTTTCCAGAAACCGCCTGGCGGGTTATACATAGCCGCCAGGCGGCTTATACCCAGTTACATGTTTTTTGTGTTTCCTGGAGGCAGCGCCTAGTGGTGAAGCCCTGTACCGCCAGGCGACGCAAGCCTGTAACCTATTTTGGGTTTTTCTGATGAACTGCCTCGCGGTGATGAATTTCCGCCAGGCGGCGCGAGTCTGTTTGGCTCGATTTTGTGATTCTGTGCGGCTCGAGAGGATTCTGATCGAGGAAAATTCAAGGGTTAGTGGTTAAGAGATGATGGATGTTGAATTGTCCGTGAACTTCATGTAATGGATGGTGAATTCGAATGAAACAGTGTGAGGTTGTTATAATTAGGGATGTTGTTGTCAAACACATTAGGGCTGTAAAAATTAAAGAGAAAACTGTAAGTAATAACTGAAGAATGCAATTGGGACGAGCATCGTATGTCATGAGGGTGGGAATGGACTGAAATCACAGGTGCATGCAGGTCTTAGAGTTCACACAACTCGGAGAATTTGGGGTTCCTGGAAAAAATGCACGAACCGCTTGGCGGCTCTCGGTTTGCCGCCAAGCGCCATACCAGAGTGCAGGATTTGGGGTTCTGAGTGCGTTTTGATCGGAAGAAACCATTTTAGCTTATGAGTGATATGAGTTGAGGTTGGGAATTTGATTGGGAATGATCCAAACGGGAAAACTAGGGTTACAAACTTATATGGTTTAGGGTGATGCAATGGAGTGATCCAGACTCAATTGAGGTTAGAATGGTATGGATAGAAGTGCAATGATGATAAAGTAACAGAAATAAAATTGTAAAAGATTAGTAAGACAAGTAGTAGGTACTCTAGCACATGTATCAGTGGAAGTTCACAGGGGAATTTTAGGTGGGTAGTTATGGAATAGAATAAGGCATAACGAATCATGGAATCATATAATAAGAGATGTGATATCTGTAATGTTGGTACTGGACCGTGAAGAGAACCCTATAACAGTAGTAATTGTCTTGGCATAAACTCAAAGTTAAGGAATCCATGAATAATATTAGGGTGAAAATAAGGAAGCTTGAATTGGTAATTGTGAGGGTAGTAGTGGAATAGGAAATGCTATCAAATTAAGGAGTGATGATTAAACCGCACGGTTGTTAGGAACCATCAAAGTTATAGGGTACTAGGAAAATGACTAGATGAAACTGATGTGAAAAGTTGTGCCAAGACTGGAGCAGAAACCAGTAACGCACAACACTATCATGGCGCCTGGCGGTGATACGCGAACCGCCAGGCGATAGCGATGATAAAGTGGGGTTTCTGGACTTGGTGGTGCCTGGCGGAGGGGAAGGTCCCGCCAGGCGATAGCGACAGAAATGGTAGCCTCCTAGAGCACGTCCGCCAGGCGGTGTGGACTGTCCCGCCAGGCGGTGGTTGTAGAATTAGTGGTTCTTAGGCACTTGGCGCTTGGCGATATGTGTCCCCCGCCAGGTGACCTGGAAGCTGATAGCACCTAGCGGTACGTGTCCCCCGCTAGGCGATTTGGCTGCTGTAAGTCTTAGTTGTTGGATTCCGCAAGCATGATCTACAAGGCTTTTGGTGATGCTTCAAAAGTGGGACTATTGGGTTCCTTGAGTTGAGCTCGGAACGTATCCCTTGAGTTGAACTCGGGATAGGGGTTAAACACGTGGCATTTCTCGAGTTGAGCTCAAAATGGCATCCCTCGAGTTGAGCTCGGGATGGTGGATGAACACGAGGAACCCTTGAGTTGAGCTCGGGTTGGTGAGTGTTATCGATGTAAGTGTGCTGGTTGTGGCCAGTACGGATGGGTCCAGATGGATTGCCTTCCTCAGTAGACAGCTGACGAGTTTGGTAGTCTTAGGACATTATGAACTATGTTCGTATTTGGGAACTCCATTTGGCGTTACAGTGTATGATCTGTAGCAATGGTTTCCCGCACGTGTTCTGTCGGTTGTGGCCGATAGGTATAGCAGCAGGTCATCTTAAAGTACTCACTAGGAGCTGTAGAATGCAAATATCATGGTTGTGGCCATGCGAGATAGAGTCAAAAGGAGAGAATTTCTATAATGTGATTGAGTGAGATCTATATGGGAGTTTAAGTGTAATTAACATATGTATATGTGTTTTATATGTTTAATTTGTTAAGCTCACCCTATCTGCTTGTGTTTGGCGATGATCGTGTGTGCGGTACACGGAAGCAGCTGATGTTGATGCAGGTGGTGCTGGTGAGACTTAGTCACGGAGCGGGGATAGCATGGGAGTCTTTTAAATTATTATGTTTTGGAAACAAATTGTAAACTCTCATGAGACATTTTGTTTATTATTTCATTTTTATAAACTATGGATTTGGAATTATATTTGGCAGTAATGAAATTTTAAATTTCCCGCGTTTTGGGAAATGATGTATTATTAAATGAAAATATTTATTATTTCTTTATTTATTAAATTCGTAATATCATGTCAGGATGTTACGCACAGAACCCAAGCCCTGATATGAGGCATCACAATACACCTTAAATGTCTTGGTTGTGTTAGGAATAGCTGGTATAGGTGCAGTGATCAATCTCCTCTTCATGTCCTCAAAACAGACCTTGCACTCATCTATCCAAGAGAAAGGTTGGTCCTTTCTAGTGAGTTGAGTCAATGGACTCACTATCTTGGATAACCCTTCCACAAAACGCCTGTAATAACCTTCTAGGCCCAAGAAACTTCTCACCTCAGTTATTGTTTGTGATCTCTCCCACTTCACCACTGTTTCAATCTTTGCTGGGTTTACTGCTATCCCTTGGGCTGAGATTACATGGCCCAAGAATTGCACCTCCTCCAACCAGAATTCCCACTTTAGTAGCTTCCCGTACAATTGATGTTCTTTGAGAACTCCCAGCACTACTCTAAATGCTCGGCATGTTCTTCACGATTCTCAGAGCATATCATGATATCATCAATAAAGACAACCACGAACTAATCCAGATATGGTTGAAAGATTCTGTTCATATAATCCATAAATATTGCCGGCGCATTAGTCACCCCAAACGGCATCACAACATACTCGTAGTGACCATAGCGTGACTTGAAAGTCGGACCTCAAGTCAATTTTAGAGAACATTGCACCTCCCTGCAACTGATCCAATAGGTCGTCGATCCTCGGTAGTGGGTACTTATTCTTGATTATTAACTTATTCAGATGTCGGTAGTCAACACACAACCTGGAACTACCATCCTTCTTTTTCACAAGCAATACCGGTGCTCCCCATGGTGATGCACTCGGTCAGATAAACTTCTTTTCAAGCAGGTCCTCAATCTGCTTCTTTAGTTCAACTAACTCAACTGGCGCCATCCGGTAAGGTGCCACAGAAACTGGTCCCGCTCCAGGGATGAGGTCAATGGTGAAATCCACATCCCTGCTAGGCGGCAATTCTGGAATTTCATCAGGGAAGACATCTGTATATTCATCTACCACTGGAATCATACTAATTATCTCTACAGTGCTCTTCTTTTCTGTCTAAGCCACTATCACAAAGCAAGTAGCTCCAGCTTCAATCTCCTTCTCTGCCTGATTCGATGATATTAATTCTAGCCCCTCTGCATCTGGAAATACCACTTTGCGTTGCCCGTAATCGATTACGACGTGGTTACTGGCCAACCAATCCATACCCATAATCACGTCCAACCCTTCCATTAGTAAGCATATGAGATTCACCTTGAACCTGCGGCCTGCCACCTCCATAGGGCATCCCACACAAACAAATGTGGTGGATACCTCACCCGACGCTGGTGTCGCAACTATCAACTCACACGCCAGCTCTCGCATCACTAGACCGAGTCTCCTCACACATTCATTTGATACGAATGAATGGGTAGCTCCTGAGTCATACAATACAACAACCTCATGATTAAACAATAAATAAGTAGTCTGCACCAAGTTACCTGACTAGGCTGCCTCTGTGGTCGTCAATGCGAACACATGACCCGGTGCTCTAGGTCGCTCCCCAACTGGTTTCTTCACTAGCGCACCTCCAGCTGGTTTCTTGTTAGGACAGTGACGTGCGAAATGTCCCGTCTGGTCACAAACATAGCATTTGCCAATGCTACTACCACCACTAGAGCTGCCTGAGGGTGTTGGACAATCCCTCCTGAGATGCTCTCCACCACAATTATAACATTGTAGTTTCTTTACTGAACTATGTGGTCTGTCATACGGCTTCTTCTGCTACCGTGGAGGTGTTCTTCTAAGGTCGAGCCACTATGTTGGGCCCTCAATTATCTTGGCCTGTTCCACCAAGACTAGAAACTCCCTGATCCGGAGTGGTAAAATGAATCGGCGCAACTCATGTTTCAGCCCGCCCTCATATTTTTTGCACCTCCACTCCTCGTTGACAGCGGGCGAATAGAATCTCGCCAAGTACTCAAATCTGTTTATGTAAACCTAGACAGTCAGGTTCCCTTGCTAGAAGCCTAGGTAACCTCCTCGTCCTGAGTCTACATGAGCTGCTGCATGCCCGCCCACCAGTATTTTGCGTCTGCCACCAGTAAGAATGTGACGAAAGTCAGCTTCTGTGCATCAGTGCACTCTATGACTCTGCAAATTTTCTCACACTCCTTGAGCCATGCGTCAGTTTATATGGAGTAGATTTGCCCGTGAATTTTGAGGGCTTATGGCTCATGAAGTCCTCCATCATCACAGGGCGAGTGGGTGCTACCACGGCTCTAGGTTGCATTGCAATGGGCTACATCACATCCATCATCTGATGTATCGCATGTGCGATCTCATCAGCCCCAGCATTATTCCTCATCCACCTGTTTGCCATAGCCTGAGCACGCCACATATTCACTGTTCACATAAAAAAGCTTCGATTAAGACTTATACAAAAAAAAAGGTTAACAATCATCAATCAAAATGGTCTCACAAGCAACACACGATAAGCTCACTCCCCACAGACCCCGAAAAATCATTTTGAAAGCCTTTGCTCTGATACCAAATGTAACATCCCGTCAGGATATTACGGGTTTAATTAAAATAAAATAAAGAAAACAACATTACATCGCAATTAATAATACTTCATTTCCCATAAAGCGTGGGAAATTTAAAACTTTATTACAACTATGAAAAGTCCAATATTCCATAATTTATAAACGCAAAATATAATAAATATCCACAGTGTTTACAATTTATTTTTCAAAACACAAATCATCAAAAACTCCCAAGCTAGCCCACTCTCCGAGCCTAAGCCTCATCATCTCCACCTACAATATCATCTGCTCACATGTACCGCGTACACAATCATCGCCAAACACAAGCAAATAGGGTGAGCTAAAAAGGTAACACATAAAATATATATCAGACATATATATATATATATATATATATATATATATATATATATATATATATATATATATATATATATATATATATATAGCACAATAAGAAATTTCCTCCATTCATTTCGCCATGGCAAAAACTAGGTTGATATCAGCTTGCATCAAGGAAGATTCATAATTTCCTTCCACATGGCCACAACCATGTAATGTCAATTTACATCCAAGGAAACTCATTTCTTTCCTTCCACATGGCCATAACCATGTTAACTATGTTCTACATCCTCTAACGAGTACCTCAAGATGTCTTGCTGCCACACCTATCGGCCACAACTGATAGAGCACGTGTGGGAAACCATGCTACGGATCAAACACCGTAATGCCAACTAGAGTTCCCAAATACGAACATAGTCCGTAACATCCTAAGACTACCAAACTCGTCAGTCAACTACTGAGGAGGGCAATCTATCTGGACCCATCTGTACTGGCCATAACCAGCACACTCACACCGGCAACACTCGCCAACCGAAGCCACAACTCAAGAGTTCCTCGTGTTCATCCGTTATCCCGAACAACTGAAGGGAAGTGATTACGGGCCACAACCCATAGAATGCCACGTGCTTAACCCTTATCCCGAGCCACAACTCAAGGATACGTTCTGGGCCACAACCCAAAGAACACCAGCAAGCCCACCATTGAGATATCTTAGAAGTCTTGTAGAGCAGGTATCCCAATTCCAACCCATCCAATCTAACACAACATTAACACTTGTCTTGAACACACAATAACATCATAGGTCACTTAGACTAAAGACCCTTGTCCAAACAGCCCAACCTATCTCGCTTAAGCTAGGCCCACTCGCCTAAGTGGGTCCATGCTACCATAGCAATCCACATGTCTCGCTTGAGCGAGCTCCTTCTCGCTTGGGCGAGACCCTCATTCGGCCAGGACTAAAGTGCCTCGTTGAGGCGACGAGTTTAACAACACAGTGAAACCTCCCTCGAAATCTCGCTTAGGCGAGGGACTCTTGCTTGAGCGAGATACCCCATCGCCCATAAGTAGAAATGTGCGCCTGAGCGAGAGGCCCCGAAACACAACCTCTAACATACCCGGATTCTCGCCTGAGCGAGATACACTCGCCTAAGCGAGATGACCCATCGCCCAGAACCAGTTTCCCTCGCTTGAGCAAGATGCTCAAACAACAACATAATTTGAGTCTTTGTCATTCTCGCCTAGGCGAGCCTGGCTCGCCTGAGCGAGAAATGTAGACTCTTGCACTGTAACGCAATAGACGCCAACTAAAAACATGCGCAATTCGCATACACATTACATCAATCAATTTGAAACATTGTACCAAACATTGGAGCATAATATTGACACATTATATACCCCAAAAACCCAAGTGTGCACACTAACAACATACTCAATGCAGAGATTCAACATACCCATTTAATTGATTAAAATTTCCATCATATGACGATGCAACCCTCAAACCCCAAATTACAATCATATATGGCATGATTTCTTGGCACAATACTCATCAGAATATGGGCATAAAATAACTAGTCGAAAATTAGGGTTCAGCTCCCATAACTTGAAAGTTCCTTGCTTAAAACTTGAATTGTAAGTCTTTCCTCGAACACCAATGCCCTCTCCTTGCTTCTCTCC
>Ga0214545_1012277_pt1 | contig 11290 bp, 6 predicted proteins | sample CNSS4metaG_FD_160064 | JGI IMG/M metagenome (GOLD analysis project Ga0214545, IMG submission 160064) | Root nodule microbial communities from cowpea collected in UCLA plant growth center, Los Angeles, California, USA - CNSS4 | ecosystem: Host-associated > Plants > Roots > Nodule | place: USA...
CAATTCCGTATTCGTTGTGAGACGACTCAGGGTTATCTTAACCCTAACTATTTTGTTCACTACTAACTAGCAATACTGAAGTTGCTAAAGTAGTGGTAATTTGATCGCCTAACGACAGCGATATCAGCGCAGGATTTATAGAAGAAGCTCAGTACACCACTTGGCTTTCTAACGTTGTCTTGGTGAAGAAAGCCAATGGCAAATGGCGGATGTGCGTAGACTACACAGACTTGAACAAGGCTTGCCCCCGTGACGCTTACCCTTTACCCAACATTGATCGACTCGTAGATGGCACAGCAGGGAACAAGGTGCTTAGTTTTTTGGATGCATATTAAGGATATAACCAAATTCCCATGGCCGCATTAGACATGCACAAAACTGCCTTCATCACGGACGACGCCAATTACTTCTACAAGGTCATGCCCTTTGGCCTCAAAAACGCTGTAGCAACTTACCAACGGCTAATGGATAAGGTGTTCAGCCACCTAATGGGACACTGTGTCGAAGTATACGTCGACGATATGGTTGTCAAATCCCCAAGTCATCACCAACACGCTAAAGACTTGTCAGCGGTTTTTTCTGCGCTACGCCAATACAACCTTCGGCTCAACCTCGACAAGTGTGTATTCGGCGTTGACCAGGGCAAGTTCCTTGGTTTTATGTTAACCCAACGCGGCATAGAGGCCAACCCTGAAAAATGCAAGGCCATCATCGAAATGCGCAGCCCCACTACTGTTAAAGAAGTCCAACGTCTCATTGGCCGTCTCACAGCCATTTCCCGTTTTCTACCCAAACTAGCCGAACAAACCCAACCTATAATCCAACTCCTAAAGAAATCCACCCGATTCACGTGGACAAATGATTGTGAACAGATATTCCAAAAACTAAAAACAACCCTGTACCGCACCTAGCCAAACTCGACCAAACAAGTAAACAATGTGTATATTAAGGCAGCCAAGTATCCAGCCTAGGCCGACTTAGCCTAACTTATACCGGTTTTGACTTAAACTAAACATCTAAAGGGACAACCTGCACTAGCATAGGCCATCAAGACAAATAGCCGGCCTGGACAGACTACTCCAGCATATTCGTCAAGTTTAGAGCCTAGGCCGACCACTCTAATGAACTCAGTAAAATGGAGGTCCCCGCGTTCGATGGACCTTGGGGGCCTGGGTTTGGGCCCAGGCCCACTCATAACCCAGGTTAGGGCCCAAACCAAGGCCCTGCCCATTGGATAAACGAACATCATTAATACTCTATAAATACACGTGGCCCCCACGAATTAAAGGTACGCATTCATTAATCACTGATTTGACTTTCTGAGAGCTTTGACTTACCCCTCCCGGGTTCAAGCTGACATATATCAACCAGGAAGAGACCAACTGAAGAGATAGCGGACTACGTGGTAAGGTGATACTTGTGCCTAACTCATCTTGTTTGTTCTCTGCAGGAACAATATCAATTAAAATAATTCATTTTAATTTCATGACATAAACAATAATTTTGAATTCATAAATTTGATAAAGATTATCTTTATTATCAGTCACTTTTTTTATGTAAATATCAAGCTAATTTTTTTTTCTCTTTGCAAATGCAAAGTTTAGTTCAAGTGTTTTCCATAACACAATAGTAGTTTTAGTAACACAAATTATTTTATAATTATTTTCATACAAACACTTAAAATATATACATGATATAGAACATCTTTATCAATGGTAAGAATAGACAATATTAAAGCATAAATTAATATAACAACATAAACATTAGCTATAGACATCACAACAAATTATTCAATGAGCAGGAATATCATTTATCCATAATTTCATTTATTGTTACCAATAGGAGTAGAACAACTATACACATAAACTTTTAGGCTTAGTTGAGGATGATTTAATTATAACCATAATAAACACATTAGTTCATAAAACGTGTTTTCAGTCTTCAGCTATATATTATTTTTAAATGAGTAATCAAAAATAGAAATAACAATAAAGGTTTTCTCTCAAAGAATGTTAGAAAAAATGATTACTCAAATAATACTAATAATAATAAAAAATATAAAATGATATAATAATAATTATTAAATCAATAATAATACTAAGACAATATATAAAACAATCAATATTAATCAAAGATCAACAATTATTTTAACAATAATAAATAATAGATAAAAGGTAAGAAGTAGAAATATTCTGGGTTGAGGCACGCATAGCGTTATCCTTAGAGAGAAAACGTCCCTACTGCACAGGGCTAAACAAATATATAAATACACAATCATATGTGTTTCTTATTATATGCGTTTCTCTCCCAAGATACAACAACTCATCATATCGATCGAGTGCAGCGAAAGATCTCCGAACCTTATGAACACCACTGTCTTCTTAAAGATAATATAGAAAAGAAGAACACTTTTTAGAGAACTCTAGTGTTTATTGTTTGTGTTGTTCTATCTTTCCCCATGCACCTAGGTGGTATTTATAGGTAGAAAAGGAACACAAAGAAGTAAATAGTGATAAGAATATAGCTGTTAGTCATAAAAACCATTAACCCATAAATTAAAAGTCTATAAAAACTTCAGTAACAGTAGAATTTTTATTTTAATTATTTATTTTTTAAATAATATTAAAATATTTCTAACAGTTTTAATATATTAATTTTGCACTCATATTCTACACAGTTTGTAATTTTACAACAAGAGCTTCAATAGAAAAATTATAAAACTCCCGACCAACAAACAACAAATTATGGCTAAACTAAAAGTAAAGAACAACACCTACAACTATAGCCTTTCTTTTAACACAAACAAAATTTAACTAAACTTACAAACAAAATATGTAACTAAACTTACAGAAGCATTAAATCGCAGCTGAAAAATCTCAATTCCCAACAATCTTGCATATCTTTGAAATAAAAATATAGAATAAACTAATCAAAGCTTCCCAGGTGCAAGTTTTAAGGTTGTAAAATGAGGTATTGGTTGTTGTTTCCCCGTGATTCTTGATGTCATGAAAAATTGTTGATGAAGGTGGTTGTATTGTGGTCGTGAAGACCCTGGAAAATACAATGTTACAGACCGTTTTCTAAAACACGGACAAGTGCCATCTTCACGACCTTGAGTTACATCATAGTAATGCTGCTTCTTCTTCTTCTCGTAATTGTGGGGTTGAATTTGATGTGACACTGAAGATCTCTTTTCCATGCTCGCAGCTTTTGCCAATGCCTTTTGGTAGGCTGTGATACTATATTTGGGGTTGTACAAAATGTTGGTCATGAAATAGTACATTGCAACCACAAAACCAGCTAAAACCATGCCAATTACAATCACTACATTCAATAAAGCCTTATAATTATTCGCCATTGATGTGGAAAATCAATTAAGGATGTTTGAATTGAGACCGAGTCTATAAACAAGAAACTAAAACCAGCTTGGCTCTTGTTTTATGACGGTGAATACAACAAACCCTTTTTATGATGTAAACTGGACTATATGTCCAATCGGTCAATCGGCCAATCGAACCAGATTTTATAAACTCCGAAAAGTAACGATAAGATCTGTCGGCCAAACGGTCTGGTAAACAAGGACCAATCGGTACATCGGTAAAACAGCAGTGATGGACCTTCTAACCTCAAGGGTTTAGGGTTCATCGGTAAAACAGCAGCGACGGACCTTCTAACCTCGAGGGCCCATCGGTTCATCGGTAAAACTGCAGCGATGGACCTTCTAACCTCGAGGGCCCATCGGTTCATCGGTAAAACAGCAGAGATGGACCTTCTAACCTCAAGGGCCCATCGGTTCATCGGTGAAACAACAGCGATGGACCTTCTAACCTCAAGGACCCATCGGTCCATCGGTAAAACAACAACGATGGACCTTCTAACCTCAAGGACTCATCGGTTCATCGGTGAAACAGCAACGATGGACCTTCTAACGCACCTGTCGACTGATCGGTAAAACACAGATTGTTAGCTTGTTAAAAACAGAATGTCATTAACCCAGCCAAGCGGCCATCGGTCGCACGGTTAAATAACCTAAGTCAGATTAATTAACGTTAAACGAGTCAGTAATCTTCATTAGAAGGTCATTGGGCCGTGATTAAGAAACCCTAATTACAGACCCATGTCGAAAGCTATAAATAGGGCCCAAAGGTAGGTTGGTGAGGATCTTAATTTCGCATTTATTACAGCAGATATATTGATACACCGATCGGCCCTTTACTGACTTAAGCATCAGAGTACTTTAGACAGGTACCCCGATCGTCATCCCAGCCGATCGAGCTAAGGAGTGGATTTCGCTGAAGCTATTGGTGTGGAGAAGGATAACGCAGGTTGGAGAGGTTCTTTTAGTAGGCTTTCGGTCCCTACCCCGAAACATTTTGGCGCCCACCGTGGGGCCGAATAGTCTTCTTTGAGAATATACCCATATGGTGACCACGAGGAACCGAAACAACAACATAGACGGAGAAAGAATGGCAGATGATCAAGCGGACACTAGAGAGATGATAAGGGTGATGCAGCAGAGGATGGATGAGATGCAGAGGAACTATGAAGTGCAGATGCAGATTTTGCGGGAGGAGAACGCCATCCTAAGGCGGAAGGAAGAGGGAATCCCGTCAACGCCTACTGTACCCGACCCTAACAGGTTGAGTCGGGTGCAGCAGCACCGGGATGCCGAGTGGGTGGAGAGTCGTCTTCCACCTACAGGACACGAGCAATCACAGCCAGCTCGGGTCGAAAAGACACAGGCTTCAAGGGGAAATCCGTCGCACACGGTGGCGGAGAGCTCGGGAGCAAACGATGGGGGTCGCCCATCGCGCCAACCGATCCCCGCGTCGGGATCCTCCCCCTTTACATCGTATATTCTGGAGACGCCGCTGCCAGAGAAGTGGAAAATGCCGACATTTGACAAGTACGATGGCACGACCAACCCAGACAATCACATGCGAGTCTTCATGCATCAGATGATGTTCCACGCAGTTAGTGACCCCATCTGGTGCCGTGTTTTCTCGACCTCTTTGACGGGGGAGGCGTTGGAGTGGTTTTCCGAGCTGCCGGCCGGCAGTATTGACTCTTTTGCCACTTTGAAGGCAAGGTTCGGCACACAGTTCGCGCCCCTGAAACCGGCGATTCTGACGGTCGACAATTTGGTGAACATCCGACAGGAAGACGGGGAATCGCTGAGAAGTTATCTCGATCGGTACAATCGGATGTCGGTCAAGATAAAGGATCTCAACGACGAAATCGCTCGTCACCACTTCTCATATGGGCTCCAGCCGGGAGTTTTCGCGGACAAGATAAGTCGCAAGAAACCGAAGACGATGGAGGAGATGAGGGAGCGAGCGACCAAGTTCATACAGATGGAGGATATGCAGGAGTTCAGGGTGAAGAAGAGGGAAAAGGAAGATGCCGCACTCCCGAAGCCGACCGCACCTCGGCCGAACAAAGCCCCAGCCCGGCCCAGCGAAAGGAAGCCGCCTAAGTTCACGACGTATACTCCGCTGGTCGTTCCTAGGGCTAGGATTCTGCAAGAGGCCTTCAGCACTGATTCACTTCCAGTAGTCAGGAAGAAGCCCCCTCCGCCCGATGCTGACGGTAGTAAACACTGCCAATACCACCGCACGATCGGGCATACCACCGAAGAGTGCCACACCCTCCGCGACAAAATCGAGGAGCTTATTCGGCAGGGACACTTGAAGAAATACATTCGACAAGATCGTCCCCCGTAGAGCCCGGTGAGGAATAGAAGCCCGGTGAGGAGAGCCCCCCCGACCCGATATGAGAAGTGAAGGGAGCTTGAGCGAGAGAAACGAAGGAGTCGATCCACTCGGTCACATCCGAGTCCCCGAAGGAGCCGCAGTCGGAGCAACGATAAACCCCTTAGAGGTTATATCAATACCATATCCGGAGGGTTCGCTGGAGGAGGATCAAGCTCAGCAGCTCGAAAGAGGCATGTGCGGGCGTTGAAGTCGGTTCATCTAGTTGATAGGAAGATCCGGTCGATGCCCCCCATCACGTTTACGGATGGCGACTTCAAGGCGCCCGATCCCGATCACGATGACCCGATGGTTATCTCGATAGAGGTGGCCGAATATGGGATCGAGAAGGTGTTGGTTGACCAGGGAAGCTCCGTCAATATCTTGTACTGGAAGACCTTCAGGAGGATGAACCTCTCCGAGGACCTGATCGTCCCGTATAATGAGCAGATAGTCGGTTTTTCGGGCGAGCGGGTCGACACGAGGGGCTATGTGGACCTTCGTACAAGGATCGGTTCAAGGAAGGACGACCGAGAGGTAAGGGTTAGATTCCTTTTGGTTGAAGCTAACACCTCGTACAATGTATTGCTAGGGAGACCTTGTTTGAACGCCTTCGGAGCGATCGTATCTACCCTGCATCTGGCCATGAAGTTCCCGTCGGACAAGGGGACAATCTGCACGGTGCATGCAGATCAGCAAGTCGCCAGGCAATGCTACGCCGCAGGATTGAGGATTAGTTCTTATAGCCGCCCGCGGAAACAACACCGTTCGGAAGTAGCAATGACAGACCTGGATCCCCGAACAAACACAGAGGATCGGCTGCAACCAGAAGGAGAAACCAAGGAGATCTTGATCGGGAGCCAACCAGGACAGGTCACCAAAATCGGGGGAGCCCTGACCGCCGAAGAAGAAGGGCTTCTTAGGGCAGTGATCTTTGAGAACAAAGATCTCTTCGCATGGTCGAGCACAGATATGCCCGGCGTCCATCCAGATGTGATGTCCCATAAGTTGGCCATCTTCCGTGAAGCTCGCCCGATCGCTCAGAAGAAGAGAAAAATGGGAGAGGAGCGAAGGAGAGCGGTCGAGGAGGAAGTCAGGAAGCTTGAAGGAGCTGGTTTCATCAAAGAGATCAAATACACTACGTGGCTAGCAAACGTGGTCATGGTGAAGAAGACGAGCGGAAAGTGGAGGATGTGCACGGATTTCACCGATCTCAACAAGGCTTGCCCGAAGGACGCATACCCATTGCCCAGTATCGATCGGCTGGTAGATGGGGCCTCAGGGCACAACTTCCTGAGCTTCCTGGATGCCTACTCCGGATACAACCAAATCCCCATGTATGGCCCGGACAGATCTAAAACGGCGTTCATCACCGACCGAGCGAACTTCTGCTATGAGGTCATGCCGTTCGGTTTAAAAAACGCAGGGGCGACGTATCAGAGGCTGATGGACCGGGTCTTCAAGGAGCAGATCGGTCGGTCGATGGAGGTGTACGTTGACGACATGGTCGTAAAGTCGCAAAGAACCGACGACCATGCGCGCGATCTCAGGGAGGTCTTCCACCAGGTGCGCAAATACAATATGCATCTCAACCCTGAGAAGTGTGTCTTCGGGGTGCCAGCAGGGAAATTCCTGGGCTTCATGCTGACGGCCCGAGGCATAGAGGCAAACCCAGACAAGTGCGCCGCTATTGTCGAGATGAGAAGTCCAAAAAACCTGAAAGAGGTCCAGCGGTTGATGGGGTGGCTAACCTCTCTGGCACGCTTCTTACCCAGGCTGATGGAGAAGGTTAGGCCGATACTGAAGATCATGAAGAAGCAAACTGCAGTAAAATGGGACGATCAGTGTGAGGCGGCGTTTCAGAAGATAAAGGAGATGATCAGCAGCCCCCCCATCATGTGCCGACCGGTAGAAGGATTGCCTCTGCAAGTGTACCTGTTAGTATCGGAAGACACGATCAGCGCAGCCTTAGTACATGTAGCCTCGGAGCAGCGGCCCGTTTACTTCATCAGTCGAGTATTGCAGAGCGCAGTAACGAGGTATCAGCTGATAGAAAAGATAGCCTTGACGTTGTTGACGGTCGCACGTCGTTTGCGCCAATACTTCTAGAGTCACCAGGTGATTGTCCGCACTGATCATCTCATCGCCAAGATACTCCGGAAGCCCGACTTAGCTGGCCGAATGATCGCCTGGTCGGTCGAGTTGTCCGAGTTTGGTCTCAAGTACGAACCTAGAGGATCCGTCAAAGGACAACATTTGGCCGACTTTGCAGCTGAGCTCCGAGGATCGATCTCCCCATCGGAACATATGTGGACTCTCTTCGTCGATGGGTCGTCGGATAAGCGTAACGCTGGAGCGGGGATCGTCATCGAAGGACCGAACGGGTTCATGGTAGAGCACTCCTTGCAGTTCAAATTTAAAGCCTCGAATAATCAAGCAGAGTATGAAGCGCTGATCGCCGGGCTACGGCTAGCAAAAGACTTAGGTGCGGCGAAGTTAAAATGCAACACCGATTCGAAACTTGTGGTAGGACAGGTACTGGGAGAGTATCAGGTTAAGGATGATTTGTTACTCCAGTACTGTCATAAAGTAGTCGAAGCCATGAAGGAATTCGAAGAGGTTACCGTCCATCACATCCCCCGAGCGGAGAACGCCAGAGCCGATAGGCTATCTAAGCTGGCGGAAGGAAAAGAGAAGGGCCAATTGAAGACAATCATCCGGCAAACCCTGATGAGACCCTCAGCGGGGGAATGCGCAACAACGGACCGATCGGCATATTGGATTGGGGAGGTGCGAGAACTCTTAAAGAGGTGTGAGGCCGGAGAAGAGATCAGACCGACGGAGAGACGACGAGCACTCCGGTTCGTGATCATCGGAGAAGATTTATACAAGAGAGGTTTCACAGCGCCGCTCCTCAAGTGCCTGTCAGCAGACGAAGCTGGGTATGTTATGAACGAGGTCCACAACAGTATTTGTGGAATGCACACCGGTCGGAGGACGATGAAAGCGAGGATACTCCGAGCCGGCTATTTTTGTCCGACCATGGAACAGGACTGCGAAACTGTGATACGCAAGTGCGGAGGATGTCAAGCTCATGGAAATGATATAAAGAGGGCTCTGACCGAGCTGCATGCCCTAACATCCCTCTGGCCGTTCGCTCAATGGGGTATGGACATCGTCGGACCCTTCCCGGTTGGCCGAGCGCAGAAGAAATTCATACTTGTGGCGGTGGACTATTTCACCAAGTGGGTAGAAGCGGAGGCTCTGGCCAACATCACCGCTCAGCAAGTTCACTCCTTCGTCTGGCGTAACATCATATGCCGCTTTGGCCTCCCTCACATGATCATCACCGACAACGGCCGCTAGTTTATCGAAAAAAAGCTGAGGGACTTCTATAAGCAAGTACGGATACGGCACGTTACCAGCTCGGTCGAACATCTCCAGACCAACGGTCAGGCTGAGGCCATGAACAAGGTCATAGTGGCTGAGTTGAAGAAAATGTTGGGAGAAGCCAAAGGAGCATGGGTGGACGAGCTGCCGTAGGTCCTTTGGGCCTATCGGTGCACCCCACACGGAACGACGGGGGAGTCTCCTTTCAATCTGACGTATGGTACAGACGCTATGCTTCCGATCGAAGTGGGGGAGCCAACTCTTCGGCGGGACATGCAAGATCTCGAGGTAAACTGTGGAGTCATTTAATCAATAGAATTTACCCATTTTTAGACTATCATAGTACTCTTGGTATCAAAATAACAATTCTATTCATTTAGTTTCACAAACAAGGTAAATTATTTTTTGTCATTCTTATAAGTCTTTTAAAAAGTCTAGTATATGTGGAGTGTTTGAGGATTTCAAGAGGGGTTAAGGATTTAAGTTGAATTTATGTTTGGTTATAATTATTAAAGTGTGATCAAATTACGTGAGTTGTGTGTTTGCAAGACAACTCAAATATGATATATTGTATTATAAATCTAGGCTTACAAAAACTTCTTCGTAGAGATTAAAAAAGTAATTTAAAATTAATTTATGTTTAAGTTGATTATATCAAAATATTTGCAATTAAAAATAAAAAAAAAATTAAGTCATCAAAAATTATCTTTTAATCTTTTAGCCATTCAATAAATATTCTATATTCTATAGAAAAAGAGGAATTATCTTTCGTTCTGTTTTTCTTTTTCTTACGAGACTCTAATCTAATCATATAAAAACTAGAAACCACCTAGAATTGACCTCTAAGCTATTCCATGTTTCTTTAAATTTTTTATTTTGTTTTTCCAATTAGCCGTAGCACTTCGTATACAGGGCCCTTCCACTCCACTATTATAAATCAAATCGAACTACGTTTTTACTAATCAGACCATGATGACGGCAAATTATTCAAAGAAAAGAGAGCTCAGAAAGCTATGACCAGAGAAAAAGAAAAAGAAAATCTATTATGACAACAAAATCTATTTTACAAAACTGTATCAGTATATACACAGCGACTGTATTTATAACACAACATGTGAGAAAGTTAAATCACAGTAAAAGAGAGTAAAAATTCCTATTCAATCTAACTTACTCAATTGACCCAATGTAACGTTACTGTAAAATTTTCAAATTTCATCTCCACACCAATCATTCTTGACCTTTGGTCCAGTGGGGCTTTCCTCTCCCAGCACCTCACATGGCAAACTCCTCAAAATCTTCTCCAAAGCACAATTTTTATTCTTAGGAACGAACTTCTGAATCTTCTTCAGCTCAGCATTTTTGTTATAATCAATTTTAGGACCCCAGTCTCCGAAATAATTCAGCCATGGAGGCTCTATAACCGCAGAACCCAAATATTTAGCAGAAACTAATTCAAATGTCCCCATATCCATAAAAATGTTACCTTTAACAGTATCATCCCTTATGCCTATGTTATCTTCCCCTTGCAGATTAAGGCCAGCATGTGGGTATGTTGAATGGCCATGTAAGGAAGAGTAGAATAGTGGTTTGTTGCCACCACTCTGGAACTCAATCTGAGAGGAATCAACCCATGTACCTTTGCTGTGTTGTGAGAAATAGACCTGCCATAGTTCACCACTAAAGTTGCTTAACCTTAGTGTCACATGCTCCCAGTCCCCAACATGTTCACCGATTTTCCCCAATAGAAAAGAAATAAACTTAACTTTTGCTCTTGAAGAGCCATTGAATGGGTAGAAGACCCACATTGCAATGTCAGTGAAGGTTCCTCCCAGCATTGGTTTCACATGTACATAACTTTTGGCACTTTGCAAGTTTCCTGTCTTGACCCTCTCTTTGTTGGCTGCTCCAGCAGGCAGGTCTAGCCAATAGGCACCATCGTTGTTATGATCCTGAGGCAGGTTTGTGCCGTTTGGTGCTATTGGAACAGGATTTGACTCTTGCCCTTTCTTATATAGTAGAGCACCATTGGAGAAAAACCAATCCACTGAAGATGGCATGTATTCGTCGCTGGGATGCAAGAACATAGTTGGAGAGTAAACTTTGAGTAATGCTTTGATTTGTTGTAGATTAGGCATGTATTTTGAGATAGA
>Ga0214545_1012278_pt1 | contig 11289 bp, 12 predicted proteins | sample CNSS4metaG_FD_160064 | JGI IMG/M metagenome (GOLD analysis project Ga0214545, IMG submission 160064) | Root nodule microbial communities from cowpea collected in UCLA plant growth center, Los Angeles, California, USA - CNSS4 | ecosystem: Host-associated > Plants > Roots > Nodule | place: USA...
CCTGCTACCGATCATGTGGAGCACCGGAACCGGGTCGGAGATCATGCAACGAATCGCGGTGCCGATGATTGGCGGCATGATATCGTCGACGCTGCTGACGCTGATCGTGATCCCGGCGATCTTCGGGTTGGTGAAGGGTGTCCGCCTGCCGCCCACGCGCGAGGACAGAGGACAACCGGCTGAGATGCACAAGCCGATCGGCGCCAGATTGCGCGTCGTGGAGCCGGCCGGATGAGGCGAGCCGTGACGCACGATCATATGTCAGGGCGACGGAGTGACAGAAGAGGAAGCCGAAGATGAAGCAACGCGCATACCTGATGACCCGCCGGTCCCTTGTCGGGCTGATGGCCGCGGCAGCTTTTGCAAGGCCCGCCGCGGCAGCATCCGACGCAGCCGCGCTCACGGTGCACCGGGATCCGAGCTGCGGCTGCTGCGCCGGCTGGGTGCAGCATCTGCGGGACGCAGGATTTACCGCCCAGGTGGAGGAGACTCCCGACCTCGAGCCGATCCGGGCGCGTCTCGGCGTCCCCTCGAACCTGGTCGCGTGTCACACGGCAGAGGTCGCCGGTTATGTCGTCGAGGGGCACGTGCCGGCCGCGGCCGTGCGACGCCTCCTCGCGGAGCGTCCAAACGCGAAGGGAATAGCCGTGCCGGGCATGCCGGTCGGATCGCCGGGCATGGAAGGCGGCAAGCCGCAGCGTTACGAGGTCGTGCTGTTCGGTGCCGACGGTCAGAAGCCGTTCATGCGCTTCATCGGCGCGCAGGAAATTGATTGATAAAGGAGCGGACGGTGCTGCGCGATGCCTAAAGCGGAATGGCTTTAGCTGCGGGCTCGGTGCAACCTCTCCCGCTTGCGGGAGAGGTCGCGCCGAAGGCGCGGGTGAGGGCTTTCTCCTCTTGGGGACTATCCCATTGCGGAAGCACCCTCTCCCCAGCCCTCTCCCGCAAGCGGGAGAGGGGGCGCACTTACGTTGTAGCAATCAAACTACTCATTCCGCCTAGCCACCACTACGGCTGCGGCGGATAGCGCTCGAATGCCGGCAGTTCGTGCGCATGCTCCATCCAGCGCAGGCGCTCGGCGACCTGGATCTGTATCGTGGCAGGCACGGCCTCGGGATCGTCGTAGGTCGCGCTCTGGATGTCGATGATCCCCGGCAGGATGCTGGCATTGACGTAGAACAGTCCGGTTCCGCACGCGCTGCAAAAGTGCCGCCGCCCGTGTTCCGAGGAGCGGTAAACCTTCGGCTCGCCCTTCGTCACCTTAACCGCGCCCTCCGGGTACATCGTCCAGCCGACGACAGGAGCGCCGGCGTGTAGCCGGCAATCGCGGCAGTGGCAAAGCGCGTGTACGATCGGCTCGCCTTCGACCTCGTAACGGATTGCGCCACAATGACAGCCGCCGGTGATGGTGCTCATGCGTTCCTCCGATCGAAGATGACGTTTCAGATCGATAGCCCTCGCGCCTTTTGGCTTCAACAACGCAACCAAATCGGGATTGCGTCGTACTGTCGCCTGACAGCTGCTGCCATTTCCGACGAGCGCGACCAGGCTATGTTCGGGCCTCTGTACGTTCGGTCCGCATCAGCCGTTGCTTCACCGTCCGGGCGATCGCAGCCGGCGCCTCCTCGGGGATCGCAAAGCACGAGCTCGCGTTGATCTCGCAGAGCACGTAGGTGTCTGCGCCGGCCGCATCTTTCGGCCCGTACAGGAAGTCCGCATCCCAGATCACCGGCAATGACGACTCATCGATGCCGAGCGTTGCCATCATCTGCGGCGTCCATTCGTCCTCCATCGCTCCTCGCAGCGCCTGGAATGGCGGAGCATCAGGCCCGTGCATGATCCGCGGCCCGGGCTGCGCCTCAGGCGCCTCCGGTCCCTCCGGCGGCGGCGGGATCAGCGCCTTGATCTTCTGGTGTCCGAAGCCTGCGACTTTGGCGCCGCTCATGTAGCAGCGGATCATGCCGTCGGGCAGGCGCGGTTGAAACGCCTGGTCGATGATGCAGCCGCCCCAACCGAAATAGGGCTCGCACCGTGCGAGCAGCGCATCGATCGGCATGTCCTCAGGCATGCTGCCGCGCTGCGCATGCAGCACGCGGACCATGTCTTGGCTGTCGGGCAGGGCCTCCACCTTCCAGACGCCCTGGCCGCCATTGCCGCGGTTCTGCTTCAGCACGCGCGGGCCGCCGGCACGAAGGCGCGCCGGAAACTGGCTGCGGAAGCTTGCGGCGGTGTCATAGCGGTGCGTGTCGGCGCCCCAGCCCAGATGCCGTGTCCGGTAGAGCACCTCCTTGACGCCCATCTTCAGGATGATGTCCGGATGCGCGCTCACCCATGGCCCTTGCGCCGCGACGTCACGCAGCAGGCCGTCGAGCTCGGCGCGGGTCTTGCCCTGGTGGATCGGATCGACCCAGACCAGCACGCCGTCGGCTGCAAGCAATTGGTCGCGGACCGCGCCCGCAAAGCTCTCGTCATAGATCACTGGGAAGGCGTCAATGCCCGCGGCGGCGAGCGCCTCGAAGACGCGGACGAAGCGGCTGTTCTGCGCCGTCGCCTCGCGCCGCGCGGCCGCGTCGCCGCGCGAGAGGATGGCGATGGTTCGGAGGGGAGAGGAGTGACGTTCGGTGTCCATGCGCAAGCTCCACGGAATTGCGTGCTGCGCAGAGCTTGGACCTGGGTCTCACGGGGAGTCTGCATCGTCCCCACGCGGACAATTTATGTGAAACCGCCTCGTCGTTTCAAGATGGCGGCTGGCGGGTTCCTTCAAAGGGTGAACTCTTCGTGACGTGGAGCGGCCGTGCGCCGGTTGACAGTTCTGTCCTGCGGGTTTTTAGTCAGCGCGACGGGGATGTGCGATCTCCCCGTGAGGCGACATGCCCAAGCATCGCGTCCTGATCACCAAGGGCGCAGCATGTCATCACACATCGCAACTCCATTCCACGACCCTCCCGGCATCCGAACCACCATGGCATGCGCCTCCGCGGCGAGTCCGCTGTGTGTGGCGGAACAGCCAGAGCGGCCTCACATATCCGACGTCACCTGGGGCAGGGACTCACCCAGAGCTCAAGGGAGCTGATCCATGCATAGGACTGTTTCGGCACTGATCGGCGTCGCTGCCTGCTTCATCACGAACGCTCACGCGCAGAGCATCGACTGGCAAAAGGTCGATGAGACGCTGGGCCGCAAGCCCACCGTTGCGGACGATGTCCATCGCTACGGCTTCCCGCGCACCGATCTCACCGTGACGTTGGATGGCGTCACGATCAAACCGGCGCTGGCGCTTGGCGGCTGGCTGGCGTTCAAGCCTGCGCATGGCGGAACGATGGTCATGGGTGACCTCGTGCTGCTTGAGACCGAGATCAATCCAGTGATGGCGAAGATGATTACGAGCGGTCTCGAGATTACTGCCGTGCACAACCATCTGCTGCGCGCAAGCCCGGCGACATTCTACATGCACGTCGCCGGACACGGCGACCCTATCAAGCTGGCGTCGGCAATCCGTGATGCGCTCGCCGAAAGCAAGACGCCCCTGACGGTCGCCGCAGCCGGGAATCCGCCCTCTATCGATCTCGACACCGCAAAGCTCGATCAAATCATCGGCGTCAAGGGGCAGGGCAATGGCGGCGTCTACCAGTTCAATGTGAAACGGCGCGACCCGATCACGGAGAACGGCATGCTGCTAACCCCCGTCGGTCCAATGGGCGTCGCGACCGCCATCAATTTCCAGCCGACCGGCGGCGGCAAGGCCGCCATCACCGGCGATTTCGTGCTGACCAGCCACGAGGTGAATCCAGTCATCGCGGCGCTGCGGACGCATGGCATCGAGGTGACGGCGCTGCACAGCCATATGCTGAACGAACAGCCGCGACTCTTCTTCATGCACTTCTGGGCCAATGACGACGCGATCAAGCTTGCTGAAGGCTTGCGCGCAGCGATCGACAAGACCGCCAGCACCAAGAGCTGATCCAAGGCACAGAAAATGCACCGTGAGGCGTTTCAATGATTGAATGTCTGACGTGTTGGGGCAGCCGACGATGCGCGCCGCTTTGGCCTTTGCGTCGCGGGCGTCGGCACGGGCCGGTCTCGTCCTGGCCGCCTATGCTGGCTGTGCTGATGGGAGGAAACGCCATGGCCGAGAGCCTGAATTTTGACGACGCTCCTGCAGGAACAGCGCCGGCAGGGTCCGAAATTTCCGGCCTTCTGTCGATGGCGGGACCCATGGAGAGCCAGCCGGCGATACAGAAGCTGCGCGCCATCCTGCCGCCGCAAGAGCCCATCGCACATGCCCGCGAGTGGGCGAAGTCGCACCGCCCGAGATATTGACCAAGGCCTGATCCGGCTTGCAGGGCGAGGACAATCTCGGTGACTGTGGACGACGTTCGAGCAGCATCAGCTTGCCGACACGGCTTCGCTTACGCCGTCCTCATTGTCCGCGAGGATCGTCTCCGATAGCAGCGCAGCGGCCTTCTGCAGGGGAGCTATGAACCGATCCAGCTCGGTGAAGCTCACCCGTGCCACGGGAACAGACACACCCAGGCACGCGATCAGCTCGCGATCCGGTGAGAGGATGGGAACGGCACAGCCGACCACGCCTCGCACATATTCTTCATTGGTCTTGGCCCAGCCGCGCTTGCGGGTCTCATCGAGCACCTTCATCAGGTGCTCGACGTCCACGATCGTGGTTTCGGTGTATCGCGTCAGCGTGAGCGCGTGGCACAGCTTCTCGCGCGCGCGTTCCGGCAGCCGGCTCATGTAGATCTTGCCGGTCGACGTGCAGTGGAGCGGGGCCGCTTCGCCGGGATTGAATTGCAGGCCTTGAGGTTGCGATACGCGGACGCTGTCGACGTAAGCAACGACGTTGTCCCGCACGACGCCGATCTCGCATTGCTCGCCGATTTCGGCGGCGACGGCGCGGAGCACCGCGTGCCGGCGGGCGGTACGGAAAGCTGCGCCGATGACGCGGGCCGACAGCGTGACCATTTGATTGCCGACCACGTACCGCTTCGTTCCCACGGCTTTCTGAAGCAGCCCGCGCTGTTCCAGATTTCCGATGAGCCGATGCGCAGTCGGCAGCGGCAGGGACAGCGCAGCGGCGATGTCCGCGACCGAGGCTGCTCTGGTCTGGCTGGCGACATAGCCAATGATCGCGAAGGCGCGGTCCAATGGCCCGTCGGTACTCGGCTGCTGCATTTCGCCAGTCTCCACCCGAAGTACAAATTATCATTTTTCGGAACGAAATATACTGGAATATGAAAATTTGTATAGCCACTTTTGTGTCGTGCCCATATCGTTGGCGCTGCTCGGTGGTGAACAGGATTTGTGCAGTGCGAGCCACCGGGGAAGTGCTTCAGGAGATCGGGATGTCAGGCCATTATGACGTCGATGCCGTGCGGAGGGAGTTTCCGGCTGCCGAGCGGATCACCTATCTCGATTCCGGCTTCCAGACGCCGCTTGCGCGCCCCGTCAAAGCGGCGATCGATCGTTTTCTGAGCGAAGGTCTCGAGACCGCCGGCCCGAAGAGCGTCTGGCTCGATCGCGTCGAGCAGACGCGCGAAAAGCTGGCGCGGTTTCTCGGCGTATCGGGCGACGGGATCGCCTTCACCAAGAACACCTCGGAAAGCATGAACATCGCCGCGAATGCGCTGCCGCTGCGCGCCGGTGACAAGGTCCTGATGATCCACGGCGATCATCCGAACAACGCCTACGCGTTCCTCAATCTGCGGCGCAAGGGTGTGACCGTCGCATTCGTGCCGATGACGGAGATCGTGAACGCCGACAGTCTTCGTCCCTACATCGATGCGAGCACGAGGGCGATCTCGATCTCGCAGGTGACATTCCATGCCGGCCATCGTTTCGACATCGAAAGCATCGGCGCCCTCTGCGCGGAGAAGGGGCTCCATTTCGTCGTCGACGTGATGCAGGCGATCGGTGTCGTGCCAATCGATGCGAAAGCCATACGCGCGACCTTCATCGGTTCGGGCAGCCATAAGGGGCTGCTCGTGCCGCAAGGGCTGGGCCTGCTCTATTGGGACAAGTCGAGGGCTGAGCTCGAGCCGACCTATCTTGCGGCTGCGAGCCTCGCTGAAGTCCCGGCCGATCTGATCGCCCGGCCTGACAGGCTCGATCCGGCCCCGAGCGCGCGCCGCTTCGAGCTCGGCAATTTCAATCTTCCGGCGATCCATGCCCTCGATGCCTCGCTCGACATGATCGAAGCGCTGGGCGTCGAGAACATCCAGAACCATTGTTTCGATCTCGGCGATCATCTCATCGCCCGGCTCGATGTGCTGGGCGTTCGCCTGGTCGGCCCTCGCGCGCGGCAGCATCGCGCGCCGCACATCTACGTCATTGCGCTGCCCGCGGCCGAATGGCTCGGCCATTTCGAGGAGAATAACGTCCGCGTGTCGCCGGAGCGGGACGGCATTCGCGTGTCGTTCGGGATGTTCAACACGATTGCCGACGTAGACCGCCTGATCGAGGTCATCCAGCGGCGCGGCGTGAAGCCATCATCGAGAGCCGCATAGGCTGTCCAGCAAGGAGACGTACATGACGAAGTTTGCATGTGTCTTGAGCATTCTGTCGGTCATTGGCGGCCTCGGCAGCGCCGCTTCTGCCGCCGACAGCCCCACGCTGGCCAGGATCAAGTCGAACGGCGCCATCACCATCGGTCATCGCGAGGCCTCGATCCCGTTCTCCTATCTCGGTCCCGACCAGAAGCCGATCGGGTTCTCGCTCGACCTCTGCGCGGCCATCGTCGAGCGCATCAAGGCGGAGACCGCCTTACCCAATCTCAAAGTCAATTACGTTCCGGTGAACTCGTCCAATCGCATCCCGCTGATCCAGAGCGGCACCGTCGACATCGAGTGCGGCGGCACGGCCAACGACAGGAAGCGGCAGGAGCAGGTCTCGTTTTCCGTCGCCACCTTCGTCAGTCAGCCGCGCTGGCTGGTCAAAGCGGACAGCGGCCTGAAGACGGCCGGCGATCTCAAGGGCAAAACCATCGTCGTCACCCAGGGCTCGAATGCCGTCGGCTTCGCGCAAGGCGTGAATGCGAAGGAGCAGCTCGGCTTCAACATCGTCCAGGCAAAGGACCATGCCGAATCCTTCCTGATGCTGAACACCGGCCGCGCGGCCGCGTTCATGGAGGACGACATTCTGCTCGCCGGCCTCAAGGCCGCAGCTCCGAAGCCGGATGCGCTGATATTTCTCCCCGAGGGTTACGCCAAGATCTATTATGGCCTGATGTTCACGAAGGGCGATACCGGCTTCAAGGCGCTGGTCGACGACGTTCTGTCGAAGCAGATGGCATCGGGCCAGTTCGAAAAGACCTACGCCAAATGGTTCACCAGGCCAATTCCGCCCAAGAACGAGAACCTGGCGTTTCCGCTGACGGTCGAGCTCACGGAACGGATCGCGCGTCCCAGCGACGCGGTGGACTAATTGCGACGTCGGCGGAGAGTGTCCCGCAAACCGAGCCCTGAGGTTCGCCATGTTTGCAGTGCTTCTTGAACAGACCGCAGACGGCCAGCGCTATATCGACTGGCTCGTGTCGGGCCTCGGCTGGACCCTCGCGCTGGCGTTCTTCGGCTGGTGGATTGCCTTCGCGGTCGGGATCGTCGTCGGCATCGGCCGCACTGTGCAGAACCGAGCCGTCGCGGCACTTGCCCGCCTCTATGTGGAGATCTTCCGCAACATCCCCGTGCTGGTGCAGATGTTTCTCTGGTACTTCGTCCTGCCGGAGATTCTTCCCGCCTCGCTCGGGAACGCCATCAAGCAGATTCCGCCGCCCTGGGGATCGTTCTTTCCGGCACTGGTGTGCCTCGGTCTCTACACCGCCGCCCGGATCGCCGAACAGGTGCGTGCCGGGATCGAGGCCCTGCCGAAAGGTCAGGTCGAAGCGGCAAGCGCGCTCGGGCTCAGCGGGTATCCGACCTATCGCTACGTCATCGTGCCGCAGGCGCTGCGCCTGATCATTCCGAGCCTGACCAGCGAGGTGATGGGCATCTACAAGAACACCTCGGTCGCGCTCACGATCGGGCTGATGGAGCTGACGGCGCAGGCCCGCCAGATCAGCGAAGCGACATTCCAGACCTTCACCGCTTTCGGCGCCGCGACGCTTGTCTACCTCGCGCTGGCGCTCATCGCCTATCAGGGGATGGCGTTGATCGACAGGGCCGTGCGCATTCCGGGGACGAGCCCTGCGGACGATGCAGTCAAGCCGGGCGCGACGCACGCCATCCAACCGCTTGATTCCCTGCCTGACGCGATGGAGGTCGTGAAGTGACCAGCCTCGATTTCTCCGTTGTGCTTCAGGCGTGGCCTTACCTCTGGTCGGGCCTGCTGTTTTCCCTGGCGCTGACCGCCGTTGCTTTCGTGGTCGGCCTGGTCCTCGGCACCTGCCTGGCCCTCGTGCAGCACTTCGAAGTGCCCGTGCTCGGCAAGCTCGTGCGCGGCTATGTCGCCCTGATGCGCTCGATCCCGCTGATCCTGGTCCTGTTCTGGTTCTTCTTCCTGGTGCCGATCGTGCTCGGTCATCTCGGCGGAAGCGGGCGACCGGTCCCGATCGGCGCCACCTGGACCGCCTTCATCACCTTCGGCCTGTTCGAGGCCGCCTATTATTCGGAGATCATCCGCGTCGGATTGCGCGCCGTGAACCGGGGACAGTTCGAGGCCTGTCAGGCGCTCGCACTCTCCACCTTCGACACCTATCGCTCCGTGATCCTGCCGCAGGTGCTCCGCGTCGCCAGCCCGATCATCCTGAGCCAGACCATCATCCTGTTCCAGGATACCTCGCTGGTCTACGTGCTCTCGCTCACCGATCTGCTTGGCGCAGCCTCGAAGCTGGCGCAGCTCAATGGCCGTCTGGTCGAGATGTATCTGGTCATTGCGGTGGTCTACCTCGCGATCAGTTCGGCGGCATCGCAATGCGTGGCGTCCTTGCGCAAGCGATATGCGATCGCGGGACTACGCCGCTAGCGCTGCGCACGGTCATCCCAGTCTTTGGAGAGGAAAAATGCTTGAGTTCGCTGAGGGGAATCGGGCGTCCATCGTCACCGTTGAAAATTTGGTGAAGCGGTTCGGCCATTTCACGGCCCTGAACGACGTCAATCTCACGGTCGCGGTCGGCGAGAAGATCGTGCTGTGCGGCCCCTCCGGCTCGGGCAAGTCGACCTTGATCCGCTGCATCAACCACATCGAAAAGCACGATGCGGGGCGCATCGTCGTCGACGGCATCGAGCTGTCGGACCGGATGACCGACGTCAACGGCATACGTCGCGAGGTCGGCATGGTGTTCCAAAGCTTCAACCTGTTTCCGCACCTCTCCGTCGTCGAGAACTGCATGCTGGCGCCGATGAAGGTGCGGGGCCTGTCCCGCACTGATGCGCATGAGCGCGCGATCGGTCTGCTCCGCAAGGTGCGCATCCACGACCAGGCGAACAAATATCCGGGGCAGCTCTCCGGCGGCCAGCAGCAGCGCGTCGCCATCGCGCGGGCGCTGTGCATGCAGCCGAAGATCATGCTGTTCGACGAGCCGACCTCGGCGCTCGACCCGGAGATGGTCAAGGAGGTGCTCGACACCATTGTGGAGCTCGCGAAAGACGGCATGACCATGGTCTGCGTCACGCACGAGATGGGCTTTGCCCGCGAGATCGCGGACCGGGTGGTGTTCATGGATCGCGGCTCGATCGTCGAGGAAGCCGATCCCGAAACCTTCTTCCGCGCGCCGAGGACGGAGCGGGCGAGGGATTTCCTCGGCCAGATCATCCATTAAAGCGCGATGCGATTAGGATGAATCGTCATCGCGCTTTAGGTTATTGTTTGAAGCATGATCTTTTCGGAAAACCGCTTCACACTTTTCCGGATCATGCTCTAGCGATCCGTCTCGATCTGCGAACCGATCGAGGGCGCATCGCCGGTTGCGGCATTGTTTCGAACCAGCCTACTCATGCCGCCAGATTCTCACCGCCGAAATGACCAGGATCACGGCCAATCCCGGCAGAAGAATCGAATTCGGGACGACGCCGAGAAGCAGGCCGCCTATGAATGTCCCGACGACCGACCCGATGGCCATTGCAAGCATGAACTGCCAATTCGCGCGGAGCACCGAAAAGCTCTGGTCGCGACTATAGCGCGCAAATCCCACCAGCATGGTCGGCAGGCTCACCGCGAGCGAGAGGCTGCCCGCGAGCTTCACGTCCGCGCCGAACAACAAGATCAGGGTGGGGATCAGGAATTCCCCTCCGGCGACGCCGAGCAACGATGCCACGATCCCGATCGCAAAGCCCGCTGCTATGCCCGCGACGATCAGGCTCACGCCTGTCAGCGCCGGTGGGGTTGCCGCCTCGTTGCCATGTGCGAACAGAAGCATGCCGGCGATCAGGAGCAGCAGGACGGCAATGATCCTGTAGAGCGTCCCGGACTCCAGACGCGTCGCCCAGGATGCCCCCGCATAGGCGCCGACGAGGCTGCCCGCCAGCAGGTTCAGGATGATCGGCCAATGGGCATGTATCTCCGCGAACGGAACGGCGCGTGCGCGAAACGGCAGTGCGCTCGCCACCACGATCAGGCTCGTCGCCTTGTTCAGAATCACGGCCTCGAGGCCGCGAAATCCGAACAGGCTGATGAGCAGGGGCAGCCGAAATTCTGCACCGCCGAGACCGATCAAGCCGCCCAGAGTGCCGATGATTGTGCCCGAGCCGAACGCGGCAGGATTGTTTCGCATGGACACGGAAAGATGCGCCAAAGACAACACCCGCGACGGACGGCTCCGTGCGGGTGTGATCAACTCTCGATGATGCCAGTATGCCCCTGTTTTGCCCGACGAGTCAAAGGTACGCACGCGTCCCCGGCGGTATCGTTGCGGTCGGCGGAAGAGCGTAATGATTTCAACGCCCCGCTACTGTGCATGGGGTTGTTTTCGCACTTTTTGTTGGCGGCCGCGCTCACCGCCGGCTGCGCGGTGCCTCGGCCTTGGCCGGTGGCTCGGTCTGCGGGGCGCAGGTCGCAGCCTGGAGCGAGCCTTGCGCCTGCTGCATCAAGCCGGGCTCGGGCGCGAGCGCCTTCATCAGGATCAGGCCGGTCGTGGTCGGGGAATCGATGATCAGTCGGTCGGCCGCGGTGACCTCTTCGTCCTCCGGCAACTCGCTATGCTGCGCTTCCGTCATCAGATCGAGCTCGATCACCTTGCGGCCCGCGGAGCGGTCGTTGATGGCGTAATAGGCGATCTCGTTGCGGGTGTAGAACGACACCGAGGTGTAGGCCTGGCTCACCGGCACGGTGAGCTTGATCGGCCCG
>Ga0214545_1012281_pt1 | contig 11287 bp, 9 predicted proteins | sample CNSS4metaG_FD_160064 | JGI IMG/M metagenome (GOLD analysis project Ga0214545, IMG submission 160064) | Root nodule microbial communities from cowpea collected in UCLA plant growth center, Los Angeles, California, USA - CNSS4 | ecosystem: Host-associated > Plants > Roots > Nodule | place: USA...
TATAACTAGGTAAGGATTAAAGGTAAGGTTGCATCCTGACACTCTAAGGAGTCAGTTAGTCTCACCTAGAGCGGACTAACTCCTGTGGTGAGAGTAGCAGGAAGCCTGAAATTCATTAAGGGCTAATCTTGTGGTGAGGGAAAATTGATTCATTGTAACACTTGTAACACATAGCTCGAGGGTGAGCAGAGGTATCCACCACAAGTGCAAGCATCCGCTGAATCCGACCAGGTTATATGTATCCGGATAAGTCGAGTCTTAGTGTATTGTTTTGGAAGGTCATAACATGCTTGAGTGATGTATGTATAATTGACTGTGAAAGCATATCTGATTGCATGATAAAACCACTTTTGGCTCTAGCTTACCCTTCTGTTTTTGTTGTGTGTCCTGCTGTGTGGTACTCTCTTTTGCGATGATCATCAACTTGTTGATGTGAGCAAATACGGGAAACACCCATGGTCAACAGGGAGGTGATGGTTCCGCTGCTTAGTCTTTGGGTTGACTTCTGCCTTTGGGCTCTTCATTTAGGGCTAAGGCCCATGTATTGTTTTCTCCGGAAATTGGTTTAAGTCATTTTCATTCTCCTACTTCACTTTGTACCCGACATCGTGGTGTATCTCTTTTGTTTGTCCTCTAAGCAATGCAATTGGGATATCTGTAGGAGTGACGTTATACTCTTTTATCCTCACTTCTTATATTATATTGTGTGACATATCCTTTATTTAGTTTTATTAAATAAATGGGGTGTTACAACTATGATTATTTTGGCTCCAAATTTATTTAACAATTTTGCTATCATGTGTATAACTGGAGGATTAAAATAATAGCCAATGTTATTTAAAATGTAAGTTTTTTACTCATTTTAGAAATATAATTATAAGTTCTTAAATAAAAATTATTTATTCAAAATAGTATATTAAGTTATTAAAAAGACATTTTTCAACGTCATATTTCCCTTTTCTATGATTTTATATTACAATTCAACAATTACTGGACCATAAAAGCACACTTAACTTATACACATATTTAATTTTACTTTTCATAACTTGCATATCTTACTTTTTAATATTCTTATATAAAAATATAAAAACTAAGAAAACCCATAGGTTCACAACTAAAACCTGCTTAATCCATTGATTAAATTAGATCAACTAAATAATCCAGTTAAAATTTCAAGGTCCATTTCTCGATCGAGTTACGGGTTTTACGAGTTGATTATGTCCAAACACCACTTTTACGCTTTTATTTTTCCCTAGTGTGATACGCTGTCGTTTGCAATGTTTTCCCCAGGGGGCGCCAAAACAAATAACCCGAAATCTAGAGGATCCCTTTCATCTTTCGTTCCCAACAATTTTTATTTTCTCTCTTCGCAAAAACAAAACCTCTCTCAACACAAAGGCACAGGCATTCAACTTTTCCGATTCTCCAATCCTGAACCTTTTTTTCCTTTTCCTTTAAATTCCATTTTCCTCAGAAAAAACCGTGTCATTGTTTTCCTTTCAGAATTCAACACCCTTTCGCGACGAACAAAAAGGGGTGTTAGGGTTTGCATTATCTGCCACGCTTCCGCATTGTGGTACCCTGCACCTTCCTCACCGAGCCTTGCGTTTGTCACTTCCATTGCGTATTACTCTCTCTCTCTCTCTCTGCTTCGAGATTAGGGTTGATAGGTTTGAGGTTGATTCTTCTTCCGATTTTGAACCGAGTGAATCGCGGAAAATGTACGCTGATCGCGTGGAGAATGGAGGGCGGAGGTCCGTGAAGGAACGCCTAAATGGGAATGGTATCAGTGGCCCTACTCGGCACCAGCAACAGCGTCAAATCACCGGCAAGAGGTTTGCAATTCTTACTTCGTGTTTTTGTGATGATTTTTTATGCTTTTGGCGAGGTTTTAAATTCGGTTGTGATTTTCGATTTGACCGCATGTTGGCCACCTTTGTGATTGGGATGCATGTAGAGGTTAGATAATTCCCGTTTTTGATTGAACTAGCTTCTGAAAAGATTATGGGTTGGATTGGTATGGTATTTATGTCGTAAGTATATAGTCTTTGGAAACATATTTGATTATGGTGTTAATATTTTTATTTATAATAATAAATAGAATTAAATTATGGGCAATATATATCACATTTCACTCATTCTTACTCTCTTTTTTTATTAATTCAAAACAATTCTTTTTCCATTTTCTTTCTCTTTGTTTTTTCCTTTTCCACACCCCCAATGTCCATCACCCATCCATTAAAAGCATGAAATACTATGATCATAAATGTTATTCTATATACAGACTAGGGTGTATGATCAGTTTTGGTTCTTTTTGCCACCCTGAGTTAATGAGGGGAAAGTGTGCTAGTTCTTATAGCTGCTGATCATCCAGATATTTCCTATATTTGTCAGTCTTTAACAGCTACCTAGATGTAACTGTATGAAAATAAGAGTTCTACATTGAGTTCATTTGATGAATGTAAATTACGCAGATCACATGGAACATTCTTTCCATGTTTGTCTAAATAGTTATTTTTGTCACAGTTAATAGAGAGGTCACCCAATAGCTCTTCCCTACTCCATTGCCCTCTTCCTCTCCCATATCCAAGTCCCTATCATAACAATGCCCCTTTAAGCTGACCTCTTTGTGACTCTTCAACACTTTACTCAGCATACTGTTGGTTAGAATCCTCCATCTGTTAGAACCCTTCATAAGCCCTTTCTGATATATTAACAACCAATTTTCGTACCATTTGATAATACTCACGTACTCAGGGATCTTGAGAAGTAGTTATTTGGAGGGGAGAACCGAACAATTCAATGCCCTACATTGTGACCATAATAGCCATTTTCACGGAAGCTGAACCACACTGGAGTCACAATAGTGGATTTTTAGAATTTATGAAATGCCATTATTCTATAGTGCTGCTATCACTGCTCTGCTGCCATATATTTGGGTGGTCACTAGAAATTTTCATGAATGTGACAAGTAAAAAATGGGAAAAGATATTGTAATGTGTGTTTCTAGGTTTAAATATGTGGTAAATACTACAAACTGATGTTGAATTAATGAGGATGTCAAACATAGGATGCCCGAGTGAGATGCCTTAAATGAAGAAAGGCATCAAGAATTATTTGTGACCTCAAAGTACCTCCAAACTCAAGGACAAGTTTTTAAAGGGGCAAGAGAAAAAGGTCGTAGAAAATGTTATAAGACAAATGTGTGATCATACAAGAAAAAAAAGGGTACGAAAAGATTATGTATGAGTAGAGATTGGCATAGAAGAGTAGTTTATAGTTTTTTTAGTTCTTTGAAGAGGAGGAGAGGGTGGCCAAAAGGGTACTAAAGGAAGTGGTAAAGAGGGATCTCATGGTATATAAACTGACTGAAGCTATGGTCTTTTACTTAGCCAAATGACATCATGTGATCTATACATCATACCTCACGTAGAGAGATAAGACTTTGTTGTTCCCTTCCTCTTGACCTTTGCTCATGAGTCATAAACCCACTGCCATTCCCTTTATTTTTTGTCAGAACTTAGTAGTATGTGAGGTATCTGTCACTAATCCCTTGAAAATTATAGATTTCTGGTTAAATGATACTGCAGTGCAGATTAAGAGTTGACGTAGTTGCAAAATATTAGGTGAATTGACTATTTTTTCTTTTCTGGTCTGATGTATTATTAGATGTCTGACTTGTGTGGAGGATATTTCAAATTTATTTTGTTTCTTTTTTCACGTAAATATATTCAACCATGATGAACTTATGCCTCAGATTGGGCATGTACAGGTTTAGGTCATTTGTGGGTTACTGTTTTGGTTAACTGCATTCTCTTTTGTATATACTCAGAATATTACTTTTTTTTTACCTGATCATTCTGCACATAAAAGTTACATAAATTAGATTATTTGGCAAGTTTTACTATGCATTCAGGGTGCTATATTGGATGCTCATAGAAATAATTCCATATCATATGTTAGCATTGTAATTTCAAAGTTACAAGAATTGTAGTCAGAATTAACCTATGGTTATATGGGAAGTTGAAACCAAGGATGAGAAAAGAATAGTGCCAGGATATTGCTTTAGTGGGGTGGAGCAGTCCTTGGCCGCTGTGGACACCTGCATACCGAAGCATTTCAGTGTTGTGGTGGAGAGAGCTGCCAGAATAGTGGCTGAATCAGCCAACATAGCGGTACTACAGCATCTTCTAAAAAAACCTTTAAATTAGGTCTGGTAGGTAGTATATGGGTTCATTACAATAAATATTGTCATATTTTGTTCTTAGCACAATAAGAAAAAAAGAATAAACTTAGTATAAAAGCTTTAATTCCTTTAGTTTTGTTTGAACTCCATTAATGAATGTGGTAATTGAGCACACATTTAGTCTTTAGTATCTGCTATTGTGTTTATTGAAAAGTCAAATTAATGTTAATATGTAATTAACCTTGAAAGAAGCCTTTTACCCTTTACCTTTTATTTTGTATGTTTAAAATACTTAGTGGTTTCCTTCAACATTAATTACATATTAACATTAGTTTTCTCTGAATAAACATGTGACAATTATTTGAAGACCAAACACATGCTCAATTACCTCAACCGTTAACGAAGTTCAAATAAGATTAATGAACTTAAAGTTTTTGTATTACATCTATTTTTTTTTTCTTATTGTATTAAAAATAAATTATGTCATATGGTGTACTGAACTGACTATTTATCTTTTTTATATTCAATAAAAAAGTTGGTTTTATTGACCAACTTTTTTTCTGATCGCACTTTTTCTCTCCCTTTTGGAGACTATGTTTGACTTTTTTTGATGCCTCAAAAGGCTGCTGTATCTGCATGGGTGTATTTTAACTTTTGTCATACATAAATAAAGAGCTGTTTTGCTCCTGTACACATCTGCTTCCTATTGCTTTATAAGTTTTTTTCTTTCTCCCACAACCTTCATTCTGTTTCTTTGCTTGGTTTTATATTTGAATAACTATGTTTCTGTGAAGAGTTGTCGACTGGTAGATATCTATTTATGATTCTGTCATTTAATAAGTTGTTACATATTTAATTCATCTAATGCATGGTTATGTGAAGTGTTCTTGTTATATATTGAACATAAAAAGTGTTTCTGAAAGAGCCCTCCAGCACTACCCATAAAACCTATTTTAAAGACTTCTTTTTCAGAACATGCTCCACGTGGAGGTGTCCACAGCAACCAAGGGCTGCCCTGCTAAAGCACTATCCCGGTGCTATAGCACACTATTGTCATCCCAAATAAAAAAATACATAGAAGAGTGGTTGTCCCACTATATGCTTTAGTGTTTTTGGGATCAACCATTACGCTCTCCTATCCAGGATTTAAAACACTGTTTGAAACCAAGTTTCGTTCATCTGCTTTTTCAGTGTACTTGATTGGGTACTTAAAATGCTTTAGTTAGCATGAACATCAGTTTTTTGCATGTTTGTTCCGATTATGACTTAATGATATAATCAAAATTAAATTTTCCTTATTAAATTACAGGTCGAGGCAAGATGATAAGTGGGAACATGATCTCTTTGATGATGATGAACCACGGATCACTAGTATGGATAAAGTTATTCTCATATAAGCAACTATTTGTTGCTAGATTTATTGGGTGCCAATAGTTTTTTTTATGGGTTTTGACTGTTTGTTAATGGCTTGTGATTGTGAAGATCGGAAGGTTAGTGCTCAAGATCTGCGCCTCAAGCTTCAAAGGAAAGGTCTTCAACCTGCATCTCAGAGTGGAAAGAGTTATGCTCCGAAGATGCGGGATCTCCGTGAAAGGTTATCAGGGACAATGACAGTACAACCTACCAGTGTTGATCCGCCAAAATCAAAAGCTGTTAAACCAAGCAGTAAAAGTGTTGGTGTTGAGGCCCCTGCAGCGCAGATCAAAAGGCCAGCTGACCCAGCTCCTAAAAAGTCACGGAAGGTATTATTCTTGTCATGTCATGGCTTTAATTGTCAATTTGAACTTTTTGTTTTGACTGCCTCTTATCGTATGTAATGTCAGATCATCACCTATTCTTGATCACATTTGTACTTCCTATTACATTTCCGGTTAAACTGGTGATGCATTTGGTGATATGCTAGGACATTTATGCTTGAAGAACTGATCTGGAGTCTGTTTCAATTTCTTCCTTCATAGTTCTTTGAGTAGGTACATGCATAGGTGGCCTCTAGTGTGTGCAACAAGACTGGATGAATGTAGAGTATAAATATTCTTTAGAAAATTACTAGGAATAACAATCAAGTTCACTTTACTATAGACATAACTTTATAATATTTCATTTATATAATATAAAAAAATTATATATTATATATGAACTGATATTTTAACCATTTAATTTAGTGAAAATTAAGTTCATCCATATTTGATTATGATAGTCCAATTGATTGAACTTCTAAAATGTCACAATTTAAAAACGGGGAGATAATTGAAATTACATGACCTTTGTCAGAGTAATTTTGCACATAATGAGGACTGATATATGCTGGTAAAAATATGGTACTGCTGGTAAGTTGTAGTATTGTCGAAGTCAACATTTACTATAGTAGTGGTATTGTTTGATATTTCTGGTGGAAGGAGGTGAAAGGTAGCTCTGATTTGGCATTCAATCACACTTTCTTGTTGGTTGAGATATATACACTAGATCGTGTTCTTGTACTATAATGGTGGATATGAATAATTCTCTTCAAATTTACTTCAAGATACTGGTAGCTTCAGATGTTAAGCTGTTGGCCTGTGTTTGTTTCCGGATGTTTACTGTAGTAGAGGATTGAAATCCGGGTGGGAAGTGTTGTTTGGATCAGGCGATTTGAAATTATTTGGGCAGAATGATTTGTGGGGCAGAGTGGATGTGATCTTCGCTCCACTGCAGAGAATAGGGGAGAAAGACAACACACACATTATATAATTAGATATTTGGCCCGAGTGTTTTCTCTTTTTCACTGTTGATGTCATGTATTTTTATTTACATATTTAGGGAGTTAAAATTAATTAGTTTACAGAAGCTAAAATTAATTAGTTTACAGGAGTTAAAATTTAAATTAGTTAAAATTTTATTTTAAGTTACTTTTATAACCAAGGGTAAATTGGTAATCTTCCATTTTTACAATTAAACATTTTTTTAATGTATGATGTATCAAATCCATCACATCACTCACTAACTTTCATAAACTTTCATCTCAAATCCCTTCCTTCCTCACCACCTTTCCCTTAATCCAAGAACCCCAATTTCACCTCTCTTTCCCCTCAAATCCACTCCCCTAAATCCATATTCCAAAAAAACACTCCCTTAATTTACTTGTTGGTGGCCACTTTGTGTTCAATCATGTATGTATTTAATTAATTTTTTTGTTGTGTTTTGTAAATTTTTAGTTTTAATTTTTACGTTCATACTTGGCAAAGATTTTGCCCCATATTTCTTTATGCAATTGTTAACCTTCTCTTACTAAATAATGGGAAATTAAAAGATATAAATTCTGGTTCTTGTTTTACAGGCTGATTCTTCAATTGATGACTTCTTGCAGTCCGTGGGTCTTGAAAAGTACCTTATTACTTTTCAGGCTGAAGAAGTATGCTATACATCTTTTTAACTTTTTTCTGCCATTAGAGAAAGTTCATTGCCTTGACTGGTTTTTTATTTGACCATCAAGGTCTAATATTTCTGTGCAAAACCTGTTTTTCAGGTTGATATGACAGCACTCAATCATATGAATGACGAAGATCTCAAGGCTATGGGTATACCAATGGTATGCATTGAGCTAGTATTGGAATTTTGTACTTTTCATGCTTGTCTGTTTCCAATGGCAATGTCATGCAGTTCCATTATAATGTGACTCATGTCAATGCTTGCTACTTGGAATGCATCTTATACTCTGCATTTTTTATGGACTTCTTATGTGTTAAATTGGCCCTATTTATGCAGCAACGTGCAATATTTACTCCACTTTGGTAGTTCGGTTCATTTGAAGTGGAGGGGTAACTGCACATTTTTCAGCGTAACCCTTCAAATAAGTTTTTGGATAAGATTAGACATTTAGCTTTCATTTGATGATGTACATAGAAAGTAGACTTTAAGTCTAACTGAACCTTACAAAATTGGCTTCCTAAGGTGAGGTGGGTACCCACTTATATATTATGATTTGATTATGATTTGAAGATTGTGCATTCCAAGAATCCAATTTTTTGTGATAGAATTCAATAAAACCCTTAGCTTCAGAGAACAACACCAATGCCATGTGTCCCAACATGAGCCCAAGAATAGAGCCGCAACTGCATATGCCAACTGCACGGAAACACCAAGAACTCCATCTTCTTTGATATTCTTTCCACCATGTGCCATTGTCCTCTGCCGTCTACCATCACAAATTTCTCCTGTGACCACCAGATTAGAGCCCAGATTAGAGCATCTCTCCATGCGACTGCCAACCCTGCCAGTCTTGGAAGTAGACTCTACTCCACACCTCACGCACACTCACTTTCTATTCGTTGTTGTGTGGCATGTGATGTCCACACGTCGCCCTCCTCTTACCATAGCAGCAACGTGCATCCTTCAAAGGGTTTCACAAGACCTCATTGTTGTTCTAACCCTGGGTTCTCCTTTTCCAGCATGAAATGTCTTAGAGGGTTTCTAATCAAACCTAGGGTTTTCTATTCATTGTTTTTATTGGTTTTTTCTTATGAAAATGTCCTTTGGACTTGTTGTCTCCTCTGGAATTCTGACCATTATCTCTGAATAGCTGAATGGGAAAAATTATCTCTCTTGGTATGCCTCAATTCAAGTATGGTTCCTTGGCCAAGGTTTCCAAGATCACCTTGAGCAAGACGGGAGTAACGTGCCATCTACTCAAGTTGAGCAGTAGAAGCAAATTGATTTTCAATTTTGATACCATATTAAGAAGTGAGCTAAAGCCTATTTCTTCCTCACAAAACCAACTTGTAAGATGATGTTTGCACCCTATTTTTATATTGTAAATAGGTTTTATCTCTAGTTGTTGTGAGATTTCCAACAAGTACTAAAACAACTGGAAACTAAAGCTCCTAAAATTAATACTTTGCTTTTCTACACTGAGCATGCTATTTCTCTTTCTCCTCCTAGGCTAATTGTAGTGGCAATATTTACCTGGTTCTAGTGCTTGCAATTTTGGTGAATAGCAAATTGCAGACATGCAATGTAAGTTAGTCAGGAAGAGTCTGTAAAAGGTTGGAGTGGAAGCTCAATAATGCAGCTACGCTGCCCTCACCCCTCCACCCTCCATGTTTTTTAGCTCTAATGGTCTGTTCTTATTGTGCATTCTGTCAAAAAGGCTAGTTGTAGTTGCCAATATTTACCTGGTTCTGCTGCTTGCAATTTTGGTAAATATCAAATTGGAGACATTTGTAAGCTGTCAGTCGGGAAGATTCTGTAACAGATTGGAGTGGAAGCTCAACAATGCAGCTACACTGCACTTTGCCCTCCAATTTTTTTGGCTCTAATGCTCTGTTCTTATTTTGCATTCTGTGCCCTCTATTTTGTTCCGTGTTACTCTTCTGTATTTGGCTTTAGTGTTCTTTTTTTGTGTTTTATATTTTTAGTATAGGCGTTATTTTGGCTTACTGCCATTAATAGCCATCCACCGTTAACCATGATGCAAGTTTTTGGTGGGGAATCACAGTAAAAATGGGATTGGGATCTCAAATAATGAAGCTACTCAACATAGGGCGCTGGAATCAGGAAATTCAGAATCCTTTCTATAGAAGAAATTGCTGATCCGATTTTGGAGTTTGGGCTAGAAATTAAATGGAGAATGGTTGGTTGCTGAGTTATAACTTAGAAGAGTCAAGTTCTGAAGTTCCAGCTAAGAGCATCCCCTTAATTGGAGAGAAAATAGCTTATTTAGATAGCTGGAATGATCATCATCAGTGTGATTTGAAATTTAAAAACATAAAAATCAAACTCTTTCAAAACCAATAGTTGGAAAATCAGCACAGAATCTGGAGAAGCTGGAGAGAAAATCTAGATAGGTGGAGCGATCATGAGTCGAATTAGAAATTTAAAAAAACAAAATCAAGCTCTTTGAAAACAATACTTGGAAAATGAGCTCAGAGATACTAGAGAAGTTGGAGAGAAACAGTTTTGCTGGATAGCTGGAATAATTATCATTCAGAAAGTTCATGGCAAGCAAAGCAGGTTATTTGGGACCCAAACTTTTTAAACTTGAAAAATGACATTTTGACGGAGACAATGGTAGTGCCTCTGGGACAAAGCTGGGACAAGGCATCAGAGCAAATTCAGGTCTCTGGTACATCTGGGAAAAGTCCTGGCCAGTGCATTTAGATCGAAGGGCCCGTGTGTCTAGAAAAAGTTGAGGCCAGGCATTTGGGAAAAGCTGAGGCCAGGCATTTCGAAAATTTGGGATCTGGATATCTAGGAAAAGTCAGGGCTAGTGCATCTGGGAAAAGCCGGGGTGATTGTAAATCCTATTTTCATGTAAATTCTATTTTCAGTGTCACACTTCCAGCAATAAAGCTCCATTTAGACAAGTCCATTATGGAATTCCACTATTATGTGATGTACAGACTGAGTTCTGAAACCGGTTCTCATTTCTTTTATTATGCATTGCTTGGTAGTTTCCTTTTTATGGAATGACCTTTAAGCTTTGTTTAGATGAAGATTTTTGAAGAACGTAGTTTGAAATACATGGGAAAAGATAATGAGTAGAAAATGGATAGATTTTGAAGTTGGTTGGGTTGAGAGAAGTAAAAAATAAGGAGAGAAAAAGAATCCAGTGTATTGTAAAAACATCTTTGCTCCAGAAAATATATTTACATTGTAAAAAATTTGATAGGTGAGCAAATCATTGGTGTTTTGGTAAAAATTGGCTTTGCGTGAAGGATGTCTAAGAGTTCCTTTGTATTAATGGGAAAGAAATGATGGAATCTTTATTGTTGTCAGTTGCCGTGAGATTTTATTAGGATTTGAACAGTTCATGTAGCACTTTGTGATGTTTTACAAATGCTCCTTTTATGGTTGTATCTTTTTTAGGCCTCCTGAGATATCGGTTGTTGTATTGCAAGTTACATGTTAGGTTATTTTACCCGTTTAGTTTGGTATACTTCATCTTTTATCGGACATAGCTTTTTAGTATGATCCTATGATAAATATTTGACTAATATATCTTGGTGTTGTAACTCCATTCTTCTGTACCTTTTCTTGTCAAGTATGCTCTTTTGATTTGTAATTCCCATATTTAGTTAAACACATTATGGTTACACTTTTTTTTTTTTTTTTTTTCAGGGACCAAAA
>Ga0214545_1012282_pt1 | contig 11287 bp, 10 predicted proteins | sample CNSS4metaG_FD_160064 | JGI IMG/M metagenome (GOLD analysis project Ga0214545, IMG submission 160064) | Root nodule microbial communities from cowpea collected in UCLA plant growth center, Los Angeles, California, USA - CNSS4 | ecosystem: Host-associated > Plants > Roots > Nodule | place: USA...
TATTTTTAATTTTAAAAAAAATAAAAAAAAAAAAAAAAAAAAAAAAAAAAAAAAAGGCAAATGACGAGAAAAAGATCCACAAAAAACCTGAACCAATGCAAACAAGATATTCTGAAGAGCGCGGTTCTTGGCTTCGTTCTTATGCTTTTGGTTCATGCGCCTTATACTATGAACAACATGATCAAACGCCAGCTTCTTCACCGTCCTGTCACCTAAGGTTTGAAGTTCCATGAACAACGACAGCGTTTCTCCAACATCAACAACCTACACAAATGCAACATTACATCAAACCACGATACAACTTCCGTGAACTCAAATTGAAACAAACCGATTTCATTTAAACCTTTCTATTAGAGAGGAGGATAAGCGCGTGAGTGAGTTGGCAGCGAAGTCCAGAAGGCAACGTGCGCGCCGCGCAGCGAAGCAAGTCGGCGAGTTTGCGAGGGAAATCGGCGAGGTGTTTTGGGTAAAAAGGAGTGACGTGGGAGAGGAACATGGCCCTGTCGCCAAGGTCTTTGGCGATAGTGGGGTCGCTGCCGATGCCAGTGACGGAGGTGAAGTTCATAGCGGCTTGTCTCTGAAAGAGTTCCAGGGAGGAATTGAATTGGTTATAGATAAGAAGTAGCTCCGATTCGTAGCCTTCAGGATCGCACTTCATTTTCGATTGGAGTGACGAAAGACTCAGCTTCTCTGCGCTCCGACCGGACGCCGCTAGGGCTTCCGCCGCGGCTACCATGCCGCCGGAACCCATACTCACTCTATTTGGATTTCCCACCACCAAGGGATGAAAAACAAAATTGCAGCAGCAAAATCACAACACAACCCAGGCTTGAAGACAACCAACAGAGGAGATGAAAGTAAAAAATGCCAGGAAGAGTGGAAGGGAGAACAAAGCACCGAAAGGAATATTAGGGTTAGACTTGAAAACCCATAAGTGTAAGTTGAAATTTCAGGGTTGAAGGAAGCAATTGCAAGAGAGAAAGGGGCGTCAAAAATCCAAATTATGAAATCTAACTAGTCTCTCGTACCCTGGGTGCGTAAACACAGGCATTTTATTTTTTTGTTTTTCTTTTTAATTTTTTAAAAAAAAAAGTAATATAATTATTGTTATATTTGTATAAATAAATTTAAGATATATATATATATATATATATTTAATTATTATAATTATATATAATATATAGGTATGCTATAAAAATTAAAAAAATTAATAATATAGGAAAATAATTATAATTATATTATTATATGATAATATAATATAAAATATTTTTATGCATATACTTTTTGTATATTAAAATGTATGATAATAATTAAATTGGTGTATAATTATGGATTTAAAAATTTAAGAAATTGTTTTATATAATATTTAAATAAATAAATAAATAATTGAAATGAATATTTGTTGTTATTAAGTTTGATTAAAGAAATTTGAATATTATTTCTAAGGTATTTAAATAAAGAGTTATATCATAACCTCATCTACAAATTTCTAATTAGTTTCTATATTTTAATTTTATTTAATAAACTATGTGAAGGAAACAAATAAAAAGGAATTTTGTGTTGTATTGTATCGAAAAGAAAACAAGAAATATATACAAGAGTGAATATCTATAATATATGCAATACCTATAGTTATGTTATTATTCTTATAATAATTAAATTAATTAAAAAGATGCAACATTGTTTATTAATTCAGTTATTTTAATAATTAAAATATTTCTTTATGATTTAATTTTTAACATTTCCCTTCGATTTCGAGGGTGAATATCAAGAACTCTCAAATCTACTTTGCGAGATGGTACCCCAAGCACATTTGCTAAAGAAACAATTGGACGTAAAGGTAAAGTTCCAATAGAGATAATAGAGCTTGGTTACCGTTTGGTATAACAACTATTGGTAAAGAAGTGTTTTCTTTACTGTTGACAAGCAAGATTGGTGAAGAAAGAATGTGATCGGTGGCCCCACTATAAATTATAAGTTTGAGTGGTGACAAACCTGAAGGAACATTGACGTTATTGACCTTAGGATTAACTGATGGAGATGATGCAATACCCTGCATAATAGACAACATTTGTTGGAGTTGTAGTTCAATTAATCCATTCATTGTGGACTGCAACTATTGCATCACTAGAGTTGTGGTGACATTATTTGCTGAAAATTAACTATTTTCATTGGGCTTAGAATAAACATTATGGGTGACACCATGCCTAGGTGTTCAAGAGGATAATCGTGTAGCTTCCAACATGTTTCATTTGTATGATGATCCTATCACAATGAGAACAATGCAACGACTTTCGATTAGATAAATTAAAACGAGAAGGAGGAACTTGTTTGCATCGAACAACGAGGGTTGTTGGTTCATTCTTTTGAACAACTATGGTTGAAGCTTTTATTGTGTCACGTGTGGTGCCCAAATGGCGTTGTTTTTCGTCTTGAATGATGGAAGAATAAGCCTGTGTAACATCAGGCAATGGATTCATTAAGAGAAGTTGGCCACGAATGGCACTATAAGAGTGATTCAACCCCATAAGAAATTGCATCAATTTGTGCCTTTTATTGTCTACTCCACAAGTGCATGTTGCATTAATATAGGAGCCTAACTCATCCTATAATTTCTTTAACTTCGTGTAATGGGCTATGACTGTCATTAATCTTGATCCAAGCAAGCAATGTGTCTCTCAATCTGAAAAATATGTGGTGCATGACTTTGAGAGAAGTGATTTTAAATATCTTCCCAAACATCATAAGCAATGTGATAGAAAATAACAATATCTACAATATCAGGTGTCAAAGAATTAAATATTCAAGATAATACCATGTCGTTGCATTTTTTCCATGCTGCATATTCTTCTAGTTTGTCTTCTGCAAAAGGTTCCTTGAGAGTTTCATCAACAAAACCCAATTTGGATTTTTGCATTTAAAGAGATGATCATTTCTCTACGCCAAGTTGAAAAGTTGTCTTCATCAAAAGATTTTGAAACAAGGACCATTCTGGGATGGTCAGAATGATGCAGAGAATAAGAACTATTGAAGTTTGGTTCTTTTCCGTCGTTATCCATGGAAACAAGGATAAGAAAAGATGTTATATTTAGAAAATATATATCATAGAAATTGATAAGTCGTTATATATTTAATAAATTCGTATTTGTAAATATTTTATTGAAAAATATTAATTATATATACAAAAATTATAAATTAAGAAAGTATTCTCGTTTTAGTTGATTGAAATTTTTTGAACTTTATTTATTTTTTTAAAACATTGTAGATGCATTTTTATTTAACAATGTGCCTAATTTTCTCATGCAATCCCTTTTCCTTCAATCATTTTTATGAACCCTTTTGATAAAAGTTCTTCAATAGACTTAAATCCATTAAGAGCCTTATAATATCACTAAAAATATTATTATATTATTTTATAGTATTTCTCAAAAAGACCCTCTCTGCTAAACCTTAACACTTCTCCTCACAATTGTGCATCTTCACCCGCATCTACATTAACATTTGTTTCTGTATAAAGATACAATCATCGCAGTCAAATACAAACAAATACAAACAACATAGGGTAAGTTACAGAAGAAAAACAAACATCATAATGACCAACACCCATTAGTAATAAAATATAACCGCTCACCCAACCATGCATGATCACATGATCTTAAATCATCATGCAACCTACCGGTTTGTCATCCAACCACTCACCGAAATTAATATATCACACAAACAATTCATAGCATCATCATCAATGCAAATAATACAATCCATTAGTGAACTCAGCATAAGGAACAATATTTTCACTGTAACTCTCGCACGTAGCGTCCCAACAATTACTCATCAATAGAGCAATCACCCTTCTTGCTTCTCACAAGCCTTACAAACAGGGTTTCACTAGTTAGACAAAATTCAAATATTCACTAATTATGATCCTTGATTCCAGTTGTTGATTACACACATTAATTTTCCTTATTTGTGTAATATCACAACAATTTTTGTTTATCATCCATTAGTTTTAGTTTAGGAAAGTATTTGTATCAATTAGCATAATTATCATAAATGTAGGATTGTGATTCCATTTGTTGATTACACACATTAATTTTCCTTATTTGTGTAATATCAACAATTCTTGTATATCATCCATTAGCTTTAGTTTAGGAAAGTATTTGCATCAATTAGCATAATTATCATAATTGTAGGATTGTGATTTTGTTGTAACAGTTGTAGTTAATTAGTACATTATCATGCAAATCAAACAGGTTCAATATCATTCTATTTCTTGGTATCAGAGCTTTCAGCTATTGATCCATAGTCAAAACAACCATGTCTTTTGGTCCCAACCAGAAAATTGACCTTCCTTCTGACTCTCTGTCAAGTTGGACAAAGACAATTACCCACTGTGGAAATCCCTTGTTCTACGAGGCTACAAACTTGATGGTTATATGCTAGGGACAATTGTATGTCCAGAATAATTTCTTGTTATAAACAACACAACAAAGACCATTAATCCTAAGTATGAGGATTGACATTAAGCCATTCTCAGATGGCTAATGAATTCTTTGTCAGTTGACATTGTAACTCAATTATTGCATTGTGAACCTTCCAAACAACTTTGGGATGAAGCTCAGAGCCTTACTGGTGCACACACCAAATCCAGAATCATTTATCTCAAATCAGAATTTCACAACACACCAAAAGGAGACATGAAGATGGAACAATATCTTGGCAAAATGAAAAATCTTGTTGACAAATTAAAGTTGGTAGGTTCACATATCTCTAACTCCGAATTAACAATTCAGATTCTAAATGGTCTGGACTCTGATTACAATCCAATGGTGGTTGAGTTGTTTGATTAAATTGACATTAGTTGGGTTGAGTTGCAAACCCGATTGTTAACTTTTGAAAGCGGATTGGAACAACTAAATAATTTCAGCAGCCTCAATCTGAATGCTTCTGCAAACCTTGCTACCAAAAATGAGTCTAGAGGCAATGAGTCTATAGGAACCAAATTTGGATCTCAAGGTGATTGGAGAGGTTGTAAATTCAGAGGCATGAGAGGTGGCAGAGAAAGAGGCAAAATGTAAAAACCAATATGTCAGGTATGCAGAAGGATTGGTAACACTGCATTACAATGTTATTATCGATTTGATAAATCATATACGGTAAAGACTCACTCTGCTGAAAGTGAAAAACAAGGAACACACAGTGCATTCATAGCTTCACCATATCAAGGTCAAGACTTTAAATGGTACTTTGATAGTGGAACCAGCAATCACATAACTCATCAAAGTGACAAAATTCAAAAACTTGGTGAAAATAATGGTACAGATTCTTTACTAATTGGTAATGGTGCAAGATTGAAAGTAATGGCTTCATGATCCACCAAATTGAATAATCTAAATTGCATTATGTACTTTATGTTCCAAAAAGTTACTGAGTATCTTAAAGTTGACTGTTGACAACAATATACTAGTTGAATTTGGTGAAAATTGTTGCTTTGTGAAGGACAAGTTAACAAGGAAGACTTTTTCTAAAATGGGAACTTAAAAATGGTTTATACCAACTGTGTGGCAATAAAGACTCCTATGTCTATATGTCTATCAAAGAAAACTGGCATAGGAAACTTGGACATCCTAACAATAAAGTGTTGGAAAATCACATATGTTACCATTCAAAAACTCTTCCTCACATGCTAAGGAAATTTTATATTTGATTCATACTGATGTTTAAGGTCCTGCCCCTATTATGTCTCCTTCTGTTTTCAAATATTATGTTCATTTTATTGATGATTTTAGTAGATTCACATGGATTTTTCCTTTAAAACAAAAATCTTAAACTATACATGCCTTCACTCAGTTCAAAGCTATGGTTGAAAATCATTTTAACACGAAACTCAAAGTTATTCAATGTGATGGAGGTGGAGAACATGTCCAAAAGGTTGCCTCAAAATTAGGAATGATATTTAGAATGTATTGTCCTTACACCTCTCAACAAAATGACAGAGTTAAAAGAAAACACAAGCACATTACTAAACTTGGACTAACCTTGTCAACATAAGCCAAAATTCCTCGAAAATACTAGTGGGAAGCCTTCTCAACCGCGGTTTATCTTATTAATAGACTACCATCATCAATAAACCCAAATAAAAGCCCATAATCACTAATCTACAAGAAAGAACCTAACTATGAAAACCTAAAACCATTTGGTTGTACTTGTTACTCTTACCTCAAACCATACAATCAAAATAAACTTCAGTTTCATACAACTAGGTGTGTGTTCCTTGGTTATAGTAATTCGCATAAAGGATACAAATGCATTAATTCTCATGGGAGAATTTTCATCTCAAGACATGTGATTTTTTTATGAGAATCACTTCCCTTCCCATGAAGGCATCATTGACACAAGAAATTTTTTAAAAGAATTGAATGACACTACATCTTTCTTACTTCCTAATTATTCTGCAAGTACCATTACAAAAAATTATCTTGAACCAGACAACAATACCATAAGGCCTCAAAAAGAGAATTCAAGTGCTAGTTCCACCAACAATGATGCCAATGAAGAAGATCTTGATGACCCCAATGAAGGAGATCATGATGAACCAATAGTTGATAACAATACAGCAAGAACAAAAGACGAAGATAGTTCCTCATATGCATAATCAATAGAAAACAGAAGGCAAATTGAAGCTGCAAACAATCCAACTAACACCAACACTCATTAGACGGTTACTAGAAGCAAAGATGGAATTCACGAGCCTAAGTAACCATATACAGGGTTATCAAAAGCTAATGAAGATGACAAAGAACCAAGGAGTGTCAAGGAAACTCATATTAGACCATAATGGAAAGAAGCCATCGATATAGAGTTTAAGGCTCTAATGTCTAACCAAACCTGGACATTAGTGCCATACAAGGGGATGGAAATCATCATTGATTCAAAGTGGATATTCAAAACTAAGTACAAGGCAGATGGTTCAATTGAAAGAAGAAAAGCAAGACTTATTGCAAGAGGTTTTAAGCAAACAACATGCTTAAACTTTGATGAAACTTTCAATCTCGTGGTTAAGTTTGGCTCAATCATAACCATTTTAGCCATTGCGGTACATTTTAATTGGGAGGTTAAGCAACTTGACATAAGTAATGCTTTCTTAAATGGCAAATTGAAGGAAACTATTTTTATGCATCAACCTGAAGGTTACATAGACTCAACCAAACTGAATCACATATGCAAATTGTCCAAAGTCATATACAATCTAAAGCAGGCACCAAGGGCTTGTATAACATCATAGCCGTATATTACTTATTTAAGATTAAAATAATAGAAATATTAATAAACTTCATTTATTAATGAAGTACTTTCCCAAAAATACAGGAAAAATTAAAACTTTAGTATATAAGCTCCAAAAGATAAAATTCATAAATACGTTCAACTCTGACAAATATAAAACAATTCATAGTACTGATTACAAAAATAATCCATAAAAATATTTCCAAGTAAAAACTCCCATGTCAGCCCCACTTCGGCTCTAAGTATCCACATGCTCACTTGTATCAACATTTGCTCTCATGTAACGAGTTACATGATCATTGTCAAACACACACAGATAGGGTGAGCTTAAATAAAAAGAAATACCATAAACGATAATTGAATAATTTAAAACCCATAACTCCAATGACACCCCACCCTCAAACCCAATATTCACATCCTCCCCTAGACAACTCTTGATTCTACACCCTTTGATTATTACATTGATCGATTTTTGCTACCACAAGTGTCTACTCGCCCCTCTGACTACAGGCTACCACCTATATTCCACACGTGGGAATAATCTTGTCACGACCACAATCCGCAATACCAAGTGAAGTTCCTCAATACGAATCGTAGTCCGTATTTGTCCCAAGACTACCAAATTCGTCGGATATCACCAAGGAGGGCAATCTTCTGGAACCCATTCGTACGAGCCACGATCTCGCACACTCCATTAGACTTCCAAAATCACTAGGCTACAACCTCGAGTGCCCATGTGTTACCCCAATACAAGTTACACTCGTAACTGGGCCACTAACAAAGTATCGCATCAAGACTTCCATCCAAAGCTGTGTAGAATCCTCCCCGCAGTCCAATTCAACACCTAGAACCGCTTGATGCCTCATTCACATCGCTTGGCGAAAACTGGTTCCAGATTGGCTAACGGTCACCTCACGCTGCCAGACGCCACACGCCTTCCAGTACCTCTACCAAACCATTTCTGCCTAACACAACCACCCCTGCCGCCAAGCGCCACACGCCCAGTGCTTCCCTATTTTTCCCCTATCGCTTAGTGACTCATCCCGTGCCACCAGGCACCACACTAGTAGCATCAATGCTACTAGTTTTTGGCATTTTGGAATTGGTTCTTAGTGAACCCAAACAATCCACAGGCAATCCAAAACATCAACCACACACTTATCCAATTATATTAGCATGACTAAATCACAATTCAATGCATTCATATACCCAATGCGTTCACAATTGAGATCATACCATTACTCAATTATTAATAGAATTCACCACATATCACATGCATCAATCCCTATATATTTATATATATACTCCACCATTTAAATCCATGCTAGCATTCAATTTCAAGCTATGAATAATACATGCTCATATCAAATATAAGGTAGTAGCACTCTCACAACTTAAGCACATGATTTTATGCATCAATGCAAATTAATATAGCACTTCACACCTTTTATGCAAAAATTTCCTTTATATTGATACACATGCATTCAACAATAAACTCATTCTCAACATGTGACTAATCCAAATGAACATTGAAATTCACAATGCCTCACAACATAACCTAATCATGCTTCCAACTCATGCGACATTGAACTTACCTCCAAAATAGTATCTACACACTTCATTTATCCCAATGCATCACACTAAAACCAATATTTAGCACTCTACATGATAATGTATCCACACATATATTCACATTAGTAGTTACTTGAAATTATCACAAGATTATTCATGCATTTTAAAGACTTCCAAACCAGCAATCATGCATATCATATATCTCCAACTACAGACATCCAAATTAAGATCACACTGTACAAACTAAAGAGCAACATGTTATGAATCTGCCGTCAAAATTTTAGCTAAATCGGACGATTAACAATGGTAAACGTAGTTTTACAAAAACTGTGCATACAAGAAAAATTGGTGGCGCCCAACGCCTAGAAGCCAGGAACTTGGCACCTGACGGTCTCTTCTGCGCGAAATACGAAAAACAACATTTTTTTATGAAAATATGCCTATTTCACACATCACAAGCATCCAAATTCGTGATCCACTAATGCAATTGCTCAAAAATTCAATCAATCATGCATCCAACATTCATACACAATCTATTAGAGTACATTCATACAATTTTAATTCCAACATTGACACCAAACATCATACTCATATCCAAATTCATTTCTCAAAAGCCTTCCTAGAACCCTTATGAACGTACATTGTTCAATCACCACAATAGCATCAACTTTAGCAATTTATCATTAATTGATCATAAAAATCATATAATAGCATCGCGCATAATAATTTCAAGATATCACTAATTCTCCCAAACTGCATAAAACTCATAAAGCTGAACCACGAGGCTCGCGTCGCCTGGCAGTGCCTGGCGGTAAGGGAGGCCCGCCAAATGATTTATGGGTTGCATGCGTTGCTTGACGGCTTTAAAGGCCTGCTGCTACTCTCCAAGAGCCTTACGAGGGAAGATCACTCATAAAGTTATTGTGAAGATCACTCCCCACTACTCTCCAAGAGTCTTATGAGGGAAGTCAACACTCAAACTCACCAATATAGATTGATAGAGTGCACCACCTTTTAATGAGTCACCGCACATACTTTCACAATTCCAAACAACCAATACATATAATTTACTCATTTCAATCATAACAAATGTAATTCAATTTAATCTTGCATATACCATATCACTACAACTCTATAAACCATCATATAATTAACTTTAAATAAAATTTCCCAAGCAATAAAATATAATAACAAAACAAAATTGTTTGCTAAATAAACTTAAAAATTATATATTATAATATATATATATATATATATATATATATATATATATATATATATATATATATATATATTCCACTACACTTGCCAATACGTAAAAAAAAAACACAAATCTCCTCAATGCCCAATTCACCTCCGCCTTATTTAAATAAAGCAACTACGTAATTAACCCAAACTGTAACAATTATTTCAATAGCCCCAAATTATCTTACATTTGAAATAACATTTATACTATTTATATTTAAAAATTATATCCCTAATTTTATTTTAATCTTTTGCGTTTGAAAACCATCAATCCTGACCTTCCAATCAAGGGCAGACCTTGGTAATGACTTAGGGGAGCCACTCCCAAAGTTTTTTATTTTAATTATTATATATATTTATATATTTTTAAAATTATATTTATACATTATTATTTTATTTAAATTAAGTTTATATTATAAAAAATAAAATAAAGATAAAATAAAAATTAACTTGATAAAGACTTTGTTAATGTAAGAAATTAATGTTCTATTTTTAGTTATACGGTAAACCATCAAGAAAGTGTAAGAGGAAGAAAAAAAGATAAATAGATAAATTGAGAAAGGGATATTAAAGAACAGAGATATTAAAAAACGCATTCTCACATTATCTCTTAGAGAGAGATTGAATAACACATTCTCACATGATCTCTCCCAAATTAAGTTTTTTCCCAAATTAGTATGAATCTCGATTACGATTTTAGAAATTCTTTTATGAAATTGATATAAATCATAATTATATTTTTCTCCAAAGAAATATAATCATAAATGTAGAAATTTAGAAATTTTTGTGTTTACTTTATGGTTATTTTATGCTGTGATAGTGAATGATATTCATTTTTTTCTTCTATTATCATGTGTAATTGTTTTGAATTGAGAGAATAAAGAGTTTTTTTTTTAATTAAAAAAAATAATTTATATATACAAATTTGAATTTGCCACCCCTAAACTTTTTGTCCAAATTCCGCCACCAATGCCATGAAAAGTAGCTTACGCATTAAAACAACTATGTAATCACCAAAGCAAAATATCTTTTGCTTTTATTATAAAAACTTAAATCGTATGCTACTCTTCCATATATAAAATATATATATATATATATATATATATATATATATATATATATATATATATATATATATATATATATATATATATATATATATAATTTATATATAAAATATATATAAAAA
>Ga0214545_1012283_pt1 | contig 11287 bp, 5 predicted proteins | sample CNSS4metaG_FD_160064 | JGI IMG/M metagenome (GOLD analysis project Ga0214545, IMG submission 160064) | Root nodule microbial communities from cowpea collected in UCLA plant growth center, Los Angeles, California, USA - CNSS4 | ecosystem: Host-associated > Plants > Roots > Nodule | place: USA...
AAGAAAAAAAAAACGTGTAATAATCTTTCTCTAGATTTTTAAACTTTTATTTTTCACAACCTTTTTTATGAGCACATGGCCCAAAACTTTTATAGATATCTTTACCTCACTATTTGTTATTTATACTCCTCACATTATCACATGTTAAAAAACTATATTTTAAAATCTATATTATCAAGGAAAGGGTATAGTTTTAATTATTAGAAACAATATTATTTCGTAATAATTAGAATAAATATCTTGATTTTATATTTATATGATGTGTTTCATTGAGATTTTTTCAATTAGAGAAGATATTATTAGATATTATTCTAATAATTAGAGACAATATTTATGATAATAATTATAATCATGTATTATTTTATTGATTCCTATAATATGCTTCATCAAGACCAATTTCTTATTTATATATTTCATTCTAATTAAAGATTAGGGTTTTCATGTTTTCAGTAGTATCTCAAGGTGTTGATATAAACAAAAAATCTCTCTAATGCAAAACAGTGAACAAAATTCGACATTTCTCTTCTTATTACCAGAGCACACACGCAAAGGAAATCATTCACTATCCTTTCGGTCGGATTTGCTATGCTCGTGGCCTTGAAAGGTAAGTTCTTTTTTGCTCCTAATGTTATTGGTGAGCATAATAAGATTAATGGATTGGGAATCCTAATTTCATGTTACTCTGTTACATTATCAAGTGTATGACTTATTGACTCAATATATTGTTGAACGCGTTTGGGGTCTGGGGTCTGATGTTATGTATAGGGATGCCAACGGGCGGGTAGGGTATGGGTAGTAGCTCCCTTTTACCTTATTCACTGGATTGGTCTTTGTTATGTAAGTACCTGCATATTTTTGTAATATTCACGGGTACCCGCAGATATTTACAAAAAGAAAATTTTAATATTTAACAACAAATTTTAACTATAAATTGAAATAAAAAATACAATACATAACATTTATAAATTTCAAAACAAAGTGCATATAATTCATTTAAATATTGTTGAATGATAGTTTACAAATAAATAGAGATTTTTTAAAATCAATTTATAAAAAATAACTAATTCAAAATCAATGTGTTAATATTTTAATGATTTTTTTTAATTTAAATTAGAGTGTAGCAGGTACGGGTATCCACGGGTATGATATTATGATACTCGTACTCGTTATCCGTGGGTATCTTCATTTTCAACATCCATTTCCTATCTGTTGCAGTTTTATATGTAAAAACTCGTGGATACGGATTTTTTTTTGACATTTCTAGTTATGTAATTATGGGCCTAAATTCATGATGGATGTGTCGTTTGACAACATTATAAACTCCTTCTCAAGATTTTAATTCTCCACTTCTAAAATAAATGAAAATAAAAATTATAAATTATACTTCTTTTTTTATATAATTTTGGACATCATGTCAAGTCTTGGATTCGCTTGATAAATTAGTTTTATATGATGTTGAATCTCAGATTCTCTTGATTATAAAAAAAATATAAAAATCTAAAACTAAAAAAATCAACCAATAAATTTTTTTTATAAAGAACTACGTGATCCCTGATTTTTTATATGAAAATATGTAGGAGCGAGTACAATCTTTGTGGGCCAAAAAAATAAAAAATAATTTTGTTTTTTTATCTTTATTATTTTGTATATGTATTTGTTTTGTTTGATTTTTGGGAACAACAAATTTTAAAAAATTTATTTTTATCTTACATACTTAATTACAAGGAATCGTCTTAGGACGACTGTTATGGAGTGTTAATACCAAATGTGTAACTGACTCTCGAATCCAATTTTGATTTCAAAGACTATTATTTCTTTTTTAAGATTTTTTTTAGTTTTTCATTATAAATTATGGTGACAACTCCGTTGATTTTTTTTTTTTAAATTAGATTTCTGACAACCAGTTATATAAATTTTGTTGTGATGTGAATAAATTGATGATGATCAATCTTACACATTGTTATAACTTTTCTAATAATAGATATGTTCTTTCTCTTTCTATGTTTTTCTTCTGTAATTTTTTTTAATGTAATTTTCGATTTTTTTATAAAAATAATCAATATTAATTATATAATGAGTTCATAATTATTGATTTAATTATTTATTAATTATGACTAATTAAATTAAAGTAATACTGTGAAAATATCATTTTTCCAATATATAGAACAAAAGTTAAAGTATTATGACCGATAATACGTTGTTGTAACGTTCTAAATCAAGTCTATATTTAGGAGTTTTGTGAGGAAAAAAATTATTTTGACAACTTTTAATTTGCATACTGCTTAAGAACTAATAATAATATAATAATAAAAATATTTAAGTTAATTTTTAAATGTTATATTATTATATACTATTATAATACAATTATCAAGCTAGAAATACAGTAAATTATCAAAAATATTATTATATACTATGAGGTGTGGCTATTATGTTTCGATGGATGAAAACAATTGTGCAAAGTAGTTATAAAGTGATTTGGTTGAGATAATATGTTAACTTTTATATATACTAAATTTAACTTTATTATATACACTAATATTAACTTTAACTAATTTTTTTCAAAATCTCAATAACACAAGTCCAATAAATTAAAAAGCATTAGCTTATGTTTAACGAGTGTGGACAAAAGTATTTTTTGGTGCCAAATGTTAAAGTTAATACATGAATTTGTAGTTCAACTTTTCTATTGTTTTCTATAATTTTTACAAGTTAAGATGAATTTATTGAAAATTATAAACAATTCTTTTGTAATTGAGATAAAGAACTTGATTAGCGTTCATATTAGATCCAAATTAGCTTCAAATTGTTAATTATATAAGACCTTTAATGTGTTAAAACCCATATAAAAATCATTTCTAAAGTTTTATACTTTTTCTTTTCTTTCTTTTCTCTCTCTTTTTCTCTTCTCTTTTTCTTTTAGCTGATCAATATATATATATATATATATATATATATATATATATATATATATATATTCTTTGCCACGTTTCTGTCTTTTTTCTGTCATGTTTTATGTTCTTCAACAATGGAGGATCAATTCATATGATGAAGATCGATTTAAGATTATAAGATTTTTGGTTTGTTTTATTCTTGAGTTTGTGATTGATATGTTTACATTTTTGTTCCTACTTATGTTCTTCTTGCTTTTGCAATTTAATGTTCTTACTCTTCAAAATTCTTGTTCTGTAATTTTCTTGCACGTTTTAATTCTCTAAAATTTCATTTTCCAATAATTTTAATTTATACTAGTTCTTATATACAATGTGGTCCAATTTGCAACATTCCAGTCCTAGTCTCATAATAGCTAAATCCCGACAACTCACATACCTTTAGTACCTCTCATGCCTCCCCTAATAGCTGTATCACAATACATTCAATTCGGTATTCATACCAATCACAATCACAGTGTCAAAGTGTTGAATTAGGATTTTGCTTATATAACTATATTTAGGATAATATAAGGTTAATTAAATTTAAAATCCGACTTGCTATTAATTTAGTAAAATAGGTCCACATTTTTAGTTTACTTTAGTTGTCCTCTTTCTTACTAATTAAATATAAAAGTTATAAATTAAAAAAATTAGAATTTGTATATATTGTATTATTTGAAAATAGAATGCATGTATAATCGAGTAAAATTGACCAAAGTCGTCGATTCATCCTCATGGTCGGTGACCTCTAACCTACCATTTTATGGTGGGTTATATGTTAACATCTAATTTATTTTCTGTCTTCCGTTTGACATTTCTAAACAATATTATTTTATTCTAAAATTTCATTTTTATTAGTTAAGTATAATATTTTATTATTAAAAGGATAATAATATATATATGGGTTAAATATATTTTTGGTCCCTCAATTTTCCGTAAAATTTGAAATTAGTCCATTTTTAAAAGAATTTATTAATTTAGTCATTCATCTCTAAACATGCGTGAATTTAGTCCTTTTAACCAAATTTTGTTAAGTTTATCTCACGTTTTAAACGCATTTCATGTATTTGAATTATTTTTGACATATTTTCGTTTCAATGTTAATTCAAATATTATTATATATTTAAAATATAAAATAAACTTAATAAAATTTAATAAAAAAACTAAATTCATATATTTATAAAAATAAAAAACTAAATTAATATTAACTTAAAAAAAACTAATTTTAAAATTCACGGTAAAAAAATATTTAACCCTATTTTTATCCGGATCATTCAGCATGTAACCTAGTACAGTGCCGAACAAATACCATTGATCTTTATCACAACACACCAATGTAATGTATGTTCTTCAGAATACGTCATTATGACATCACACAATATATATCTACCTCTAGAATCTGCTAAATTATTCCACGAAACACAGATGATTACAGGTTAGACATTATTAAAGTAGCAGAAGTGGTTTGAGGTTGGTTTTTGTTGCGTAGCATGTGGTTAAACTCTTGGGAAAACCTCTCCATAGCTGCAGCAGGTAAACAAATCGGAAATACTATACCTTCTTCTCCTTTTCCATTCTTAGCAGAACAGAAAAACGAAATGCCTGGAAAGCTCCCACCCCCAGCTTGGGCGACTCCAGCATACACACCCTCACCCCACCCAAAATCCACTTCTCTAATGTTAAAACGTGCCAAATGTGACACAATACAAGACCTCACAGTGGTGAATAAGCATCGTCCCTTCATCACCATCAGGTCTGCAACAGATTGCAGGTACTCTTCTGTCATCTCACCTTTCACTTTATTTATCAGCTCCACCGCATACCCAAACGGCTTTCCGCAAAGCTTCCCTGCGGTGGTTACCGCCGCCGGATATGCAAAACCGTTGCCGTAGTAACCCACGGGTAGTGGGGAATTGAACTGACCACGTGCGTTGACTACGCACATCATGCGGACATCCTCGTCTGCCTCTATCTGCAGCGCTTTTGTGCGACAGCGCCACAAACATGCTGTGATGAGATCGAATGTGGTGCAGTGCCGAAGGTGTTGGGGAATCAAGCGCCGAAGTGCAGCTATGTCGAGGGGTCCAAAGAAGAACGACCGCTGAACCATGTCATCTTGGTTTGGTGTGACGGTTCCTTTGACTGTGTCTGGAACTTGTTCGTATTCGCGATGGTTGCATGTGATGCGAGGTGGGTCTCTTGCCATTAGGAGCTCCCTACGCCACACTGGTGCAATGGAAGGTTTGGTTGCACCTCTAGCCATTTCGGCCCAAGCGCTCAAGAATTGTTGGTAACCGGGTCCGTCACACATCGTGTGGTTAAGGCGGATGGCTAAGAAGAAACCACCACACTTGAGTCGAGTCACCTGCATTTTTATTCCATATTCAAGAGGTTTACACATTTTTCTTGCGGTAAATTTTTTCCAAAGTTAACTACTACGACCAAGAATAAGTGCAAGAAACAAGCTACTTGTGAAATTTCTGTTCAACATTCTCACATCCTTTGTTAAATTATTATATATATCTAGTGCAGATTTATGCAAAAAAGATTTACGAGTACGAGCATATATAAATTTGTTACTTGTAATAAGCTGAGTTGTCGGTGTGTCACACGACCCATGAAAATTGTGTCCAAGCCACATAACTTTGGGATTGGACTGTGAAAAGTGAAAGTCCGTGTTCGAGGACCACTGTGTCTTCCAATTTCTAAATTAAAAATCGTGGTATCATCGGGTACGACTCCTATTTTGCAGAAGTTGTGAGAGGCTTATGCAAAATATGATTTGAATTCGTAGTTTTATCTCACGATTTTTAATTTAAAAATTGAAGTTCTGAATTTTACGCGATCTGCGATTATTAAATTCTGATTGAAAGTCGTTATTCGCCATACGACTTGAATGCAATCACAAATACACCAAAGTCAAGGTCATCGAGCACGACTTCTACTTTTCACAGTCCAAACCCTGAAGTTGTGAGACCTGAGACCTGGATACGATTTTTATTCAGAAGTCGTACGTGTGTGGCACACACATGACTTTGCATATGACTCCTAATAAATTAAAACCAGCCAATACTCTCTATCAGAACTGGAAGACTACCGATTCAAAATCTCAAAATCTAGATGAGAAAGAACATCTTTTGAAAACAAAATTCAAAACTTAGTTGATTTTGACAGAAATTAACATGGAAGTAACGAATAATTGTATCAGAAATCAGTTTCTAAAATTTAAGAAATGTAGAAAATGAACCAAAAAATTGCTGAGATTCATAAGTATGTGTATTGAACCTGTACAAGTAGAAGGGGAGTGTTGGTAATTTCTTGTGAGCCAGGAACTTCGTATTGCAGTTCTTGGTAGCATGGGAATGGAGGCTGAAGAGAATCGCCGAACTGATCGAGTGTGACGTCAGCATCAGCCTCGATGAACATGACACCTTCTCCGGTGCAATCCACCATCAATTTGCGGTGAGGCCCCTCTCTGAGCCTACCCGCAAATGGGTAATAGAAGACAAGTGTTTGTGACAGTGCTTGTCGAATCACTTGAACTGGGTCTTTCTCTGCCATTGATTCTTTTTTTCGATAAATTTGTACCATTGGAACGTGGAAACGCAGACCATCTTGATCATCAATGTCTGAAAGTAGTTTAACTTCATGAGGAGTGGGGATAGCAGGAGGCACCAGCTCTGGTTCGCACCTTCGCACTGTAAAGTTTAGAGAAGAGGAAGAAGATGATGATGAGGCCATGAGAATTATGAGAGAACAAAGAGAAACTAAGCAAATGGATTTTGGTTGAGTGAGTGTGTGAGTTCCTGGAGCCATGTCTCTTGGTGTCTTTATAAATGGAACGAAAATGATTATTTGATAAACGAGTAATTTTTTTACTTTTTATGAAAATTACAAAACGTAAAGTAATAAAATTTTAATTTTTCTTTTACTTAAAATGGTTGTTTTTAAACAAAGTTTAAAGTATCATTTCCTCAAAATATAATACATTGACATAAGACAAGGAAAAAGTTGTTTGACACACTTGATCCTAATAAATTGAAAATACGTCTTCGTGATAGAAAAATATAAGAAAAATATTATGTGATTACTAAATTTTGAGAACTTTTTCTTATAATTTTAAGTGATATTTTTTAAATGGTTCTCTATTCTCATTCTTAATATTTTAAAATTATTTAAAAGATGACACATTATATTATAAAAGAAAGTTATTAAAATTTAGTAGTCAAAATATTATTGTCCAAATGATAATATGATAAAGTCTTGTTTAACAAACTCAGCAAACCACCATTCTTCATCAAAAAAAAATTCTAAAATTTTATTATTTTAATTTTGTAAGTTCTATAAAAAAAATTATTTCATTTAATAACTTTGTCAATTTCATTAAAATATTAGTCAAAAAAAATTATTTTCCTTTCATAATAACGTATGATTACTGTGATGGAGCCAAGTGTCACACTGCCACCCATTTAACCAGAGGCTTATGAGGACACCATTATTATATCAAGTACTGCACTAGTCAACGAATATTTGGTAGCCATGTTTTGCATTTTTCTTATATTTTGTGTGTGTGGTTAATCTGAATGCAATCTCTTCTGTTTTCATTTACCTATTTTACTTTCTAATATTTACGTATGACTATCCATTTTTACATTGAATTTTAATATTATATTTAATTAAAAATGTTAATATTAAAAAATTATTTAATTTATATTGTTAAATGTATTTCTTTACATTCATATATGATTTAATAGTCTTAAAACTTTTAAAAATAATTTAAATATATTTTTTCTCTTAAATCTCTTAGGTTAAATCATTTCATTGATCCTTATTTTCGTAGGAAAGTGAGGTAGATTCTCTTTTTTATCTGAATTAGGTCCTTATTATAGAAAATTCGTTGCAATTAGATTATTTCCGTTAATAATACACTAACTGCATTAACTATATGTCATGGCAACACGTGATTTTTTTATTTTTATTACTTTTTATAATTTTTTAAAAAATAACAATAAAAAATATTCACATCAAGCTTACAGTGTACAATGTGACAAAGGTAATGTCATGTGATAGAGTAATGTCTGTGTCATAATAAATGTGAAAATTCTCAATTTAGTGTCTATATTTATTATTTTGTCTGAGTTTAGTCCAATTTTTTAAAACTGAAGCAATTTCATCATTACTTAAATTGAGATAAAATTTAACTTTTATATAGATGTCACAATGATATTTCTAACCAGATTAAAGTTTTATTTTACATTGAACTTTATTTAAATATTGTTTTAAATATTTATATATCAATAATTTATAAACAAATGTTAAAGTTAAGTTAACAATAACAACTTTATAAATTGAATTGTAAAATTTTAAATAAATATATTTATTTTAAATTGTTATAAAATTGTTTTAAAATTTTATATTTGAATTTATAAAGTCGTTATTTTTAAATCAACTCTAACATTTATCTACAAATTATAGATATATAAATATTTGAAACAAAATTTAAATAAAGTTCAATGCAAAATATACATTTAAATAAACTTAATTTTGTTAAAAATATCAATTATAATAAAAATACAATTGTAAAATTTATATAAAATTAAATTTGGTATAGGGATGAAATTGATTTAGTTTTAAAAATTTATGACCAAATTGAGACAAAATTACAAATACATGGACTACATGAAGACTTTTCACATCTAATAATAATACGTGACAATGTCACTGTCACATCACATCGTCTTTGACACATAACAATTTTTTATAAGAAAATTAAAATCAAAAAAATTAAGAAAAATAAAAAAAAATTACGTACCGATACATAACACATAATCAATGTTGTAAGTGTATTAATAACGAAAATAATCTAATCTTAACGAATTTTTTAAGATGTAACTAATTGAGAGAAAAAAAAAATCTTTATGATAGTTCGCTGCAAATTAAAATGACCAATTAAATAATTTAACTGATTTCTGATACAATTTTGTAATCAAAAGTGTAAGATTTGTCTGAATTGTAACATAATTGTAACAGAAATTTCAACTCTAATAATTAATTAGGAATGTAAAATAAATCCTTTGTGAATGTTGTCATAACTTGTTGATTTTTTTTATGTAGTTATTTTTTATTTTTTAACCAATTCTCATAATTATAATTTTATTATTGTAATTATATAAATAATTTTATTTATTGTAATATAATAATTTAATGATTATTGTAATTAATTTTATTTATTAATTATAAATTGAGTTCAAAAAAGAAATTGTTTAAATTTGAATTATTTGTCTGAATTTCTTTTTTATTTCGTTCACTTATAAATTTTATTAATTTATAGAAAAGTAAATTTTATTAGATTTTAGAAAAAGGAACTAAAGTGATATTTGAAATATTTTTAAATTTGATTTTTTTTTTTATTTTTTAAAGGTATTTTTTAAATTTATCAACTTTGTTTATTAATATATATATATATATATATATATATATATATATATATATATATATAAATTTGAACCTTTCATTAGACATTAAGGTCTGAGTAGTACCAAGTACTATATAATTGTCCCCGTTCATAGAACCTCTATTTGCATTAAGTTGACATGTAACCAAAAATCGGGCAGTCTGGTCAAAAGGGAAAGATCTTAAAATGTGTAAAATGAAAAAAATGTCATAATTTTCCCCTCAAGATAAAATAAAAAGATATGAAAAATGTTCAAAATAGATAAAAAAAAAAACTTTGAAAGAATTTATTTAAATGTGAATAACACGATAAATTAAGAATAACACCTAATAAACAATATCAGAGCAAAACAAATAATTAAAATTTAATACTAAAATAATAAATAAATCATCGTGATATTTACTCATGTTCACATTTATTCAAATATCTGAATGAAGAAATTAGAGGAATGAAGATATACCACATGAATTTCAATTATTAATCTGACAGCATGGGCCACATGCATTTAGTGGGAACTGATGTGTTCTATCTGCATCAACACAACCAATACATTACCAACACAAAAACCGTTTAACAATAACCCCATGTGATTCTAATTCTTATTGTGCTTATTAGAACAGAGGTCACTTCAATAATATAATTGTTCGAGTCCACATAATTTTTGTACGTTATTTTTTTTATTATTTAAAATACATTACATTACATGTTTGTTTACTAAATTTTTTTAAAATTCTAATGATTTTTTTTTTTATAAATAAAATGTATAATACATCACTTATTAAAATCACACAAAGAATTAAATTAATAATAATTGAAATTTAATATTGATATTTTATCTTTTGAACTTCAATATATATATTAAATGACGATAAAAAATATTCATGACAATTATATTAAATTATTATGTAAATAAAATTTATTTATACAACTCTAATAAAAAAATTACATGTATAAAATGAGTTAGAAAATAAAAATAATTATATAAAAAATATTGAAATAATATTTTATACGATAAAAATAAACAACAAATAATTTTTTTTTTAAATAATCAAGTTTAAATAATTTGATAGACCTTTAAATTAAATCGTATAAAGAAAAATAAATGTATAATTAAATGTATGATAAGATGAAAAAGATCTTAGAGATCTAAAAGCACTTTTCAAATATCAACCTAGTTGAACGGTTGATAAATAATAAAAATTGTTTTAAGGAAATAAAATAAATCTTCAAATCAAGCAAAAATTACAAATAATAGAATAAAAAGAATTAGTTTTTTATATTGCCTAGTAAATGAAAGATTTATACTATTTAACATTTAAATTGAAAATGTTAAACATTATAATGTGAAAATAAAATGTACAATAAATAAAAATATTAAAAAACAACATAAATATTGAATGTGAGAAATAAAAAATATTTAATTGACATACATCATTTGAACAGATTGCACAAAGATTATGATAAGAATAAAAAATATCTTGAGAATGTCAATGAATTTCATCACAAGACATACAATTAGAAAAAACACAAAATAGAAAGTTTATGTATGTATGTATGTATGTAATTTTACTTAATAGACTATGAGTATTTTAATTATTTAAAGTGAGACAAAAATTAGGCGAATATAAGTATTATGGTGGGTATGAGAATGAGGACGCGTGGATATGTACATCTAGGGATGTCAACGGGGTGGGTAGGGTACGGGTAGTAGCTCCCATGTACCCAGTGGCAGACTTATGTATTGACAGAGGGGAGCCACGGTTCCCCGACTTTTTTTTAGAATTTATTATATATATATATATATATATATATATATATATATATATATTTATTTATTTATTTTTTTTTTTAAATTATATTTATATATTATTTATATTAAATTTTTATTTTTTAAATTATAATA
>Ga0214545_1012284_pt1 | contig 11284 bp, 8 predicted proteins | sample CNSS4metaG_FD_160064 | JGI IMG/M metagenome (GOLD analysis project Ga0214545, IMG submission 160064) | Root nodule microbial communities from cowpea collected in UCLA plant growth center, Los Angeles, California, USA - CNSS4 | ecosystem: Host-associated > Plants > Roots > Nodule | place: USA...
AATTTTTTTCTAAATTAGCATGAAAAAAATGTATAGTTTTTTTTATTTATATTTTGTTGAATAGCATGACAGAAAATTTGTAATATTAGTCATGCTTTCTTAGACTATATGGATACTTTCATGGAAATAATTCTTCATATATTAGTGGTGAGCATGATCAAAACATTGGTTCTTGATTTTACTATGATTGTCATCTCATGGGTTACTTAAAAATTTATTTAAATATTTGAATACTAAAAAATAAATAAATAAATAATTTTTTTAGGTGAGTTGGTGAGCCAACTCACTTAACCCACCAACCCGTGGTGGGTTGAGCCGGGTTACAAAATTTCTGGCTCACCATAAAGTGAGCCGGGTTGGGTTCACTCATTTTTAACCCGGCCCGTGGTGAGCCAACCCGTGCGAGCCAGGTTGGCTCACTTTGACATGTCTAGAAAAGATGTTATGCAACAAACAAACTTGTATTTCAAATTCTAATTTGTTAAGGGACTTTAAGAAGCAAAAGAACTTTGAATTCACTTCCAAGAAAGAGAGGAGAATCACTAAGGATTACTTAAAATCTAAGCCTTTCCTTGCCAAAGCTACCTCAAGCCCTTTTACACCTAACCTCTCAAAGGGAATTAGGTTTGAAAAGCAAGTAGACTCACACTAAACTACAAACAAAAAGAAAGCAATTAAGGAAAGCAATTAAACTAAACTATGCGGCCTAATAGTGGAGTTAGAAGGCACTTTGGAACCTTCAAACCTCACCAACTAAAATGAATTTAATAAGAGATTAGAGGTTCAAGTTAGGAGATGGGATTGAGTACCTATGACTCCCCCAAGACACCTAACTTGGCCATGAATTACAAGTACAAACAAATACAAGATTACAAATCCAAAAATTGTAATACAAGCAAAGATGTTGTGTATTCCTCTCCAAGTGTTTCACTCCTTTTTCTTCTTCTCTCCAACTCAAGCTTTGAGGTCTAAAGAGGTCTCCAATGACTCCAAGGGCTTCCTCTAGTCTTGGCCAAATCTCAAAAGTTCCTACACCACATTACAATTCCAAAACCAAGAGTAGAATGTCAAGAATAAAGCAAATAAAGGCCAAAAATGAACTAAGCTCTTCAAAAGGAGTTTTAGGATGACAAAATCGTGAGTTAGGAAGGAGACAAACAAGAAAATAAAGGCTAAGAACAAAGGTTAGGCATACAAAAGAAATACCTAAAGAAAAGCTCTGGAATAGATCACAAAAACCAAAAAAAATACTAGAGTAGAAATTATGCTTTTTGTCTTTAGAAACGTTAAGCCAAAGGTGTACTATTGACACTCTTTTGTTTGCATCAAATGCATGAAGCTTGGCTGCTGGACAGAACACATATATCAAGTAAATCAGCCCACCAACTCAACATTACAGTGCTTACATGACTTTTGGTGGTAGTGGTCCTCTTTTCTACTTTTACTTTTCACTTTTTGCTTTTGTTTTTCTATTTTTTCTTGCTTTTGATGTATCCAATGTTGTGATTCTTTTTTTTTCTCTCTTTCTTTTCACATTTTCCAACACCAATACACACCCCACTACCACACCAAATCTGATTTTTGAAAAAACTTTTGGTAGATCAAAGGTTCAAGAAGCCAAAATAGAAGAGAAACCTACTAAATTAGGGCATGAAACTCAAACAAACATAAAAGAAACTTAACTCTAGGAATTTGCCAATGGTCTAGTGACAAATATGTAAACAAAAAGCACTCAAAAGGTGGTATATGGTGCAATTTTGAAAACAAAGAAGAACATATATTTTTGTGATTTTTGAAATCTCAAAACTAGGAGAAAATGACATTAAAAGGACTAAACATGACTCTAGACAACATGGATAGATTTGAAAATAAAAATGACCCAATAAATATGAGATGACCAAATGGTAACATGAAACAAGACTCAAAAAACATAAAGGCACACAAACAACACAAAATATGGAAGCCTAAAAATAAAAACGCATGAAAAATGCTAATGTTGCCAAATCTGACCTTTGTTGACTATTTTGCTCATAACTCTCTCCACAGAACTCCAAATGCATTCATTCCTTTTTTTTTGGAAACTAGACTCAAAGGGATTTCTTTTGATATAAATAACAGAATTTTTGGACCACTGAGCTAACTGTAGTATTGTTTTGAAAATAGCCCACGTTGTTGCCAACACAACTTTTGTGTGGAAAAGAAGTTGATTTGGAAACAAGACAAGAAAGAAAAACACATGAACACAAAGAATAACAATAATGTAGGTAAGGAACAAGAAACTTAGCTCTTGTAGAACCAAATCTCTTGATTCCAAATGATAGCCTCCTCCTTAAGCTAGGTTGGGCCAAAGCTTGAAATGGTGACTATGGTGGTTAGTGGATTCGCGGAAGTTTGGTGTTGAGAGAAAATGGCTCTCGATTTGGGTGATTTAATGGAGTGATGAAGGTGGTTTATGGAGCTCTAAAGAGAGGTTAAGCCAACTCTAGAGAAAGGGGTGCTAGAGGGACCTCTTGGAATACTCTAGCAAGTCACTAAGAGAAGAAGTATGACTCAAAAATAACTTTGGCAGCATAACATTATCATTCTCAAAGTGCCAAATACATGGGGGACAACTCTATTTATAGAGTAAGGTGTCTCCAAAATGGTCCAAATCCTAAAAAGCTAACATACACCAAAACCCTGGAGATGTAGAATGTGTATGAACATTGTGGTGGCCATGTTTTCTAGAATCGGAGAATTAAGGTTCTTCGATGAAAGTGTGTTTACTTTATTATGTTATTAATTGTTTATTCTTTTATCTCACCTTACCTGCTTGTGTTTGACGATGATCATGTAATCATTACACGAGAGCAAATGATGTTGCAGGTGCAACTGGTGAGGCACAGTGCCAGAGAGGGGCATCATGGGAGTTTTATTTTATGATTTAAATCTACGATTTTGTAAATGGGTTTTACTATCGATATTTGAATTTGTAAACATTGAGTTAAATTATTAATTTTGAATTTTAGCGCTTTTAATAAAGTTTGAAATTTTCCCGCATTTTGGGGAAAAGCTTTTGTTATTAAATGCGTTTTTATTTTAGCATCATTTTATTTTATTTAAATTAGTAATATCCGATCAGGATGTTACATGGAAGGCTTCACAACAACTTATATGAACCCTCCAACAAAACATATAAAGGCCACCACAACTCAATCAAACAAATCAACAATACAGATAACCACCACACACAAATCAAGGATGATACATAAATGAAGGATACAACTCAATCAAACTGATCATATAAAGTTCTAATTAACATACCCACAATTTCATTATCACACGCACAAAAATTAACAAAGCCTCCACGAATTAGTACACACTCCAACAACCAATATCGAATTCATACCTTGTACTACAATTTAGCAAACAAAGTGAAGAAATTAGGGCCAATGTTTCGTTAATAATTGAAGAATAAAAAATGAATTAGGAATTTAGGGTCAATCGAACAAGTACTGAACTAGGGCAAACCCAATTCAAGAAATTGGGAATAATTGAGGAGAAAGGGAACAAACATCTCTCTTTACTATGTGAGCCCTGGTCGCACTACTGAATGTGTTGACGAAGATAGCTTAATCGATGATGCTGACGAAGACAACATCAGAGATGTTCAACGTCGACAAACAAAAGAAGAGAACAAGAATAGTCGTGGTGTTTAATGAAGAGAAGATGATGAAATGTGGTGTGGTGAGGTGGTGCTTGAAGCTCGCGATAAATAGTAGAAGAATACCTCTCTCTTGTGTAGTGTTGTTGACTAAGAAATGAGAAAGAAAAATAAATGCGAACCAACTATGAGTTTTTGACTGACTGCCCAACGCGTGAACCATTTTTTTAATTTTCATTCCCTTGCCACCAAGTTGTGGGTTGGGCCGCCCTAACCTGCCATCTGAACCTGTTGGGCTACCAATTGAGGTGGGTCGGGTTGTAGTAGGTTCGCAGGTTGTCAACTTTAACCTGTCCCTCCATTTTTTACACCCCTACCTAAGGAAATACCACATGTATTTATAGGGTTTATAGGCCCATTAAATCTGTTATAAAATAAAAGATAATAAAAACTTACCATATTTATGATAAATCAACATGATAATAATAATAATGTATTATTTAATCAAGTCAGCCACATATTTTGTTGATATATGGTATAAAAGGATATTTATTATATCAATATATGAGTAATATAATAATAGTTATTAGAGTAATAATAATACAAAGACATATATATGAATCAAAGAATATTAATCAGACCTAACAATTTTTATAACAATAACAGATAAAAAATAAATAAGTAAAGGAGTAGAAATGTCCTGAGTTGAGGCACGCAGTGCGCTGTCCTTAGAGAGAAAACACCCTTATTGTATAAGGCATAACAAAATCATATACGAATCTCTCCCAAGGTACAATCACTACAAGAAATTTGATGATCTGCGAGGGAAATTAGCGAGGGAAAATTTTACTCGCTAATCCCTTGCTAATTAGAGACAAATTAGCAACAAACAAATATTATAGCAAAGTTGTAGCTAATTAGTGATGGACTAGACACCACATAATATATTAGCTAAGTTGTAGCTAATTAGTTAGGGATTGAACACAACATAAATATGGTAGCTAAGTTGTAGCTAATTAGTTAAGGATTAGACATAATATAAATATGGTAACTAAGTTGTAGCTAATTAGTTAGGGATTAAACACAACATAAATATGGTAGCTAAGTTGTAGCTAGTTAGTTAGGGATTAAACACAACATAAATATGGTAGCTAAGTTGTAGCTAATTTGTTAGGGATTATACACAACATAGATATTGTAGCTAAATTTTTAGTTAGGGATTATATACAACATAATATGATAGCTAATTTGAAGCTAATTAGTTAGGAATTAGACACATAATATGGTAGCTAAGTTGTAGCTAATTAGTTAGGGATTAGATACAACATAATATGATAGCTAAATTGAAGCTCATTAGTTATGGTTTTAACTATAAAATGATTTTGTTCCTAATCCAAAACCAATAAATAGAATTTCTTATAAAAAAATAATATACAAATTATTCTATAAAAAATAAATTTATTAAAGAAATTTTTAAAAACATAAATATATATAAATATATTTATACTTATTTTATATTAGTTTTGAATTTATTAAGAATAGAAATAAAGGGTACCTTTTTATATTACGTATAATATTAAAAATATAGGAAAATTTATTAAATTTATTTTTGGAGATATATTAATATGTATAAACAAATTAATTTTATATACAATACCAAAATTGAAATATAAAAATTAATTTGAGTTATTCTAAATAAAATTTAAATGTCAAATTTAACTTATTTAATAGAATGTATACTAAAATATGGAAGTATTACTTTTGCATTTCTGTTTAAAACTACTAATAGTGCTATCGTTATTATTATGTGCAGTATCTAATTAGATTAGCGACCTTTTTTCCCGGTGCAATGACATCCAGAAAGGCACCACAGCTACTGAACTTCTCCCCTTGCCTTTCACGAGTCGCGTCAGCTGAACTTCTTTTCCCCTTTCCTTTCCCACATCGCCGTTTCACTTCTTTCTCTTTTCATCTCTATTCAAACTCCTCCCTCTGAAACCCTCAATTTCTGCTTGCGTCTTCGATGGCCTTCAAAAGATTCGTATCGATCTCCTCTAGAACTGCTTTTTTCTCCTCTGTCTCACTTGCCACATTTCCAAACCTTAATAATTGGAATTTTCGAGATTGGGTGAGTGTACGAAGGGCGAGAGCTATAGGAATGGTGTTGATGTAGTCGTGATGTGCTTTGGCAACTCATCCAAACATTCCTATTATTGGATTGTGGTGCTAAGAAAATGACGCTGAAAGTGATTGTGGTGGCTTCTTCGATCAATTTCCTCTTTGGCTTCTCGATTAGATTATGGCTCGTCTTCATGTCAGTTCTTCAATTACTTTTGTACTTTTTCAGTATATCTCTTACATTGCGCAATATTGCATGCTCTATTAGCCTCTTACATTGGGAAAATATGATTCAAATTTAATTAGTTAAAGCGTTTTCTTCAAACTGTCCAAAGCTGAAACAAAATATCTACCTAACGTTGTTGCCTAGTTTGCATGATCCGTGACTTGTATCTTTGCCATTTTTTCCACCACAGAAGACATCATTGTTGGAGCAGCTAAAATCCCAAGAAACAAATGAATTGTAATGGTGTAAAGGAGGGAGCTATAATAGGTAATCTAAGTCACATATCATCTAGCTACCTAGGAGAAAAACGAAACAGACCAAAAACTAAACTAAGCAACCAAAAACACCTTAGGTTATGTCACTGCATTGAGAAAAAAGTTGCAGCTGTATAAATTAAGGTTATTACTTTCATGATTACTTCAAGTATGATTGTGAAGGAGTTAAATGATCTTGTAACCAAAATTTTGGAGAAATGTATGGGACCTAGTGTTTTCTATGTCTAAGGGGAGGAAGTTACTACTGCCTTTGGAACTGTTGAACAATTACATGGACACGGCAAAAGTCAAATATTTTATTTAACATTACAACTGCACATTCTTCCAACTCTTCACCATTGTTAAATTTTTCTGAACTAAATACTTTTCTTCCCGCTGTTTAGTTTTAATTAAAAAGTAGTGTTTAATTTAGAATTAGGATAATAGCAACTAAGGTATAGTTAGGATTGGACACTAGTATGAGCGTTATAGAAGCAAGGGGATGCAGAGAGGGTGGTGGAATAAACGTTTAAGCACTTTGGAAGGATTGATATACTTGTGAATGTTGCGGCTGGGAACTTCCTTATGTCGGCAGAGGATCTCTTCCCCAATGGCTTTCTAATAGGTTATGTCTGTGTCACCTCTTCTCGTCTTTTCTTTAATTTAAGGAAAATGGGTATATTGGTTAAAGAATTAAAAATAAAAAGATTATTGAGAAGTGTCATTAATAATATGTGATTTCCATTGCATCTTCATTGTGATTATGTTGAAGGGTTGTCTAACTTATCTCATGTAAGTTGAATGGTGCAAATCCATTTTGTACTTAAATCTGATTAATGGAATTTTTAGATTAATCGTTTATGATCTAGTTGTGGCTGCTTGAACATCAATTATTTTTTTTTTAAAGATGTTATCATTAACATCAATCAACAAACATAGGGAAGAAAAAACAATGTAGTTTTTGTCTCAAGCAATTACTTTTCCTTTGACAAAAGGACGCGTGCATTCCATGTTGGCTCTTTTTTAAATGGCTTATTGCCCCTGACCAGAAAAGTCAGCTACAATGCAAGGTGGATTACTTGAAGATCAATTTCTCCTTCCTGTTATTTAAAACAATTTCTCATTTTTGTAGTACTAAGTTATTATATCTTGACCTTTTCAAGTGAGACATGTTCCTGGATTCTACGATTGTAGCTTACAAATGGAAGTGGAAAGAGACGACCAAGGTGACTCTGTAGTTGCCCGCATATCTAAAGATGATCAAAACCTAGCAGTTGGGTAATTTGCGGCCTTTATTTTCTGCATTAAAGATATCATCTCCACAGTCACTCAAGAAACATGGGGAGAAAAAAATATGAAAATGATGTTGTTTTATTTTAATTTTAATCATGTACGTTGAGAATTGATTTATTTGTGATGCTTAAAAACTTTCACTATGTTCTTAACTTTGACTATTTTGAATGTGATAAATTTGAAATGTTTCATATAAATTGGTTGGCAAGATTTATTATATTTTTAAGTAATATTGATAATTAAATCTATTTTATAAGGTACAAAAATAATAAGAGCATGAAACAATTTGGTCTAATGTAATTTGCTACGATTTTGTTAGAAATTAGTTAGAGATAAAGTATTACAATTGGCGAGGGATTAGTTAGGGTTTAGCTAGGTATTAATTTGCTACGAATTAGCTAGAAATTCGCTACAACCACTTTGCTAGGGATTAGCAAGGGTTTAGCTAGGGATTAGTTTGCTAGGGATTAAATAGGGATTTGTTACAAACATTTAGCTAGGGATTAGCTAGAGATTTGCTACAAACATTTTGCTAGGGATTAGCTAGGGATTTGCTACAACTAGCTTGCTAGGGATTAGCTAGGGATTTGCTACAACTAGCTTGCTAGGGATTAGCTAGGGATTTGCTACAACTAGTTTGCTAAGGATTAGCTAGGGATTTGCTACAAACATTTTGCTAGGGATTAGCTAGGGATTAGCTACAACTAGCTTGCTAGGGATTAGCTAGGGATTTGCTACAACTAGTTTGCTAAGGATTAGCTAGGGATTTGCTACACCTAGTTTGATAGGGATTAGCTATAGATTAGTTAGGGATTAGCTATGGAGTAATTCTTTGGCTAATTAGCTACTTATAATTTAGCTTCAGTTCATTACCCTCGCTATTTTCTCGCTAATCCTTCGCTAAATCGTTTTGCTAGTGATCAACGAGGGATTAGCTAGGGATTATTCCCTCGCAAATCTGGAAATTTGTTGTAGTGAATGACCCGTTAGATCAATCAAGTGTAGCGAAATGATCTTTGAACCTTATGAACACCAATGTCTTAAAAGATAATATAGAGAAGAGTACAAAACACTTTTATATGAGCTCTAGTGTTTGTTGTGTTTATTCTCATACAAACTAGGTATTTATAGGTAGCAATGATGTGACCCCACCAAGCCCAATTGTACCTTCAAGCCCAAGCCCAAGCCCATTAAAAGGCCCAATTACAAGATCAATGATGAAGAAGATTCAAAAGGGCCTCCCATTAGATGATCACAAATTCAATGGGCTTCTCACATTCTTTACATGGGCCAAAGAGATCACAAAGACTTGAAGAAGTGCGTGTAAATCTAATAGTGTAGATTTAAATTGGGCCATTGTTTGGGCTTTGCTTTCTAATAATACATAAGACATGAAAGGAACATAGGATGGGTTCAAATTGGGCTCGGCCCAATTCTCTTCATACATGGCCGAGATTATCAAGACAAAGAGGCTCCTTTGCTTCATGGTTTGACTAAGGTTGGTCATCACATCTAAAGGCTAAGAATCCTTCTTGTTCTTCAAGCCAAGATCCAAGAGGCGTGATCTTGTCTCCTTCTCCAAGCTTGATCTAAGGGCCAAGATCAAGGCCCACTCCATCCAATGGCTCTCCTTTCTCATGTGTAAATGACTTCATATAAAAGCTAAAATTTCACTCATTTGTAGACACTCTTGAAATTTTAAGCAATAGATGCAACTTGAGTTGAGAGCACTCCTTCCTCTATTGCCTTTGAGAGTCACCCCTTTCTAGAGATTTCCTCTCTCTACCTCTAGCCACCTTTCTTAGGCTAGCATAGATTAGGAAATCCTATCACCTCTCTCACTTTCCATTGCTTGCAAGTGCCTTCCACCTTGCCTCCATTCCTTCATCCAATTTCCGCTGCCCATGGAGTTCTTCACGCACCTTTGGAGCTCCACCATAATGGTATCAAGAGCCATCAAACCATGGTCTCTCATGGTTTGGTAAGGTTCTTTCCTAGCCTTGTGTTTCCTTCATTTTTTCCGTCTTGTTATCATCTTCTTCTCCTTCTATTTTGTTTTTCTCTTTCACGTTTACCCTTCCTTTGCCATTATATTGTGTTTCTCCATTGATTCCATGCAACTATGAGACTACAAGAGTGTTTTACACTCTATTTGTAGATTTCCTTGCTTGCTTTGGTTCACATCATTTACGAGCTTTCCTTTACATTTAAGCACCATTTTATTGCTTCCATTGTGTTTCTTGTCATTTTTATTCGGTGATTCTTTTTTCTTTTCAATTTCCACCATTCAAGTTGTGTTCTATGACTTGTTCATGCTTTCTTTTACATGTTTCTTCAATTTTCCACCATTTACAATCATTTTCTGCACTTGCTCTAGTGAAACCATGCCAAACTCCACTCCAAAACGCAATAAAGCTTCATGCTATGCGTGTGGTTGTTTGAGTCAGCTTTCCTCACTATTTTAATGCCATTTCACCGATTGGTTTGTGCCTTAGAGTGTCCTAAGATGTTCATCTTCATCTATGCTTGATTCTAGATCATAATGAAGCTCCAAATCGAATTGATTTGTCTATTGAACATCTTCCTCTTTCACTCTGCTTTTGCTTCTGTTTTCAACTTTTTTTCCACTACACACCTTCTGTTTGAGAAGTGTCACGAGTGACTCAGTGCACCAAAATTTAAGCTGATTGTTGCTTCGAAAAGCTAAGTCATAAACGAAAATTCTCCAACAAGAATCATTCCATTATGTTGAGAATTGAATTCTATACAAATTTTTGAAGTAGAAGCAACTTTCTACGTTTTTCAGTGCCAATTTGTTGCTGATTTCACTTGTGTCCTGACGCACACTTTTCTTTTGTGATTTAACTGGAACGATTCATAGCACCGAACCACCTTCTAATTTTTGCCTAATTTTCTTAACATCTGGACGAAAAATTAGCAAAAAGAATCATTGAAATATGTCCAGTACAAAAAATATGATAAATCTTCAAAGTTAAGGCATCTTTCAGTGTTTTCTAGTGGTGTTTTCAGGAAAATCACTATTTAGTGCGTTTTTGGTGTGTTTTGCTTCAGAATTTCAGTGCTCTTGCTCTATACATTTGGAGTGGATTACTTCCATATTTCCATCAATTGCTTTCATTTGGAGTGGATTACTTCCTTCACATTGGCATACATGCAATGAATACCATAAGCATTTTATGAGCACTGCAGTTTCTGTTTTTGGTTTTTACTCCATTCTAGTTCCATTCTAGGATTCCTTTTGTTGTGATTTCCTTTATTTCAAGCCTTAATTTCTTGCTTGTCCTTGTTTTTGGCTATTCAATTCAGTCTTGTCAAAGCATATTCATTGTGGTTTAGCTTTCTTAATTAGCTTTTCTTGTGTTATACATTTGAATTGGCAAGTAATATTGGCTTCAATGCTCTTGATTGTGAATTAAGTGATTTTGTTTTCCAAATTGGTTGCTAGTCTATGGTAGCATTTTAGGTGGTGGTTGAGAAGTAAAACTCTAGAGAGTGTGCTTGAATTCTTCCTCTCACCTTTACCATATTTTGGAAAATTTTGAGCCATCAATCTCTTGCTTGAGTGAGAGCTAACTAATGCCTTTGGCATAGTTTGTTTGCTGTTTTTTTTCATTATTTTGGCCAGGTTTTGTTGCTGTTTGGTGTTGCATTTTGCATCCACAAGGGGTCCAAATATTCCTCCAATTGGTGTATACTTCAAAGCCATCAACTAAGGCTTCATTTGGCACC
>Ga0214545_1012285_pt1 | contig 11282 bp, 6 predicted proteins | sample CNSS4metaG_FD_160064 | JGI IMG/M metagenome (GOLD analysis project Ga0214545, IMG submission 160064) | Root nodule microbial communities from cowpea collected in UCLA plant growth center, Los Angeles, California, USA - CNSS4 | ecosystem: Host-associated > Plants > Roots > Nodule | place: USA...
GATTGCTATGTATGCGTGACATGATTCATAAATGATGAATGATGAGTGTTGTGGGAACTTGGCATGTGAGATGCATGTGTGGTTTGAAACTAAAGGAACATGGTATTGACATGATATGAGACCCTAGACTCATGGGATGGTGATGATCTGATGTATGGATTCAAAATGTGATGCGTATGAGGAATAAATCTCATGGATGGGTATGGAATTGTAAACATGATTTTGCTGTTCTCCTACTGTTGTTCTATAAATGTTGGTCCGTGTCAGCGTGTAATTCCTTGGGGTCTCTAGGTGAGACCTCCGGGCTACGCTTCAGTGGTCGGGACGTAATTCCATGGCCCCTGTTAGTGGGTGTCCATGGTGGTGCCCCATCTGTATAACTAGGTAAGGATTCAATGTAAGGTTGCATCCTGACACTCTGAGGAGCCAATTAGTCTCACCTAGAGCGGACTGACCCCTGTGGTGAGAGTAGCAGGAGGCCTGAAATCCAGTAAGGGCTAACCTTGTGGTGAGGGAGATTTGATTCATCGTAACACTTGTAACACATGGCTCAGGATCGAGCAGCTCAGGGTCGAGCAGAGATATCCACCACAAGTGCAAGCATTCGCTGAATCCGACCAAGTTATACATATCCGGATGAGTCGAGTCGAGTCGTAGTGTATTGAATGAAGAGTCATAACATGCTTGGTTGTTATATGGATATGAGATGATGAAAATACATTTGACTGTATGATGATTATGTTGTTGGCTCTAGCTTACCCGTTTCGTTGCATGGTTGTGTTGTATGTGGCTGTTCTTCCTTGCGATGATCATCAATTTGATTGATGGGAGCAGATGGGCGAGGTTCTCGTGGTCAACAAGGGAATGGCGATTCCGCTACTTAGTCAGCTGGGATGGATCTTATACTTCCTTCCTTCATGCTTTCTTTAGGGCTATGCCCCTGTATTCGTGGTTATTAGATTGTAAACTTTTAGTTAAACAGTTATCCTGTTTTTGTTGGCATCGTGGTGTGCCCAGTTTTGTAGGGGTGATGTTGAGAACCCCAGGACTGCATATATGTGGCATTTCCTTTAATTGCGTTTATAAATTAAATAGGACGTTACAAATCGAACCATTATATAATTTGTTAAAATTGTGTATTAGTAATGGATAGTAATTAAATTTTGATTTTTCAATGAAATTGTATATTTTATGTACATTATTGAGTTGCATGAGTGAGACAAAATTTGAAATTATTGGAAATAGTTGTTCTAAATTTGTAGTGTAGTTTTTGGAAATTTTGAATGACTTTGTTAAGGAATTGAAATAATTTTTTTATGGTATAAAAAATTGTATTCGTGGCCAAGGATAATTATATTTATGACTAAGGGTAACTGCATATAAATTATAAACGAATGTAGCATCGTCTTTATTTTTTTTATGTAATAATGTTTGTATTTGTTTAAGGTAATTTAAATGGAAAAAGAATTAGATATGTTATATTTTGAAGCTGAAGTTGTAGTTGATGATTTTAATATAATTACACACTTATACCGAAAATTATAATTGTGCATAATATTAGTTGCACAGGTAATGTTACGCATGGTTGCGTATGCATTAAAATATATTGAACAATATTTGAATTCAATAAATAGTGTTATAGATTTTGTGTTAAATAGAAAGTGTCATATAAAGTATTTGATGTCTATTAATATTTTTTTGTTATCTATTTTTTTTTATCTATAACAATAGTCAAATCATTTATAAACTTCATTCCATTCATCCATTTTCACTTTCAAATCATTTAAAAGAAATAACATAAAATTAATTTTTAAATTCATTCAAATTCACCGATACACTCGTTCTTAAATTCATCCTTCATCCTTCACAAAAGAACACATCATATAAAACCTTCACACATAATTAAATTAAAAAAAATATATTATAATTCATTCGTCCATAGCCTCGTCAGAATTAATTAACATCTAAGAAATTGAGATAATATAAGTACAATTAACTAATTAATTTAGAGACTAAAAACTATGAAAAACAGATTTGGAGATCAAAATTACAAATTCTATGAATTATAGGATCGAAATTGGAAGTACAACTAATTGATTTCATGAAAAGAAGGTGAAAATTAAAATAGTAAGAGAAAGTGAATAAAAAACAAAATAAAGTTAAAAATGTTTTTGTTCAGGAAAATAAATAAAAATTAATAAAACGTGTTCATTTTTTACTGTTTTGCTTTCCTGTTTTATCTAACAAACCTATTTAAGCCCACCTAACTAATTTCCACTTTCAATTGGTCTTCTCTAACCCAAAAATTCAATGGTCTTGCAGTTGTTAAGAGCAATCCATATGTGAGGAGGTCAATAATTGAGAGAGTAAAACTACAGAAGAATAAATTTGTTTCCATCCATAACTAATTTGTTAGATGGTCCAAATACTTTAATTTATAATATCGATACTAAAGTTTAAATTTAAAACTTAGAAAAACTACTTCAAATAGTCTTCCATTGATACGATGGGTGGCTTATTACACACTTTATAAAAAGTACATAGCAACGATTAAGAAAAGTGAGTTCAGCCCCATGTATTTGAAATAGAGTACAATTACCGTGTAATGACCATAAGTTTTAGTTTTATGATGAAATTATAAAGTATTACATATATGTCAAATAAATATATTCTATTATATATATATATATATATGATAACTTTTATAGATGATTTTTTTATTAAATTAGTACGATATGGATATTGATATCTATAACAATATATAAAGAGGATTCCTTATTTTGTGTTCATATTTCATAATATCAATTCTATCATTTTTAATATAATTATTTATTTAACTTTTTTTAAATTAATGGTTATTTTTACATATTTTTTATAAAATTGTTTATCTTTCTTTTTATTCATCAACAATTAATTTCTCTATTCATTTCACTTTATTTTTAATAAATATAAATATATTTTATATATTAACTTAATTACATTGTATCATTATCACCTACTAACATATGATTATTTATATTTAAAAAATCGTATAGAGGCGCGATAGCGCTTGTGTGTTCGCTAGTGAATATTAATGATATTCAAATTTTAACATTTTGCAGGACAATAAAATATTTAGATATTTGTTTTATTTTTATATTTCTCCTTGATTTTTTTACAGTTTAAATTATTAAAATATTCTTAAATTATTGAGTATTTTTAAAATAATATTGTATTTTTAAAATATAATATGAATTTATTGAATTATATTATTTTTAACAAACATCTTTAGTAATTTTTGTTGATTTTTTTATGTTTTTTATTTATTTTCACGTGAAAGTATCTCGTTATCAATTTCGAGTAATAGTGCAATTTTTTAATTTATTAAAAAGCCTAAAAAAATTATTTATTTTTTCTTTAATTTTGTTTTATTTAAAGATTTTTTTTTCTTTTGCTACACATAATTTTTCATTCTTTCTTCGAGAATAAATAATTAAACTTGATTAATATTCACTAAATCTTCAAAGTATTTTTTAACAACATTAAATTAAATAAAAAGTATTGTAATTATTTTGAAATTTTAAATATCATGTTTTATTAATATAGTTTTTTATGTTTATAAAAAGTATTTAATTAATATTTGAAATCGTGTAAACTAAAATATGAGTGCTGCTACGACTACTCGTCCGATACAAGAACAAGGATGATACACATATTTTTTTTCAAAATATAATCAAAATTACACATATATGGTCTTGTTGTCATTCCTTTATAATCATTACTTTAAAAATATGCTTAAAATTATTTTATTATGATAGTGTGTAAAATTATGCTGTACTTAATAAAAAATAATTTCCTACATTTATATTTTATTTATTTTAAATGAATTTAATTCCATCACCTTTTGAAAAAGATATCAATAGATCAATTTTGAAAGAAACATACATAAGGCACAAAGAGAAATGTTTATCTTTATATAAAATAAATAATTATTAGATTTATAATAAATGATATATATTTTTACGATACACGTGCTATTAAAATAACCTTACATATATAAAAAATATCTATTTTATAATTGTAATACACATTTTAAATTATAATATAAGATAATTTTTAGTTTTTGATAATTTCTTCAAATAAATATTGCAATTCTCACATTTTAAAAGTTAATTAAATATCCTCGTTTTCGAAGTAGATAAATTTTCATCCATTTATAAACTCTTATTTCGAAACATTAATTACATCCTTCCACTTACGGTAAATTCTCTTAAATTTTGATCTAGGAATATAAATTTTAATTTGAAATTAAAATATATTAAGATTTTCATCTTTGAATCATAATATTAGATAGTATTAAATCCTTTAAATATATAAAAACATTTAACTTTTTTTTCTATCGTCTCAACTATTTTATCTACATATCATATCACACTTAAATTTTTAATAAGGTTTGATATTATTATAAACTATAACATGTTAGATATATTAACAAACCAAAACCTATTAATTATTTTTCACCACATAAAAATTTATTAAAAAAATAGATAAAATAACAGAAAATGTAGAGATCACACTACACACATGATAAAAATTACACCTCACTAAACATATACAAATTATATTTATTATGAAACTATCTAAATAAGTACACAAAAATAAATCATTTGTATGATTTCTTATGAATAAAAGTTAAATTAATTAATTTATTAGCATGATTTCTCTCACAAAAGAATAAAAGAATATGAAAATTTTTAAACTACGTATATTTACAAAAATATAAACACTTTTTTATTTAATAAACATAATAAATTAAAGTAAAATCATTCTCCGACTAAAATATTTAAAAAATTCCTTAAAAACATGTTCTAAAGTATAAATGATTATTATAAATATAGTATAAATAAAATTTTACACTCCTAAAATAGTTGAAAAACTACTCATTATTCACTCCTATTATCTCTAAAATTACCGATACATGGAACTAAACAAAGACGACCCACAGTATTCAATTTAAGCCAACTATCACATGTAACTTGTTATATTATTACCTTCATAAATAAAATCACGCATATTAAAAAATTTAAGCACAAAAAACGAGAAATTATTTTAATCATGTGCTTCTTAAATTTACTCATGTGCCAAAAATGATGATTTATTTTAACATGGATAAATTGAATCCTTCCCGAGTCGTTATAGAAAGAGACTGATATAAGATTTAGTTCTTTAGATATAACCTTTTGTCTTCACTAATTTGTTCTTTATACCTATATTTGATTATTTAAACAATTGTAAAAATAACATTTTTTTATTAACTGATACAGTACCGGTTGACGTCGAGAAGCACAAGCTAAATGACACAACAATAACAAATCAATCAGGACTTTTGTTATATATGTAATTGAAATATGAACTATACATTTACGTGTACAGATAAAAATGTTGCATTATATGGTAAGAATGTTGTATTACATGGTAATGTAATATTTGTACAATAGTGAGAGTTCAGGAGTTAAAAAGAATTAATATCTTTTGCAATATTACAACTACCATATGTTGTTGTTGATAAAAACCAAATATATATGGTTTTCACAAAAATATTTGTGGGAGATGTCGGAAAAGCTAGGTTTCTCCTAGGAGGTGAATCTCTAAATAATGGTTTTTAAACATGTTGGTGTAGTGCTCCTAGTTGGTTTATATGGGTACCTTATGATTGTTGAAGTTAAAGAATTAAATTTACGTGAATCAAAATTCATGAATCTACAATTTTGAGAAAATCAAATTATTTTTGTTTAAATAAGTTTGCGACATTCAATTGATTTTTATTATGGGTATTAAATATTTTAATGCAAATGTTTATTTATTTATATATTTGCACTTTTAGATTATCATCTAATGAAAAATGTATCATTCATAACGATCCAAAATCGACTTGAAGGAGTTCAGAACAAAATTATATATGTACATTTTGCCAAAGGTGACGAAAGTAATGGTATCATGTGCCTGCTTAATTCACAAACTAATGAATTAAAAAGAATGAACGAATGTGATGGTTTTTGTTTGTAAACACAGAACCAGCAACACTTCCAAGAACTTCACCTAACACTGATCCAGCCATCCGATTCTGACCAATTCTCCGGTCTCTTATCGGTGACAAGCCGCCGGAGACGACTCTCCGGAGAACACGACCATCCGGGCCGCTCGTCGGAATCCACGGAAGACGGGAGCGAAGCCGTTGCGGTGGAAGTCCAGTCAGGAAAATCGAAATGGGTCCTTGGTGACGGCGCCGGTGACGGCAATGGCTCATGAACTTTCTCGAATGAAAATGAGTCAACTTTGATGAAAGGGTGCTTCAGAAGCATCTCAGCGCTCCACCTGTTCTTGGGATCCTTAACAAAGCACTTTTCCAAAAAGTCCTTTCCCTCTTGCGACAATTCTTCTGGAATCTTTGGCAATTCTTCTCCCATACCAATCCGAATCAACAATGACCAAATACTCGACCCGTTGCTAACGTCCCACGCGGGTTTTCCGGTCACCATCTCCACGACGGCACATCCCAGGGCCCAGATATCCGCCGGCGGCTCGTACTCATTGTCGTTCACCGATTCCGGCGACATAAACAACGGCGTTCCCCTGAACTCGCACTTCCCCTGTTTCTCCCCCTTCTCCTTGGCGAGCCCGAAGTCCGCGATTTTCACCTCGCCGTTGTCGAAAACGAGAACGTTCTGGAGCTTCACGTCGCAGTGAACGAAACCGTGGTGGTGAATATGTTTGAGTCCTTCCACGATGGACCTAGCGCATCGCCGCACTAAAGGCTCTGGGAGGCTTCCGCCGTGTTTCTTGACCTGGTCGGCGAGGGACCCTCCGGCGGCGTGTTCGAGGAAGACGTTGTAGAACTCCTCGCCGTTCTCGACGGTGCGATCGTGGCCGAAACAGTTGATGATGTAAGGGGAAGAGCCAAGGCGATCGAGTATCTCCTTTTCGTGTTCGAGCGAACCCGCGTTGAGGGAATCAGAGGATTTGACGGCGGCGGGAGAAGGGAAGCGAGTGGAACAGTTTGCCGGCACGGCGATGTTGACGGTGGCGAAGGTTCCACTGCCGAGTGAGTCGCCGCGAACCCAATTCATGTTTGGTAGAACAGTGTACGATGAATTCAGTTTTGAAGCACGAAGAAAACAAATGTCTTGCGTTCCTTTATAAAGAACGAGAACTCGTTGAAGCGTCAAATACTGAAATCATCGGAGGGAGTGAAATTGGCGGCATGAAAACATTTGAAACACGTGATAATTGAGGAAATTTTCTGAGCGTTTTCCTGATCTCACTGCTTCAGGCTACACATGCTTTCTTTTATAAACCAAAATTTAGATAGATATCTAAATATGATAATGAAATAATTATCATTATCATTATCATATTTACTATAAATTATAAATTATAATAGATCACAATATATTATAGATTGGACACTAACCTATCATTTGACTCGCTTTGAAAGTTAAAATCTATATTTTTCTTAATTCAATTTATCCCAAATAAATCCGTGAAAGGACCTAAATATTTTTTTTAATAGTGGAAATACCCATGTATAAAATCTTCGTATTTCTTCTTATCAAGAGATACTCTCATATAATCTTTTTATCTTCTTCAATTATCTTATCTTATAATATGATATTCTTCAAAATATTGAAAAGTTTTTGAAAATGACATTTCTTTAATTTAGCTATATATTGTACTATTTTATTTTCTTGTCAAAAGGTAATTTTCCTTTTTTTAAGAATAACACGCAGGATATATAATTCGATAAAGTTAGCGAAATATTATATAAGATATACAAATTTTTATATGATTACTTCTATTGATATTTTCTTCAATCTATTAGATTTTATTTTATCGAATCGCTATAGAATTTATCACTGTTTGGATTTTGTGATAATATGAATTGATATCACAGAATAAAGATTAATGATTCACTTCGTTAATAACCGTGTTAATTACGTGACTGCCCTCACATGTAATTCCATTGGGAAAAGTTTACAATTTATACTTTAATGTTGTTTGATTTAACTTCTATCATATGTTAAATGTTAGATTTGAAGAAAATAAATATAGAAAACTGCATGAATATATCATCGGATTTTATGATATTTTTCTCTCTACTATAATTTTTTTTTTAAGTTTCGATGTATTCACAATTCATTATCTCATACCACAACTTTACAACTATTTTTGTAATGCATATATTAAATAATACTCATTATAGTTATTGTATTATAATTATAGTTTAATGTTTTTTTTTCTATTTAAAAGATAATGTGTAAAAGTGAATGGTTGTTGTGATATTATTTTGTCACTTTGTAGTGATTTAATGGACTGAGATGTCAAAATTTTATAAAATATCTGTAATGATTTTTCTTTTACTAAATGGTTAGGATGTAAGTGTTCTGTAATTTATTTATGGTGAATATTTTTATAATATCTTCTAAAATAGTTTTTACTTGGCACGAAAGTTGATAATTTATAAGAAAACAAGAACTTCCCGATTTAATATATAAAAAGTCAAGATTTAGATTTAGATGAAGATAATAAATCAATATTAAGATTAAGACAAGAGGAAACATTCTTAAATAAATTGGTGTGATAAGTATATTTTATTGTGATAAAATCCAATTCATACGTGAGATAGACGATTGAGAATTAAAATATGAATGAAAAGTGTACAAAATTTGATTACCATAAAAAAAATCCAAAAAAAAATATATATAAATTTTGAGGTTTTAAATTGAAGATGTTATCATGTTTTTAAGACTACAATTTTTAAAAATAAAAATATTCCTTGAAAATGAGATTTTCTTATGTCTTACACCTATGTTTTTTGAAATCAGGAAAACTTTAAATTTGAAATAACGTTAGAAATTCAGTTTTGATCTTAGATCTTACCTAACATGTTTCTTTTTTAAATATTTATTCCTTAATTTTTATCTAATGATTTAAAATAAAAAATTTTATTTTAAAGAATGATCAATAAACTAGTTTATAACTTATTATACTAGCAACTATAATATTAAGAGATTGAACTGTTTGATTGGATCGCAATCTATTTTAATGTTAGGTATAATTATTAATTTGGTACTCCAACTTTTTTGTTAAGTTTAATTTGGTGTCCATACTTTTTGTTTGTTCAATTTAATACCCAATTATCTAAAAAGAGTCAATTCTGTCCTCCCTGTTAAGTTGGAGTTAACATCGGGTCCGTACAGGGACACGTGTTAAACAAGAATTTTTTAATTTAAAAAATATATTTTTAATTTTTTTTTTCAAAAAATTTAAAAACTGCCACGTGTCAATTTATCATTGTGTCACGTAACAGCTTACAATCACACGTGACAGTGATAATAGTTGTTTTCAATTTAGTACTCAATTTAAATTTTTGGTTCAATTTAGTACCCAATTTTTTAAAATGATCAAATTTCGTCATTTCCAATTTGAGACCAAATTAGTAATTAAGTTTAATTATAACTTATATATACATGTTAAAATAATTGTTTTGAATTTATATATCAAATCACTACACCTAAATATTCAAATTATTTTATTTTTTAGAGGTGTAAAAATTTCATGTGTAAAAAATTACAAAGGTTAAATGTAAAAAATAAAATAATTTAAGTATTTAGGTGAAATGATTTGATATATATATATATATATATATATATATATATATATATATATATATATATATATATATTATAAAAAAATATTGTAACATGTATATATAAGTTAGAATTAAGCTTTTTTACTAATTTGGTCTCAAATTGGAGATGACGAAATTGAATCATTTTAAAAAATTGGGATACTAAATTGGAAAAACTACTACCACTGCCACGTGTCATGATTGTAAGTTGCCACGTGACACAATGATAAACTGACATGTGACAGTTTTTAATTGTTTTTAAAAAGTATTTTAAAAAATAATAATAAAAAATAAAAATTTCATGACTTGACACGTGTCCTGTACAGACACGGTGTTAACCCCAACTTAACGGAGAGAACCAAATGAATCTCTTTATATAATTGAAGTACTAAATTGAACAAACTAAAAGTATGAATACGAAACTGAACTTAACCAAAAAGTTGGGATATCAAACAAGTAATTATACCTTCATGTTACTTTCTGATCACCATCATAATAAAGAAAAATAACACAGTTTTAATTATTCCCATCTTAGAAAAACTTAAAATAAAATGACATTTGGAGAAAGAACATTTTGAATGAAATAAACAATAAACATTTAGACTTTATTTATTATTTATACATTTCGTTAGATCAAACAAATCACTGTTTTTTTTTTCTTTGTGCACATGTTAAAAACCAATTTCCACACAAAGATTTGCACACATGTTACTACAACAACAGTGAAGAAAATTATGATGTTTTAGAAAATGTTGTCATGGCTTACGACTAATTGAAGGGTTGGTGTTTTTGACATAATTATTTTTCATATGGGTTGATTAGTTGAGTTCAAATAAAAGTGCACGAGGAAGTTAGGAAAATTCTTGGTTTAATGTGAGAAAGGTCGTTGTTGAATTCAATGTTCACACTTGATTCAGAAAATGTCAACACTCTTCAAACGGGGTTTTGAATATTTGCAGAAGAGAAACAGTGAATCAGTATTGCGGACAGATGCAGAGAACTGTCGTTGTTTTTGGATCCCACAGCACAACCAGTTTTAATATTCAATTTTCAGTTTGACTTGAATAGACCATAAATTATTTTATTTTCAGTTTATTACTCATTGTTGTTGAATTTTTCGAATACTTTTCTCCACAAAGCTTAACGAACTTAAAAATATAGTTTAAAGATATAATAAATAATATTTTTTAGAGCATAGAAATTAAATCAACAAGTTTTTTAATGTCTGGAGAATAGATTAATCAAAGAACAAAACCTAATTATGTCTAGAAAAGAGAAAGTGAAAACGCGTTCTTCTTCTCATTTTTTTCAGGTTTTAAAGTTGGGTAGTGATAAAACTGTGAAAATAGTAAGGACTCTGTTTTTAAACAATGTAGTGCCTATTTTTTATAATTTCTTTAAAAAGGTCAATTCATGTTTATTTATAGAAAGCTTACATGTTTAGAAAAATACTAGATTTTCTATTTTGTTTAAATTTTTTATTGTAATTAATTGTTTAAGTTTTCATTTTTTTATCATTTAAAAAATATAAAAAATGTATAAAAAACATAACTCGTAATATATATATATATATATATATATATATATATATATATATATATATATAGTGTGAGGA